>ENA-OWRJ01001684-OWRJ01001684.1-human-gut-metagenome-genome-assembly--contig:-NODE-1684-length-22067-cov-3.298882_pt1 | contig 22067 bp, 18 predicted proteins | sample MGYA00248269_ERZ651897 | MGnify/ENA primary metagenome ERZ651897 (study PRJEB26924, sample SAMEA4378252) | human gut metagenome | biome: human gut; feature: human-associated habitat; material: faeces...
TTTAATGCTCCAATAATATGGAATGCCATAATTTGTAATTCGGAAATGTCAACTTCAGCAATTTTATCATAATTTCTTTTCCAAAAAATATCAAAATCTTTTTTACATCCAATAATCCATTCATCTAAATATTCTTTAGAAGTCATATTCATAAAATCATAGGAAGAATCGCATGTTCTCAAATCATATTTCATATTATTACCAACTCCAAAAATCCACTCAAAATTCGTGATGCTTAATCCAAAAACTTAATTTACACTGTCTAATCTAATATTATTTTTTCTGTTGCTATTTTTAGCACTTATTTTTTTATTTCTTCATCTCAATACTACTACACTCTAATTTTAATTTCTGCATTTTTCTCTAAATTATATATACTCCATATCAAATATGCGGTTTAAATTTTCTTGTCATAATTTATGCTACTGCATCGCACAAAGCTATTTTTAATTGAGAATAGGCATCAAAACAATTCCCTACGAATTTCTTCTGATGAAGAATTTCCATTATCATATTTCTATAAGATTGTTTCTATTATATCATTGTACCATTTCAAAAATTAAAATGGTTTCGCCAAATTGCCACCCGTTATGATACGTTGGATTCTTCTTTTCTTTCATTTGCTTACCTTACTTACACTCCCAAAGTTCTTTTGTATTTGATTTTTGTGGTATGGTATAGGATTCACCATTTTTCGTAATATATGACTGAATTTCTTTTGAACCATATATTTTATCATTTTTTCAACAAATCAATTGCATGTTTGCTGTCTGCATCATTCGCATTTCATTCAACATGATGTGATTATTTTTTGCCGGTCATCCTCTTTTGCCTGTTCGCTCTGCTGGAGGCATGTCTTTCTTCTATTTTATCATTTTAGGTTCTTTGTGCAAATTTATTTTTCAAACAAGGGATAGTTAATTTTGCCTATTATATTTATGCGTTTCAAATTAATATATAAGTATAGCCTGTTTCTAGACTGTGCTTATAATCCTATATCATAAAAATGCTATCTCGTCACTCGTTCAATCTTACAAGTGTGATGTTTCTCTTTATCATAATTCACACCAACCAAAAGAATCTCACCGCTGTAATTTTTCAGGCAATCCAGATAGTCCTTTTGTTTGATCTGTTCCACCGCCTCTTCTGCCGAATGTCCCCACTTCAATTCGACAATTAAAGCAGGCAGGTTGCAGTTTCGATTTGGCTCAAATACAATATCTGCGAAACCCTTTCCAGCTGGCATTTCTCGATGCAGGGTGTAGTTTTTCTGAGCGGAGTAGTATGCCAAGGAAATCACACAGGACAATGCGTTTTCATCATTATATTTCAAAATCGATGCGTTTGCCTGATGTGCCTGTTCAATCAGTTCTGCAACTGTTTGTTCGTCACCAGAAAGTGTGGCTTGTAATAACTTTTCAGAGGTTTCCAAAGCTGTTACAACACTTCCCCACCCCATCACTTTTACGGTACTGATAAACTGTTCCATCACTTCATCATTTGGAATCCAAATTTCTTTTGTTTCTGCATCATAAGTTAAATAGCCCAAATGCACCAACAACGTCAAAACATCATCTTTTGTTGCAAACGTAACCATATCATTGCTAAAGGTAGTCGTATCAATTTTTTCTTTTTCTCCTGCAAGCAGCTTCAAAATGACATCTTGTACCCCAAATTCGTTGGATTGAATATAGATTTTCAAAGCCTCATACGTTTCTGTTTGCGTCCAGTAATTGCTAAATTTTCCACGCAGCATAGCTTCTACGACAGACTTTGGATTGTAAATCGAAACGCCATCCACACAATATCCATCATACCATTTCTTTGTTTCAGAGAATGGCATGTTGTATTGCTCGCAAAGCTGCCGAACTTCCTGTTCTGTAAAGCCTGTAAACTCTTCAATCGGGGAGGCATCCGTCATAGAATACTCATAGAATACATTGATGGCAGAGTGTTCCCCATATTTCTTGATGGGCAGAATGCCAGTCATATAGGCAAGAGCAATATAGCTTTTGTCTTTTAACAAATTCCGCAGAAAATCCAGATACTCTTTCTGCGATACAGCATCACTTTTATGCACTCGAAAAATGCAATCCCATTCATCAATGATAAATACAAACGGAATTTTATACTGTGCAAATGCCTGTTCCAGTACTTTGACCAGCGTTTTTCGCCGTGGCATTCTAAGGTCTGAAAATTCTTGCTGCAGCTCATCCAACAAGTCATCCTCTACAAATTGAATCAGTTGCTTCATATTTTCCGATTCTGTCAAATAATCTCGTATATTCAAATGAATGACATTGTACTGGTTCAGGTGCTTTTCAAAATCTGGATGTGTTGCAATTTTTAGTCCTTGAAACAGTTCTCTGGAATCACAGCCTCGGCTGTAATAAGCCGTCAGCATGTTTGCCGCCATCGACTTTCCAAATCGACGTGGACGGCTAACACAAATGTACTTTTGTTCACCAAACAAGACAGAATTGGTGTATTAGATTAACTCTGTCTTATCTACATAAATTTGAGAGTGATTGACAGCATTATAAAAGTCTGTATGATTCGAATTGAAGTAAATTCCCATTCTATGCCTCTCCTTACTGTGTCATCGTTCCATTATTTTTATGATATCATAAAAATAATGGAAAAGCAACGAAATTTCTTCCTGCATGAAAAGAAAAAGCCGCCTCCCTGTATCTTGTAGATACGCAGGGAAGTGGCTTTTGATTTAGAATGTAATTATTATTTTGCAGACCAGCTATCCATTTCAGCCTGCCCACTGAATACAAAATACAAATCCTGTGTACCATCCAATCCTTGCACCGCTGTTGAAACCGTTGTCATCTTTCCGCCTGATGGAATTTCTGCATATCCAACCGCTTTTCCTGTTGGAGAACCTGTGCAAATTTTAACAGCACAACCACTCTTAGAAGATGCCTTGATTGCAATCTGAGAAGCACCTTTTGAGAAATGAACACCGCTTACTTTGAGCCAGTCGCCTTGGTCAATCTCTGTTACAACCGTATCGCCCAACCCACGCACCTGAATGCCTGCCTGATTGGACATGGTTTCTGCTTGCACCGTCTGATACGGATTGATGGTTTTCTTCTGTGCAATACCAGTCATCGTTCCTGTAACTGTTTGTATTTTTGTTCCTTGCATGGTGACTGCATCTACCTGCGGACTGCGATAATTGCCTTCTATCCCCATTGCCTTTTCTACGCTGCGATTATGATAGAACAAATAAAGTTGTCCATCCAATGTGCAGAGGGAATGATGATTGTTTCCATACAGTCCGAAAAATGTTCCCTGATTCCGAAACAGTTCTCCACCATATGTATAAGGGCCAAGTGGATTGTCAGCGGTCATGTATTCAATCGCTCCACTGGTCATTCCATAGGCATTCCCAGCGGTGTTCCAGTTAGAACAGTAGGTATAATAATATGTATCTCCAATTTTATTGATACCGGAATCTTCAAATAAATAGGGTGCTTCAATGGTCACAGGTGTTCCGGCAAGGCTGATCATATCCTCACCCAGTTTAACAATCCGGGAAGTTCCCGGCATGGCATCTTTTCCATCTGGAACACCGCCGCCGAAACAGAGATAGCCTGTTCCATCATCATCTACCATCACTGTCGGATCAAACAGCCAAGTAATATCGCTGCAATTTGGTGTTGCACGGGTAATCAGGGCTTTTCCGAGTGGGTCTGTCCAAGGACCAGTTGGGCTGTCTGCGGTCAGAACACTCACCCCATTTCCGCCATTACAGAAATAGAGGAAAAATTTTTCTTTGCCGTTGATGGTTTTATGGGCTGCACACGGTGCCCAAGAACAGGTTGCCCATTTGGCGATGCCATCAGTTCCAGCAACAGGAATTGCTCCATGGTCTGTCCAGTTCACCAAATCCTCAGAAGATAAACAATTGATTTTGTTTACCTGTGCATAGGTGTTTTCTGTAACTTTTCCATTGCTGTCATATTCAATGACATCGTTTGTGGTATAGACGTAAACTCTGCCGTTATATTCCATCACGCCAGGGTCTGCACCAAACCGTTGTGTAAAGAGCGGATTGTTTTCGCCATTTGCCTTATAGCTGGCAGTTGGCGTGATTCCGGCAAACAATGCTTCCATTGCAGCTGTATCCACAGCCTGTTCTGCCTTTGAAAATACGGAAATCCGTCCAAGCAGATAATCCTGCAACATCTTGACATCTGCTGCATCAACGATTCTATTTTGGTCTACGTCTGCTGCCAGTTTTGCAGCATTGCCGGAAAAGCCGCTGGAAACGCCATGTTTTGCAAGAGAAAGGTCTAATACATTGATGACACCATCGGCATTGACATCTCCCAGTGTAAGCGTTGGTGCTTCGCCTGCTCCGATGATGCTCGTTCCGCCCACTGCTCCAATGACTTCATCCAAATAGAAATTGTTGGTGCTGTCTTTGGTTTCTACATAAAGCTGTAAATTGGTTGCACCTTCTGGAATCTTGTAATTTTTGTTGGCAAGCTGCATCCATTCTCCCTGAATGGCAGTGCCTTCTGCAATGGTATCATATTGTGTGTCACCATTTGCATCGGTATACTGCAACTTGAAATAGAAGGTATCCGTTGCATCGCCGTCAAAATACTGCACATTTGTACTGAAACTATATGTCTTTCCTGCCACAAACGCCTTTGGATTTAAGCTTCGTGCAGCACCATTCCAAGCAGCAGTACGATTTTGTACCAGCAACGCTTCTTCTCCAACATAATTTGTCCGTCCGCTGGTCATTACTTCAGCATCGCCTCTGCCGCTCCAGCCGTCCAAATCCCCTTCAAAGGTACTCTGGAAGTACCAGCCGTATTCATTTGGTTCAACTGGCTGTTCCGTTGTACCCGGATTGCTGCCGTCGCCCCATTCTGACTGTGGAATCATGGATGTTAAAGTTGTATAGGCGAGCTTTGGCTGATGATTGGTATCATAGAGCAACGGTGTGTTTTCTGTTTTGATCCAAGTGTTGGCGTCATCTGGCCCCCAGATACAAACTGCCTTGACCCGTCCATCGGAGGTTGGATTTTTATTCCAGTCCATAGCTGCCTGAAAAATGGCTTTGTATTTGTCAGCCTGCTGCTGCAAAGTATACTTGCCGTTTTCCATGGTGATATCCAATTCTGTAATTTGAACATCACAGCCAATCGAGAGGAATTTTTTCATGGCAGTGGTATAGGCAGAAACGCCGGAAAATCCGTCATAGTCTGCATTGATATGAGACTGCATCCCGATTCCATCCAGCAAGCCCTTTTCATAGAGGGACTTGCACATGCTGTAAATGGCATCCCGTTTGTGATCCCAGTATTCGTTATAATCGTTGTAGTAGAGCTGGCAACCTTCCGGTGCGTATTTTCTGGCGTAGGTAAAGGCTTTTTCTACAAACGCATTGCTGCCATAAACCTGCACCCACGGGGATTGTCCGCTGATATTCTCGCCCGGTTCTCTTGTTCCGCCATAGTTGGCAGTTCGGTTCTGGTCATCGCTGATGCACTCATTGGCAACATCATAGGCATAGAGATTCAGTTCTGGATATTGTGTCTGGATTGCCTCAAACATATTTTTAATGTAGGTTTCCATTCGCTGATCCATAACGGCAGAAGAAACCCAATTGCCATTTGCATCGAAATTTTCTTTGAAGAACCAGACAGGGGTTTGACTGTGCCAAACTAAAGTATGTCCACGCATGGCAAGATGATTGTTTACGCAGAAATCCATGATACTGGCAGCGTTTTTCAGAGAAACGCCGATATTCGTACCATTGCACTGTGACTGCACCAATGTTGCATCGGGCTTTGTTTCGTTTTCACATTCCACACTATTATAATCTTTGAGAAAGCTGGCGGTGATGGTGGAATTTTGCACAGTTCCGCTATTCAGAATATTACCGACCCGAAAATAATTGGCAAATTCGTCTTTTAACCCCGTTTCTGCAGAAGCAGCAGAAACGGTATTGCTGGATTTTTTTGCGGTTACCGTCACATCATCGAAATAAAAATCATGGGTGCTGTCTGTGGTAATGGTAAGGCGAAATTCGCCACTGTTTTTCGGTGCCTGATAGGAAGCCTGCAATTCTGTCCATGTTCCGGCATCAACTTGTTTCGTAATCAGTTCAGTTTCTGTTTCTTGACTGGTGTCTAAATCTGCACAGGCAAGGGTCACATGAAACTGTTCTGCGGTTTCGCTGTAAACCCAAATGCGATAAGTATTGGTTTCTCCGCCGGAAAGATACAGTCCCTTTTCAGAGCTGACACCATCGCTTGCACAGGTTCGTCCGGAAACTTCCATGCCACGAGAATCCTTGTGTCCAACACCTGCTTTTGCTGTCATAGATACAGCATCTGCATTGGCATACCATCCGTCATAGTTGGTTTCGAAGTCGTTGTGCACCAACTCCACTGCAGATACAGGGGCTAAAAACGAGGGCAGATAGGATAACATGCCCATGCTGCAAACAACAGCGGTTAAGCTGGCTGCAAGTTTTCGTGTATTCATACAAAAATATCCTCCTTTTGTTATGTGTAATTCGCACTTTTTTCAAACTACCTCTATTTTAACAAAAAAAAAAGCTCTTGTATAGCACATTTGTCCTGAAAATAATATATTTGTAAAACGAATTTAGAGGAGTTTTTCTTCTTCATTCAGGGTTGCCAGTTCTCTGTATGCTTTTGGTGTTTTTCCAGTGACCTTTTTAAATACCTTGATAAAATGACTTTGCGTCGAAAAACCAAGATAGCTGCTGATGTCAATAAAACTTCTATCGGTATATCGAATGAGTTCTTTTGCTTCGTTGATTTTCAATTCAGAGATATAGTCGGATAAATTCATACCAGTGATTTTTTTGAATTCTGTTGTCACATATCCACGACTTTTCGAGAGATGTTCTGCGATTTCGGACACAGTAATCCGTTCTGTCAGATTTTCCTTGATGTAATCTGTAATGTTTTTTACCAGCTGAGAATGATTTGGATTCCTTCTGTGAAGTGCTTGAACCCGCTCTGCCAAATCTAATATCATGTGATATTGCAAATTTTTGATTCTTTCCACATCTTCTAAGGACTCGCATTTCAGGACATAGAGTTCCTCCAATTCTGCAATTTCCGTGGAATTCACGCCGGCTTCCACCGCTGCGAAGCAACAAATTGCAAGCAGTCGGATAAAAAAGTTTTTGGTATGTCTTAAAAGATGTGGAGCAAAGTTTCTCGGATTGGCAGAAGGCACTTGATTTGCACCTTGCTTTAATCTTTCTACATCTCCTGCCTTGATTTTTCTTACAATCTCTTGGTCAATCACATAGGAACGAGAACGGGTTAAAAAGGCATCTTTTTTCTCAAAGGAAGTATGTTCTTTAAAATCTGTTGTAATGTTGATTTGTTGTTCTTTTTTGATTCGGACATCTGAAATTTCCATCATGGTTTTATTGATGCAGAAATTCAAAAAAATCAAAGATTGCAGTAAGGTGTCTGGATGCATAATGCAAATGGATTGCATTTGTGCAATCAAAAATTCTGTGTTTTGATAATTTAGCTTAAATGCAATGTGCCGAAGCTCCTGCTTTGTTTTTTCCAATTCACTGACAGGGCCGACAATGATTTTTCGGTTGCTGCTTGTAATAAAGCCATAGCAAAAGTGATTGGAATCTAAACAATATCCAATTTCTCGGTTGTCATTCATGATTTTTGGAAGAACCAATTGCACAGGGTCTTCGGTATCAATAAATGGAATCTTTTGAAAAATCAATTGCTTGTTTTCATATAGCCGAACAGGGATTGCAAACAAGCTATAATATTGTAACAGCAAATAAATATGGGAATCTTGTTTCATTCGTTCCATCTCCAATCCGTGTTTCTGTGGTTCTTTTATTATAGCATGCCACAATTAGTTTTCCAAAAAAATATTGCTTGGCATATCATTTGAGAATTCGTTTTTGATTCGATTCTTGATTTTTTTATATAGTTCTATATTTTATTTTTGAAGTATTTTTTCATCTTCTATATATGACTGCCATAGTAAAACATCGTTATCAAAATCATTATTTGATATAAAGTAGCAATTTGAACATTCATTATCAAAAACTAAATAGTTATAAAAAATAAAGCCTAAAAAAGATTTTTTATATTCACCCGTTTTCTTTTTCTCCTTTTTAGACATTTCTGCAATAGTCCAATTAGAAGGATCTTCTTTTGTTTTTATCTGAAAAAATTGGTATTGTTGATTGTTGGGAGAAAATTCGGCCATATCGTCGTGAAATTCACAAAAAACAATACACCTCGCATTCTCCTGCATTTTACCTATAATATAGCATACAATCCAATGAACCTGATATTCAAACCTATTATAAGAATCTGAACCTGCTTGTTCACGCTGTTCAGTTATAAGCACTTTACTCATAAATGAAAACTCCTTGATAACCAAAATTTGTATATAGTTTTTTATCTTTTTCAGACAACCAAGTATATTCATCACCTAATCCACTATTTTCATCCAATGAATAGATGTTATGATGGCATTAGCTTGTACACCTGAATCAAATGTTTTCAATATTACTGAATAAGTAGCGTAATTTGCTGATAATTCAGGATCGTTTCTTTTTCATTGATTTTATTTCGCACTTTAAACATTGTTTAGGCATTTGAAAATCGTACAATAATGATAATATTGCGATATTTTTTTATTTTGCTATTCATCAGTTTATGTACTGTGTATACTATATTGGGGTCAGTTTTGAGGCCGAAAAACGAATCATTTTTTGATTCGTTCGATCTTACAAGTGTGATGCTTCTCCTTATCATAATTTATACCAACCAAAAGAACTTCACCATTGTAATTTTTCAAGCAATCCAGATAATCTTTCTTTTTAATCTGTTCCACTGCTTCTTCTACAGAATGTCCCCATTTCAATTCGACAATCAGAGCAGGCAGATTACAATTCCGATTCGGCTCAAATACAATGTCTGCAAAACCCTTTCCAGCTGGCATTTCTCGATGCAGGGTATAGTTCTTCTGAGCAGAGTAGTATGCCAAGGAAATCACACAAGACAGAGCGTTTTCATCGTTGTATTTCAAAATCGATGCATTTGCTTGATGTGCCTGTTCGATTAGTGCTGCAACTGTTTGTTCGTCACCAGAAAGTGTGGTTTGCAGCAATCGTTCTGAAGAATGAATTGCCTGTACAACTGGTTTCCATCCGCCGTCTTCAATCGAGTTGATAAACTCTTGCCGAACTTCTCCATTCGGAATCCATACGATACGATTTTGTTCATCATAGGTCAAATAGCCCAGATGCACCAGCAGTGTTAGAACATCGTCTGCACTGTGAAAGGTCGTCATATCATTCTGACTTGATTCAAGTCGATATAGACTTTCAGTGCCTCATAAGTCTCTGTTTTTGTCCAATAGTTGTTGAACTTTCCACGCAGCATGGCTTCTACCACAGACTTTGGATTATAAATTGAAACACCATCGACACAGTATCCGTCATACCATTTTTTTGTTTCAGAGAATGGCATTTTGTATTGTTCGCATAACTGCCGAACTTCCTGTTCTGTAAATCCGGTAAATTTTTCGATTGGGGAGGCATCTGTCATGGAATATTCGTAAAAGACATTGATTGCAGAATGTTCTCCATATTTTTTGATTGGCAGAATGCCAGTCATATAAGCAAGGGCAATATAACCTTTATCTTTCAATAAATCTCTCAAAAAGTCCAAGTATTTTGTCTGTTCTTCGAGCTGGTTCTTTCGAGAACGAAAAATGCAATCCCATTCATCAATGATAAAAATAAATGGAACTTGGTAGTTTTGATAAACGTCATCCAGCATAAAAGTTAAAATGGACTTGTCCAGATAATCTATATCCGGATATGCTCGCAACAAATCACGTCCAACAGCCTTTGTGACCAATGCAATCATCTGTTCAATGGTTTGTGTTTTACTCAGAAAACTCTGCATATTCAGGTGAATGACATTGTATTGATTCAGATGCTTTTCAAAGTCTGGATGTATTGCAATTTTCAGATCTTGAAATAATTCTTTGGAATCACAGCCTCGGCTGTAGTAAGCCGTCAGCATGTTTGCTGCCATTGACTTTCCAAATCGACGTGGGCGGCTAACGCAAATATATTTTTGTTCGCCAAACAAGACAGAATTGGTGTATTGGATTAACTCTGTCTTATCTACATAAATTTGAGAGTGATTAACAGCGTTATAAAAGTCTGTATGATTCGGATTGAAGTAAATTCCCATTCTATGTCCCTCCTTACTGTGTCATCGTTCCATTATTGTTATTATATCATAAAAATAATGGAAAAGCAACGAAAATTCTTTCTGCGTGGAAAGAAAAAGCCGCCTCCTGATTTGTATCCTGTAGATACGCAGGGAAGCGGCTTTTGATTTAGATTGTATGAGAATAGTTGTTTGTACGTTTACAACGACTTCTGTGGTAAATTTTCATGTGAAAGTATTTTTTCCGGTAATCAGAACCTTTATCTCGTTGAGAATTAACTTCAATTTGTTCACAGTTACTTTTTTGAATAAAAATTATTTAAATATATAAATTATATTAAATTATAAATATTATATAAGTGCCTTGCCGTTTCTCCAATTACATCGAACATACTTATTAAATTCTTCTTTGCATTCCAAATTATTACCATCAACATGATCTACAATGATGATTTGTGGCAGTATTCCTGTATCTTTACCAATGAAATTGATTTCATCAAAAATAGTTTTATACATTCTATTGACAGCAACCAAATCTGCTTGATCAATTTCACCTTTATCGTTGTCTTGCGGAAAATATACCTGACTTGGTTGATCAAAAAACATAATCAATGGCATCGGTGAATTGCCTTGAGCTGAAAAATAATGCAGGAAACTTAAAAATAGAGCAATATGGCAAGAAACCCAATTTGCACCGCTTCTCATCTCATATAGATGGATATTTTCATTGCTTTTCTGGTGTTGATAAATGTCAAAACTTCCATCTGTTAAGCCGAAATTCAAATCAATGGGTTTATACTCATCTTCAAAATCAAGCGTTAATGACAGTCGATTCATATTGTCTGACAAAAAAATTTCCGCCTCTGACATTTTCTTGTCAACATTAAATCTTTTGATTTTTTGTTCAAGTCTGACTATTTTTTCTTTGAGTTCCTCAATATCACCATCAGCTGTTTCAAATATACCAGAACTGCTTACCTCAGCATATAAAGCTATTCTTGCCTTTGCGTAGTTTACTTTTTCTCTCTTTGAAGTAAGTGTTTTTGATGAGATAAATTTCTTCTCTATTGTTTTAATCTGTTTCCAGACATCTCGTATTTTTTCTTCAATTTTTGAGTGAGCTTCATTAAGCTTTCTAATATCTTCAGAAAAATCAGCAGTATATTTTGCAGTAATTTTCAACTCATCATCCAACCAGTTTGTAGCCTCAATAAGCTTTAAATCATTATCACTGATTTCTTGGCATTTTTGACCGCAAAGGGGACAGGTATATTCGTCTGTTTCTATTTTAGCTACAATTGTCTGTTGTTTTAAATCTTTTAGCATCTGAGAAAAAGAATTTCCTGCACCAGAAGCATTATTTATATTATTAATTCTTAATAGAATTTCTCTTTCCTCATTTCTCAGATTTTCTAATTCGTCATTTAATTCACTATAGCGCTCTGTTATTTTATTTTCACCAAAGAGTTGTGAGTCATCAAACTCTGGCAAATCAGAAGCTATTTTGAGCATTTTCTGTACTGGCATATTTCCATCAAAGTCTTGTTCAAGCAAAGCAAAATAGTCTGTCAAAAGTGGAGTAAGATTTTCTTTAATAATTGTTGTGCTTTTTTCATTAGCTTTTTGCTTGTTTTGTTTTTGTTTTAATTGTGATTTTAACGTATTCAATTGGATTAAATCGCTATAATACGCTTGACTAATTATACCTGCAAAAACAGGAAATTGTTCTATTGCATCTTTTCTTTTATAAAAATCGGAGAACCGATAGAAAAGTGCAAACTTGCTTGCCATTAAATTTTGATGCTGAAACAAGTAAGAAACCATATTTCTCAATGATGCCTTTTTGCCTTTCTGATCAGCATCAGTAGCCATATTAGTTATAAATAAGCCCAATACACATTCAATTTTATTTTTTACGTCTTTGTATGACAAAGCAGTTTTTTCTATGAAATAGGTTACTTCTAAATTTTCAGGAGAAAAATCTGCTGCCTCTTTAGAAAAATGCATTTTGCCGCCATTATCCCAATTATAACGAGCAATAATATAAGTACTATCGCCTATAAGCATTACAAGAGTATAAAGATACGAAAATTCGGTTATTTTCCCTTTAGGTACTGTACATCGAGTGCTACACAAACAGTAATCGATTATCTCTACCAATGCACTTTTGCCTGTTTTTGATTCGCCAGTAATTATATTGACCCCTTGTTCCAGTGGAACTATTCTTTTTTCTCCATTTTTACAAAATATAATAATGGATTTTATATAGCTTTTCATTTTGCATCAACTCCTAAAAAGAAACACAGATGGTCTTCAGTTGCTTTAGAAAATACAACACCAAGGTAAAATGCACATCTAATCCATTCTCTGATATTTCCATTAAAATTTTTGTAATCAATTTTTTGGATTAGAAAAATTTTATGGTCTTTAAGAACTATTTTTTTCTCGGATGACAAGATGATAATTGCTTCTTTACAATATTGCTTAAGCAAATTATATCTATCTACATAGCCTGACAGTCGTGTTTTTCCAGAAATCTTATTTTCACCAATGGTTTGAGAAGACTGAAATAATGTATCTATTTGACTTCTTTTATTTGCGTTTATTAATTTTTCTCGTGATTCAGCATATAGTAAAATGGGAATTGCCATAAACGTCAATTTTATTTCACATGGTTTTTCATAACCAGAAAGGAAACTCTGCATGAGTAAAGAATAAAAATGAGGATTCATCGAAAGTCTTTTGATATAATTAATACTCACTCGTTTCGTCGCCTACCTTCCATTTGAAATCTGTTTCCTCAACTATATTATGTATAATTCCTCGCTGGAAATAACCTTGATTACGAATTATTGAACCAAAATCATTAGCATTCCAACACATTACACTATTATAAAGCTGTTTGAAAATTTTTATTTGTTTTTCTTCCGTTGCTTCTTCGGCATCCAAATCACTATTCGCTTTACTATATCGCATCTTTGCAGACAAATCTTCCATATATGCTTCAAGACTTTCCAAATACATGAAATTGTCCCTAAAATATTCGGCAACGGTTAAATTTGCTTTCCAATAATCTGATATAGCACTTGGAACCATTTTATCATATTTAATCTCTTGAATGGACATAACAAACTTTTTTTGTTTGAGTGTAGTGATTTCATTTGTATGGGGTACAGCTTTTGCATACTTATTTGGAAGTGGTACAGTACCTTTAATTCCATACGTTGCCGTCTGTGCCTGTAAAATCTCATCAAATACTAATCTTGTTACTTCCCACTTGTGTGGTGGATTTTTAATTTTAATTAGTATTTGACCAAGCAGAGCACCTATAAATCTATCTCTATTTTCCAGAGGAATATGACCGATATATTTGGAAAATTCATTAGAAATGCCAGCAATTGAAGTTTTGGCGGCTTCTATTGTGAACTTGTCTAAAATCTCCAATAGATGATTTTCATCATAGGAGGCACTGAAAATTTTGTTATAGTAGCTTCTGAATGTTTCTTCTCTTTCCTTAGTTTTAGCCCCAATCTCTTTAAGCTTTTCTAATTTTTCTTCCTTTTTCATATTATTCCAGTCATAGAACGGAGAATTGCTTTGAATTGTAGCTGTGGTGCTTAATATATAATGGGAAAAATTTTTTACACGATCATAATCCATATACCAATTTGAAAGTGTTTTCCAAAAATCTATATCTCTATCTGAGAGGGAGATATCACCAAAATGATGTTTTACTTCTCGCTGAAAGCGACCACCAGTATCATTTATTATGCTCACATCCCCATTTGTTTCAATTTGCAAAATGTCGCCATCTTCCAATTCAAAGCAATCTCTTAAGGCTATTAAATACTGATATATATCACCAGCTTTTTGCAATGTCGCATCATTAACTGCTCTTGACATAGTCGACATCTCCTTTCATAGGAGCTTTTAAATTATATATAAAACTTTTTTACAGTTACAATACAGAGAAAATTTGTGAAATATACAAAATATATAATAATTATACCATACTCAACAACGTTTTTCAAGACCTTTCGCCACATAAAATACAATTGATTTAATTTTTAAACCTGTGGCACGTCAACTCAAACTTTAATGTTTTTCTATAATAAAAATAGACGGAGCAGGGAATTTTCACCTGCTCCGTCATATTACTTTAGAATCTCAAAATTCAGTCTGTCAACTTTGTATTATTATTTTAATAATATTATTTATATATTCATAATATTGCTTTCACGAATAAAGATTGTAATTTTTCCAGAAGTCAATTTTACGTTGTAGTATTTTCCATCGATCGTACTGGCAACAGTCCATTTCTTTCTGAAATAGCTTTTGGGGATATCAATTGTTTGTTGCTGAAAGTTTTGACATTTTTTTGCTGTGGGTTTTAACTTTACAAAACGATTCTGTTCTTTGGGACACATGGTTGATTTTGAAGTTTCAGATGGATTTTTTTCCGGCAATTTCTTTTCCTGTATACTTTTCTCTGGTAAATCCAATAAGGAATTGGCAAGAAGCAGACTCAAAGACCGCATAATCACGCCCAGATCATCACGCAGGGAATCCTGCTTCAATAACATTTTAGAGATCACTTCTTCTTGTACAATATAACTGTTATCTTTTGTAATGCATGACAGAATTGTTTGAAAGTCCATGACATCTGCAAAAGAGCCTTTGATATTCATAGTATGCCGTGCCAGAAAAAGATACTGTCGTTTTGTGAAAAGCTGCTCAATATCATGTTGGGAAGCATTTATGGACACATCATAATCTGTATAATGATAGGGTTCTAACGAGCACGCTCCGTTTTCCCATAAAATATAAAAGGCATTATCAAAAACATCTGTAATCTGTACTGCAAGTTTTTCACGTTCCAAAAATATCTCATAATGGCCATGAAATTTGTTTTTCACAGATTGATATAATTCATTGAAAGTCATCTACACACCTTATTTCAGACAATTTATAATGTTGTTCAACAGATACTCTATCTTATATCGATCCATAAAACAAGCATCACATTCACAGGAACTTTCGTAAACTGCTCTGCAACCGCCGCCGCATTTTGGATAATAAACACATTTCTTGCAACGCTCTCGAATTGCTGGAATCAGGTGTTCTGGCTTATCAAGTGTTTCAAAGGATGATATATCATATACAGTTGATAATTTGGTTTTTCGTTTTCCAACATCTCTATCACAACATAAAATACTGCCATCAGTATCAATTACAAATGCATGTGCCTGTGAGAAAAAACAGGCATTTATTTTTGGAATCTCAGACAATAAATTTTGCTGTGGGGGATACCGATCATATACCTTTTCAAAGTGACATGCTCGCTCAGATGGTGTTACTTTATTGCATTCTGTGCCAGACAGAAAGGCTGGATAAACATTTAAATAAGAATTATTTGGATATTTATTTTGAAGGTATTCTGTCACTTTGATGCAATCATCAGCGTTCTTCCTATCCATATTCAAACGGATATCAACAGGGATTTCATGATCAATTAGTTTTCCGATATTTTCCACCAATTGGTCAAATATGCCAGGTTGTGGCGTATAGTAGCATTTTCGGCGTAAGTATTCTTCTTCCATCCCATCTATAGAAATTTGAACCCATTGAATATTCCAATCGGGGAATTTTGCAAGAATGTCATCTGTCAATAGACTGCCATTGGTAATGATTTCTGCTTGAAAATCCTTATGATTAGCTTTCAGTTGATTGGTAATTCGTTCAATCAAATCTGTTTTTAACAAGGGTTCTCCGCCGAACCATGTAATATCTATTGGTTTTTCGGAAGAACATAGTACTTGAGCCAATCTATCAGCTGTTTCTTCAGACATATCAAACTGTTTGATGCCTTCTTCATAACAGTAGACACATCTTGCGTTACATTTGGAGGTCAAAGCTACTGTATAATGTTCAGTGGCATGATAGACATTTTTTAGTGCATCTTGGTAATATGCATAGTAGTGATATTCATCTACAAAATTTGGAATTAAAAATCCATTATCAACCAAATTTCCGATTAAATTTAGTTCTGAAAAACGAATTTCCAAATATTGTTGATACTCTGTTTCAGAAATCGTTATCATACTATTGAAGAGCGTATTATAGATAATATAAGTTTTATCATAACTTTTTACAATGTTATACTGAGAGTGCTTCATCGGAACATCTACCGTTATGGGGCAGTATTGAGCATCAGAAAAGTTTTCCAGATATGGAACACATTCTGCAAGATCTAATAAATCACGTTTTTGAAAAAGCGATAATACAGCTTTAGATGCTTTCATTACCACAATCATTTGTGTATAGCTCCTTTAGTTTTTAGATGAATCAATCTGATCAGGCACCTTATTGAGCATCATATTTGTGAGAATTAACTGCAAAGTTTCCATAATAATGGCAGTGTCCTTTTGTAAATTTACAACTTTCTCTGCCAAGTTTCGATTGACTTCCAGAATCTGTGTCATTTGGGTATCCAGCTTTTCAAACGTTTCTTCTTTTAAGCTGTCATGCAATTTTTCTAACTGACTGCTGAGTTCTGTTTTCAGACTGTTGATTTCAGAAGTATACTTTTCAGATAGTTCTTCCACAACACTCTTTTCATTTTTGCTTGCACTTTCTAAAACCTGCGATTTTAACTGTTCTCTGAGGGCTTCATTGCTATCAGTAATCTGCGTAGAAAGCATTTCATAAAGATTCTTATTTGTTATCATGATATTAAACTCCTTATCTTAAAGCAGCCTGCTGTAGGACTACACACAGGCTGCCCTTTTTGTACACTTAAAGTTGATGAATGCCGTAATCACACAAAGCTATAAAATAGGAGAGCCGTAACTGTTCACTTTCCATCTTTGCTTCGTCTGATTCTTTTACTTTCTGAATCCGTTCAAATTCATCAGATTTGGTTTCACAAATTTCAACAATGCTGTCAATTCGCTGCTGAATTTTATCTTCAACGTTGTCTGTCTGTTTTTCCATAGAATTTCTCAATTCTTTGCTCAGGTCAGAGATAGCTTCTTTCAGCACTTTTTTATAAAAAGCATCTAAAGCTTCTTCTTTTTTCTTTCCTCGATCCATTTTCAGAATGTCGGTGCATTCCGCATCATCCAAGGAAATTCGCTTGATGACACGTTTCACGATAAATCCGTGTATCATATCTTCTGTCTTGCGATTTTCTCGTTCAAGACTGTTTAAATTTAGATTCAGTCTTTTTCTGCCATATTGGATTTTATTATAACGACGCAAATCCGCTAAAAACTCATCCAGATACTCACGACTTTCTTTTACAATATCGTTTTCCAACTGTTCACTTCTCGACTGTGTATCTGTACGAAATTTTGTAAGTGAATCCTGTACCTTAATAGTCTGTTCCATACTGGCTTTTTCACGATCGTAGTTATCTTCATTTCCGCCGCTGGAACTGCCTGAAGATTTAAAAAAATCTTTTATTCTGCCAATTAGATTTACTACACAGCAATCTTTTATACAACAATTGCATATGCAACAACCACCGCCGCCACCCATAATGGCTACCTCCTTATACGAAATTATTTGCATACGAGCAAATAGAAATTACATAATCTGCCTTCAAAATGACAGATTCCAAGGCTTTTTTATCGCCGTTGAATCCTGTGCTTAATTCTTCGAAAGCATCTGTCTTGTTTTGAATGGTTTCTTCCAGTCGATCCAGATGTTCTTCAAAAGCATCCTGAATAGTGTCTGAAAATTCATCCACGGTATCTTTAATGGAGTTGATGATTTCATTACCAGCCTGAACAAAAACATCTTGTTTCATTTGCTGCAATCTCTGATTTTTCATGTCGCCTGCTGGTAATTTCAGAATTTTTACACATTCTGCATCATCCAAAGAAAAACGTTTGTTCACGCATTCCGCAAATGTGCCCTTTAAGTCTTTGCATGCACGGTTAAACTGACGTTTCACAGATTCTGTCCGAACAAGTTTCAGACGCTTGTTCTGTTCTTCAAATACATCCATAATTTCTTGCAGCATCATGGAACATTCTATAATCATTTCCCGTTCCATATCATTTGCAGCAGCAGAAATGTTCTGCCGGTACTCCATCAGCAGCTTGTTCAGTTCTGCGATTTCATTTGCTTCGCTTTTTTCTGGATTCAGACTCTTTTTGTTTGCAATTTCCTCTTGCACTTTGTCTTTTCCAGTAATGACACTCCAAGCATATTTTGCGATTTTTCCAATTCCACGCAGAATATCCCCAATCGGCGGAAGTGGGAATCTATTTGGTGAAGGCATCATGAATGATCACCTCTCTCTTTCGTATTTTTTCGGAATAGCTTTCTTAAAAAAGCCTGATACTTCAATTCATTTCGATGTTGCTGAGCAGGGAAGCCGGAAATAACCATATTCTGATCTACGTCTTTGTCTACGCCACTTCTTGCAAGTAAAATGGAATGATCGCCGATTTTCACATGATTGCTGATTGCAGACTGTCCATAAATATCCACATAGTTTCCAATTTCTGCCCAGCCTGCAATGGCGACCAAGGATACAATATGGCATTGTATTCCGATTTTCGCCTCGTGTCCAATCTGTACAAGATTATCGATTTGCGTAAAATCGCCAATGGTCGTTGTCCCGATTGTCCCTTTTTCTATAACGACGTTTCCGCCAATTCTTACATGATTTCCAATAGAAACAGTCCCGATAGCAGGAATTTTTCTCCATTCGTCCTGAAATTTATGGTACTCAAAATTTTCAGTTCCAATGCTACAGCAAGTTCCTATCTGAACATCATCGCCGATCGTGCAATGATCTCCGATAACAGTATTTGCTCCAATCACACAGTGACTTCCAATTTTTACATTTCTTCCAATAGAAACGCCAGGGGATAATATCGTATGATCACCGATTATCGCACCGTTTTGAATAGAGACAGTTTCAGCGACCTCAGAAGTTTCTGAAAGCATCGGTTTTCCAGAAACTTCGCAGCCATACAATCTCTTTTCTATCAGAAATGCAATGACATCTGGGAGCATTTCATGTGGTTCATGCTTGCAAATAATATAATTCCGATGCAGTGGAAGTCCAATGGAAACCTTTGTAAGAATTGCACCAGCACCAATGTCAGGAATCTGATTGATTTTTTGATATGGCACATAGGTCAGTGAATCTTCGTTGCTATCCTGATACAAAGAAATTTCAAAGATCTTTTTATTCTTATTTCCAAGTACCTGACAACCGAGATGCTCTGCGATTTCCCCTACGGTAACATAAGGCTTGTCCATCATGCATTCTTCATCATTTCATTCAGTGCATTGCAAAGCTGTTCTACACGTTCATCCGTATTGGCTTTCAACTGATTGATTGCAAGGGTAAGTTGTTCCCGATATGCCTGTACTTCTTCCAGTTCTTTTTTGGACTTTTCATAACTTGCTCGAATCTCATCGGCACTCTTTGCAGAAGTCTGTAATACTTCGCTGTTAGAAGCCTTTGTATCTTCAAAGAACTGCTTAATTTCCTTGCTGATAGTTTCATACGATGCAACGATGTCCTTCATCAGGTATTCTTTATATCGTGGAACAATGTCCTGTGTAATGCGTCTGGAAACTTCCGACACATTGGACTTTTCCATCAGTTCATCCAGATGTTCCTCAATTTCATCTGGCATGGCGTCTACTAATTTCATTGCGATAGAATAAAGTGTTCTTAGCTTATTTCTATCTTTTTTCATGTCTGTGTTTGCATAATCTCTGCAAAGATTTTGGAGATAGGCAGCGACATGTACAATGTTTTTACGTGCCTTTTCTGCACTGCCATAACAGTTTTCTGTTGACAGATATTTCACCCACTCGCTTTTCTGCAATTTCCAGTCTTTTTCTGGTTGATTTAAGTTATCCCACTGTGTTCCAAGGATAAAAATCTTTTCAGGATTGTCGCCAGAATTTGAGAAAATTCTGTAAAGCGTATTCAATTCGCCGCCTGTCAAAGCATCGGAACGAACGCAGGCAAAAACAGCATTGGCTCTGTCAATATAAGCTCTGGTAACATCAGAACGATATCTTACTGCATCATCCAAACCGGGAGTATCCACAAAAACAATCTGTTCCGGCATATTGAAATCAAACAGACCGATTTCTACTTCCTTTACGAAGTAATGTTCAACATGTTTTGAGGATGTCCAACGTTCAATTTCGGCTTCTATGTTTGCATTGTCTACCGTTTTGGTAATGACTTCATGATTGATCCACTCGTCTTTTTCTTGATCGGCATGCAGGTCAGCATATTCCTGTTTGAAAACATCTGCATTATTGGAAATGCTTCCCCAAAGCTGTCCCCATTCCTCCGATGTGTAGAATGTTACCTTAATATAATCCTGCTTGGAGCTTCTGAACTTTGTCAGAACCGCAGTTTCAGGCGTTACAGAGGTAGAGGCTAAGTTTCTGCCGAGCAGGGCATTGATCAATGTTGACTTTCCCGCTTTGATAGTGCCTACAAAAGCAATATGGAAAACCGGATCTTTGCAACGCTCTACAAAATTGCCAATACGCTTTATCAGCTTTTCACCAGAGGACTTTGAAAATTCTGGCTGTGAAAGAATCACTTTCAGCCGTTCCATCTTTTGCACATACTGGTCAACAGTCAAATCCCATGAGATCTGTGTATGTTCTGCTGTTCCAACGCTTTCCATTAGACCAGATAGCTTCTTGGAATAATCCTGCAAAAGCTCAACATTTTGCAAACTATCTGTAGGATTTGCTGTTCCGCAGTAAGGGCATAGATACATGCTGTCCGTGAATTCTTTTTTACACGATTTACATATCATTAAAAAATACATCTCCTTTATCATTTTAAGCGCTTTATCACGACTTAAAAATAATTGAATGAAAAAATATAGCAAGACTTGTTTTCGACAAAAATTACTATATTTTTATTATATCACAACTTTTTTCTACTGTCAATCCATTTAGGCACATTTTTTACGCCCTTAAAGTTATTGAAATTTGCGTTTAAAGCTGTTAAAGTGTTATTTAATTGTACATTAGCACAAAGGAGGAAGAAATGGACAGCGATCGTGAAAGAATCTCATATATTGTTGGACAGCGAATCTATACATTTCGCACACAGAAAAAACTCAGTCAGGAAGCACTTGCTTTTGAATCAGAAATACATCCCGCATATCTGGGGCGAGTGGAACGTGGGGAGAAATGCCCAACGATTGAAACGCTCTATAAAATTTCCAAAGGATTAAAAATTCCACTTCATGAGCTGCTCGATGTTTCTATAGAAGTAAAGCCGACGAATACAGAAGCTTTTCACAGAATCCAAATAGCGATGCAGTGTCTTTCTGAAGAGGAAGCGGTAGAAGTTGCTGAAATTATAGAAAAGCTGATTGCTTTTAAATATCCACAACCATAAAAAGTGGTATGCCCACAAAGGACATACCGCTTTTTTGTATTTTTCTTTATATTATATTTACAATATAATTTGAAAATTTAATCAGTATTTCCATAAGAATATCACAGGTAATGATTTTGTCTTGACAGTAAACATTTAGAGCTTGTGTTCATAGCAAAAAGTGGTATAATAAGAGATATGAAAAAAGAATATCAAGCAACAAATTACGAAAGTGATTTGACAGACAAACAATGGGAAGCAATCAAAGAATTCTTTCCATCCGGAAATAAAAGCAAATATCATAAGAGATCATTGGTAGAGGCAGTGCTGTATATCGTAAAAACAGGCTGCCAGTGGAGAATGTTACCACATGACGATCCGCCACATGATACGGTATGGAGTTTTTATCGCCGAGCAAGAGAGAACGGCGT
>ENA-OWRJ01001692-OWRJ01001692.1-human-gut-metagenome-genome-assembly--contig:-NODE-1692-length-21930-cov-4.113874_pt1 | contig 21930 bp, 19 predicted proteins | sample MGYA00248269_ERZ651897 | MGnify/ENA primary metagenome ERZ651897 (study PRJEB26924, sample SAMEA4378252) | human gut metagenome | biome: human gut; feature: human-associated habitat; material: faeces...
CGTTCCAGAACTACTTCCGTCTGTACGGCAAGCTCTCCGGCATGACCGGCACGGCGCTCACCGAGGAAGAGGAATTTGGCGGCATTTATAACCTCGATGTGGTCGAAATCCCGACGAACAAGCCTGTCATCCGTATCGATAACCCCGATATCGTCTATAAAACCGAAGCCGGCAAGTTCCGCGCCGTCATTGAGAAGATCAAGGCATGCCATGCCAAGGGGCAGCCTGTTCTGGTTGGCACAATTTCAATCGAAAAATCTGAGCTTCTGTCTCAGCTTTTAAAGCGTGAAGGTATCCCGCATAACGTCCTGAACGCCAAGCACCACGAAAAGGAAGCCGAAATCGTCGCGCAGGCCGGTCATCTCGGCGCGGTCACAATCGCGACCAACATGGCAGGCCGCGGCACGGATATCATGCTCGGCGGCAACGCGGAGTTCATGGCCAAGAGCGACCTCAAAAAGCAGGGCCTTTCCGACGAGCTCATCGCCGAATCCAACTCCTTTGCCGAAACGGACGACCCCGAAATTCTCGCCGCAAGAGCTGCGTATAAGGAGGCCTACGCCAAATATAAGGTGGAGGTTGACAAGCAGGCAGAGCTCGTGCGAAACGCAGGCGGCCTTTTCATCATCGGCACCGAGCGCCACGAGTCGCGCCGGATCGATAACCAGCTGCGCGGCCGCGCCGGCCGTCAGGGAGACCCCGGCGAAACGCAGTTCTATCTGTCGCTGCAAGACGACGTCATGCGTCTGTTCGGCTCCGAGCGCGTCATGCGCATGATGGAAACGCTCGGCATCGACGAGGACACCCCGATCGACGCAAAGATCCTCTCCGGCGCGATCGAAAACGCCCAGAAGACGGTCGAAAGCCGCAACTATCAGGCGCGAAAGAGCGTGCTTGAATACGACGACGTGATGAACACCCAGCGTAAGATCATCTACGAGCAGCGCCGGCAGGTGCTCGACGGAGAAGACCTTCAGAAGAGCATCGCCTCCATGATGCAGTATTACGTCGAAAGCTACGTCACAAACGCGTTCGCGGGGCAGCCGCATCTCGAGGACCGGCAGGCATTCTTCTCACTCATGAGCCACTTTGAGAATATCTGCTTCCCCAAAGGCGCGTGGATCGCGACCGACGAAGAGCTGCAAACCATGGATGCTGCGCAGATGGAAGCGCGTATTTCCGATATGCTCCACAAATCCTACGAGAAAAAAGAGGCGCAGTACGGCTCTCCCGTCATGCGGGAGCTCGAGCGCGTCATCACGCTCCGCGTCGTCGATGAGTACTGGATGGACCACATCGACGCGATGGACGATCTGCGGCAGGGTATCCGCCTGCGCGCCTATGCGCAGACCGACCCCGTCATCGAGTATAAGCGCGAGGGCTTCGACATGTTCGAGGCCATGACGAACGCTATCAAGGAAGAGATCGTCCGCCGGGTCTTCCTCGTCCGCCTGCGCACAAACGAAGAGGTCAAGCGCGAGCGCGTCGCAAAGATCACCGGCGAGGGCGGCGGCGGAGACAAGACCGTCAAGCGCCAGCCCGTTGTCAAGAAGATCAAGGTCGGCCCGAACGATCCCTGCCCCTGCGGCAGCGGCAAGAAGTACAAAAAATGCTGCCGCGATAAGGACCTCGCCGCCGAACAGGGCAAACAGGCATGACGCGCCGCGCAGAATTTCTGACCGCGCTGCTGCTTTTGAGCTTGCTCTGCGCCTGCGCAAGGCAAAAACCTGCGGTTTCTCCGGAGCCGGAAGCCATCGAGCAGCCGGCTGAAAGCGCGCCGGTATCAGAAGCAGCGCCCACTTTTCCCGCAGAGTCAGAACCGGCGACCGTTTTGCCCGCGGAATCAGAACCGGAGCCGGATACCGCAGAAGTTGCGTCTGCGGCAGAAGCAGCTTCCCCCACAGAAGTCACGCTCCCAAACGAGCCGCTCCCGCTGACGGAGGAAGGCGCAATTGCCGTTGCGGAGGCAGTGTCCACGCTGCCGGTCTTTCCGCGCCGCACGGAGACTTCCGTTTATGCGGCGTCCGACACGGCGCTTTACGATCTGGACGAAGGTGCGACGCTCCCCGCGCCCGGCGGTCCGGCGTGGAACCAGATGAGTGAAGCGGGCGTGCAGGCGTTTACCTGGTACGACGGCGAATTCCGGGACGAGGACTTCGGTCACCTGACCTGCGATATGCGCATCTGGTGTGTGCATCTGCACGAGACGGAAGACCCCCTGAACAATCTGTATCTATATCTGAACGCGGACACCGGAGACCTGCTCGGCACACGCCGCGTCACCGATTGAGGATCATTATGTTTCATACGATCAAAAAAGGAAGTCTTGAATATCTGACCGCCGACGCATTGGAGGGCGCGATTCACTGCTTTTCCACCCGCTTCGGCGGCGTGAGCGAGGGCCAGTTCTCCACGCTCAACCTCGGCACCAGCCGGGGCGACAGCATGGAAAACGTGCTCCGGAACTACGAAATTTTAGGAGCCGCCGTGGGCTTTTCGCCCGAGGAGGTCGTCCACACGTGGCAGGAGCACACGGATATCATCCTGCGCGTGGGAAAATCCGATTGCGGCAAGGGCTTGTTCCGCAACCAGCCGGACGTCTGCGATGGCCTCATTACGAACGAACCCGGTGTAGCGCTCGTGTGCTTTGCCGCCGACTGCACGCCGATTTTGTTCTATGACCCGGTGCAAAGGGTCGTCGCGGCTATCCACGCCGGCTGGCGCGGCACGGCAAACGGCATTGCCCGCAAGGCTGTCGAGAAAATGATTGCGGAATTCGGCTCCAGACCGGAAGACATCTGTGCGGCCATCGGCCCGAGCATTTCGCAGTGCTGCTTTGAAACGGACATTGATGTCCCGCAGGCGATGCTGCGAGCGTTCGAAGACGAGGCAAACGCCTTTATCGAAAAGCGCGGAGAAAAGTACTTCGTCGACAACAAGGGCTTAAATAAGCTCTGGCTCACACGCGCGGGCGTAACAAAAATCGATGTGAGTCCGGCCTGCACCATGTGCCAGCCCGACCGGTTTTGGTCCCACCGCTACACCAAAGGCCATCGCGGCTCTCACACGGGCATCATCAAGCTCCCCGAGGAGGCCGCGACATGAAAAAACGCGTTTCGATTCTTCTCATCTTTGCGCTTTTTCTGAGCCTGCTCACCGGCTGCTCGGGCGGAAAGCTGGATTTTTCATGGTTCACGAGCAAGTTTACCGGCAAAACCGCCGACCAAACGCAGGCCGAGCAGGAGGCTGCCGCCGCGGAGGAAGCCGCCGCCCCGGAGACGACCGCCGTCGTGACCGAGGTCTTCAACGATATCTCCGCCTTCGGCCTTGCCTACCAGAAAAGCTACGGCGTGCACCCGTATAACTGTGAGAGTCTCAATAACCGCTGTATCCTCTCGTTTCTCTATGAGCCCCTGTTTGTCGTCGGCAGCGAAACGTTCGAGGTCTCCCCGGTCCTGGCCGAAAGCTACGACGTATCCGGCGACGGCCTCACCACGACTGTCCATATAAGGCCCGAAGCCCGCTTCTCCGACGGAAGCCCCGTCACCGCGCAGGACGCAGCCTATTCGCTTCTTTCCTCACGCGGCACGGTCTACTATGGTTCCCGCCTGCGCCATGTCCTGTCCATCGTCGCAGACGACGAGACGACGCTGACCATTACCACCGACACGGCCTACGAGTGCCTGCCACTTCTTCTCGACATTCCGATCATCAAGGACGGCTCTGTCGACGAGGCATCCCCCCTCGGCTCAGGGCCCTACGTCATGGAAAGCGACACCCGCCTTGTCCGGAACGCCAACTGGTGGCAGACGGCCGCTCCCATCGTGGACTTCGACGAAATTTCCCTGACGCTGGTCGAAAAGACCTCTGAGGTGCGAGACAACTTTGAGTACGAAAACGTGAACCTCGTCCTCACCGACCCCAATTCCGCCGCCTTCGCCGGCTTCCACAACGACTACGAGCTCTGGGACGCAAAAAGCCCCATCATGCAGTACATCGGCTACAACATCAACAGCAAGGTCTTCTCGAACTATGGCCTTCGCAGCGCCATCACCTACGCTATAGACCGCGAACACATCGCGACCGATATCATGGGCGGCTTTGCGCAGGCGGCCGTTCTGCCCGCAAGTCCCGACGCGCCGTTCTACGATGTGAAGCTCGCCAATACGTATAACTACAGCCTGACAAAATTCCAGCAGCAGCTGGAGAGCGCGTCGGTAGAGGACATGGACCATGACGGGACGCTCGATCTGTACGTGTCATCGCTCGGCTACGCGATCCCCGTCTCCGGCACGATGATCGTCTGCTCGTCGAGCTATCAGCGTGTCGAGGCAGCGACGGAGGTTGTGAACGCCCTCAACGCCCTCGGCTTCAAGCTGACGCTCAAGACGATGGAACTGTCTGAATACCGGCAGGCGCTGCAAACCGGCAATTTTGACCTCTATTACGGGGAAATCCGCCTGTCCAGCAACTTTGATCTCTCGCCATTCTTCTCCGTCTACGGCTCCATGTGCTACGGCGGACTGGACGACAGCGTCATGCTGAACCTCTGCAATCAGGCGCTCGCCAACAACGGCAACAGCTACAACCTCTATAAGCGGCTCTGCGAGCGCGGCTACATTACCCCCGTTCTCTTCAAGCACCTCGCCGTCTACACCACGCGCGGCTCCATCGCGCACCCCACGGATTACATCGACTGGTTCCTGACCCCGCCGGAGCGCGCGGATACCGTATCGTAAGGAGGAGTTTTTGTGACCGTCGCAGAAGCCATGAAGAAGATGATCCTCTTCTCGAACGGAAACCAACACGACATCAACCACTTTCTGAAGGTCCACGCCTACGCCGCCACCACCGGCGCGTGCGAGGGTCTGCCAGAAGATACGCTTCAAACGCTGGAGCTTGCCGCAATCGTCCACGATATTGCCTGTCCCCTGTGCCGCGAAAAATATGGAACTACCAACGGCAAATATCAGGAGCTTGAAGGTGCGCCGCTCACGCGGGAGTTTTTTGCCGGTACCGACGTTCCCGCCGAACAGCTCGAGCGCATCGTCTGGCTGGTCTCTCACCACCACACGCTTCGCCCGATCGAGGGCCCGGACCATCAAATTTTAATCGAGGCCGACTATCTCGTAAACGCCGAAGAAAGCAATCTTCCGGAAACCAATATCCGCCATATGAACGACGCAATTTTCAAAACCCAGACCGGCAAGCTGCTTCTGGAAAGCGTCTATCTTTCCCGCTGATATATAAAATCCCTGACCTATGCAAAATAGGTCAGGGATTTTTATACGAAGAAAACAGGCGCTAAAGGGTCCTTAACCGCCAAACTCCGCGTTCAGGGCGTCACCGATCTCAACGGTCCAGTCCTGCACAGAATGGAACCAGTCGATCATCTGGTCATACTGATCATCGCTGTACTCCTCGTCGCTCTGGAGGAAGCCCTGATACTGGTTCAGCAGCTCCGCCATGCTCTGGCAGTCGGCGATGACGTCTTCGGGAATCTCGGAAGCGTTGGCGTTGACGAGATCTTTGACCTCGTTGAACGCGGCGGCGGTGGTGTTGAACTCGTCGATGGCTTCCTGCTTCTTCTCATTCTCGCCGCAGCCGGTCAGGCAGACAAGCAGTCCCAGCACCAGAATGATGGATACGATGGCTTTCAGGTTCTTTTTCATGATTTTTCTCTCTTTCTATATTTCTATTTTTTTAATAAACGATTTCAGAACACGGTGGTCATGATCTCGCCGTTTGCGCAGTCAAACAGCACAACGTCGGAAAGCGCGCTCGCGCCGGTCGCGTCGTACATCTCAAAGAGCATCGCGTACTGCCCGTCGGGAAGCTGCATCTCGCCGAAGGCTGTGTTTTCGCTGATGACAACGGTATCGGCCGTATACGCCTCGGGGTCTGCATCGGTGGAAAGGTCTGTCATGTACCATACCAGCGTCACCTCGTCGCCCGGCTGCAAAAGCCGCAGCTCCTTATCCGCCATGCCGGAGTCGTCAATGCCCTGCCGCGCGCCCAGAATGCTCCACTGCTCACTCGAGAAGTCGTAGGCGATCTGGAGGTTGTATTCCTCGCCGTTCAGAAGGATCGGCACGGAGTAGAGGTTGTAATCCTCGCCCTCATAGCTCAGCTCCATGTATGCAAGGCTGCCGTCAAGCGCGCCCCAGACGCCGCGGAAATTGTCGGAGAACACGCCGGTTTCCCAATCGGCGTTCATGTCGTTGTCCGTGCCGAGAAGGAGCATCAGATCATTGTCAGCGTCGACGTAGTACAGAGAGAAGCCGATCGAAGCCAGAACGTCCGCCGCGTCGGGACCGAGCGTCAGCACAGCGCTGCCAGTTTCATCGAGGTCCAGCGTCTTGCCGTCCCAGCCCATGGTGTCGAGCGTCTTGCGCTCGGGAAGCTCGGTAATGTCCATGTCGGCGATGTATTCCATGCCGCTCTCATCGAGCTCGCCGGTCAGCTCATAGGAATAGAAATACTTGAACGCCGTGCTTGCACCGAGGCTGATAAAGCCGTTGAGGTCGCCCACGTCACCGTTATAGGAGTAGTAGCACGAAAGGCCCGTCGCCTCGGTGCGGTATTGGCCGTTCACCTGATACAGCACGCAATCGTCCAGCGCGTCCAGCACTGCCTGCGCCGAAGGAAGCGTATCGACCGTCAGCCGCGCCATGTGCCCGAGGTCCACCATGTTGGTGTAGCCCTGCTCTTTGGTGTTGCCGCCGTAGTTTTCGCTGCGCTGCGCCGCACGCGCAAACTGTGAGAAGAACGCCGGGTCGGTGCACGCCGCGCTGAGTGCTTCCGCGCCAAAGGTCTCATACGCAGAAAGAAGGGTTCCGACCTTGGAGAGGTCCGTCACCGAAAGTGTCGTGTTGTCCTGCGTGCCGACCGCTTCGCAGCCCGCCATGTACGCGTCGCAGATAATTTCGCCAAGCTGCGCGCCATCCATGCTCGGGTCCTGTGCCAGTGCGCCGACCCACTGCGAGTAGTACCAGCCGTTCGCGGGCTCGGTCTCTTCGGATGCGACCAGATATTTCGCAATGTCGGAGAACGTATACGCAACGTCTACCGTCGCCATGAGGCAGGTATCAAAGCCAATGAGCTCGAGCGGCTGCTCGTCTGCCGATGGCGACCAGACGCTGGAAAATGCCGCGTACATCTCATCGAGCGTCAAAGAGTCCAGCTCATACAGTTCGTCAAATGCCGCGCCGGAGACCGAGCCGCCGCCGTGGTTCCAGAACAGCACCGCCGTGCGCTCGGCGGGATAATTTGTCTTGGCAAACTGCAAAAAGTCCGCCAGCGTCTGCGCCTGACCCATGCTGGCAGACGGCTGCTCGTCGATGAGCTGCAAGCCCTCGCTGTTATAGACCCAGCGCTGGAGCTTGGAGGCGTCCACCACGTCGTTCTGCCATACGGACGCGCCGCCGGTCTCAATGACCACGTTCACGTCTTCGGGAAGCTGCACCTCCAAGAGCTCACTCAGATCGCCCGTGGCAAAGCCGCCGCCGGACTCCAGATCGCTGCCGCACAGGTACCAGTAGATCGACCAGCTTCCTGCGTCGGCGGAAACTGTCTCTTCAGCCGGTTCGGCCGCCTCTTCGGACGGTTCGAGCGTTTCGTCCGCTGCGGCCGGCGTTTCATCCGGCTCCGCGGTATCGTCCGCACCGCCGCATGCCGCGAGCGATGCGACCATGCACAGCGCCAGTAAAAGTGCCAAAATACGTTTTTTCATGCTGTTTTCCTTTCTTTTTTCGCTCCGCCGCATTATGCCGCAGGCGGAATGGGGATATCCGTGGGCGCTTTCCGAAAGCCGAGCAGCCGCCCTGGCAAATACGCCCAGGGCTTGCAGAGCGCAGTATTGTAGTGCTCCGCCGCCTGCCGGTAAATGCTCTCGCTGCGCCGCAGGACCTCCAGAAGCGCCGCATCCTGCTGAGATTGCGCGAGCCTTTTGCGGCAGGAAACGAGCTGACCGGCCGCGCATTGCACCATGCTCCGATAGTTCCGCAAAACCCGCCGGACCTCCCAGAACCAGAGAGAAACAAATCCCACGGTGCTGACGACCGCAAGGAGCCATCCGAACCATCCCGGCATCTGCCGCGCCTCCTTCCCCATCAAGTGTCCAATTCCTTACGCTTTGAGTATAGCACCGCATCCCGGCGTTTTGGGGCAGGCGGCACGAAATGTAGGTTTTTGCGGTATGAAATGCAAACCGCCGCTGGAAAGCCGCCGCAATTTATGATAGAATGTTGCTGAGAGAAAAATTCTGCCGGAAAAGGGGCGTGAGGCTGTGAACATTGCGGTATGCGACGACCAGCTCGAGGAACTGAAAGCCGTTGAGTCTCTTCTGCGCGCATGGCAGGAGCAGCAATGCGCGGCCATCCGTCTGCATCTGTTTCATAACGCCGGGGAGCTTCTGGAGGCGGCGCGGAAGGAACGCTTCACACTCTACCTTCTCGATGTGATGATGCCCGGAACGAGCGGCATGGCGGCGGCGCGCGAAATCCGCACGTTTGACAGCGCGGCGGACATCGTGTTTCTCACCTCCTCTCCAGGCTTTGCGTATGAGAGCTACGGCGTACAGGCGCTTGAGTACCTGCTCAAGCCCATCACGGCGAAAAAGCTCTTTCCGCTGCTCAGCCGCCTCTACCTTCGCGAGCAGAAGCCGCAGGAGGCGCTGACGCTCAAATCGAACGGGGCTTTCATCCGCGTGCCGTTTTCAGAGCTTTCGTATGTGGAGGTCAGCGGCAAACATCTTTATTTCAATATGATTGACGGTCAGGTGCGCGAGGTCGTGGGCGTGCTGCGGGAATTTGAGCCTCTGCTGCTCTCGCGTTCTGAGTTTATGCGCATCCACCGGTCGTATATCGTCAATATGCTGCAGATCCGCGAGCTGTCTTCTGCCGGGGTGCAGACCTTTTCGGGGCAGAGCCTGCCGGTATCGCGGCTTTTATACCCACAGCTTCAGAAGGATTATATGGCGCTGCTGTTCGAGCAGCGGGAGGGCTGATTCATGGTACTGCGGATTCTCACCTCCGTAAATTATGGCTGCGTTCTCGTTTTCGGGATACTTCTCAGCGCGGAGATCTCCGGCGGCTGCGAAACGCCTCGCCAGAAGCGGCTGGTCGCGCTTATGTGTCCGGTATTTCTGGCGCTTCAGGTTTTGCTTCACGCCGTGTTTGGGCTGGAGACGGTAAAAAAGCTCTACCCCGTGATCGTGCACCTGCCGCTGATGCTGCTGCTCGTGTTTGCGCTCAAACGGACGATCGGCGTGGCGCTCGTCAGCGTGTACACGGCGTATCTGTGCTGCGAGCTTCCAAACTGGGTGCGTATGGTCGTCGCGATGGCGGCGCGCTCCGAGCTTGCGGGACAAATCTGCTACACGGTACTCATCGTCCCGCTGTTTTTCATCCTCCGGCGCTATTTTGTCCGCGCCGCGCATGAGGCGATGACGTGCTCCAGAGCGGCGCTGTGGCTGTTCGGTGCGCTTCCCGTGGCGTATTATTTTTTTGATTACGCCACCACCATCTACTCAAACGCGCTCTATTCCGGCGTCCGCGCCATCAACGAATCGCTCCCGGCGCTGCTCATTGCGTTTTACGTGGCGTTTCTCACTGCCTACCACGCGCAGGCAGAGCGCAGCTATCAGGCAGAGCTTCAAAGCTCCATGCTGGAGGTCAAATGGTCGCAGGCGCAGACGCAGATGAACACGCTGCGCCGCGTGCAGACGCAGACGGCCATCTACCAGCACGACATGCGCCACCATCTGGCCATGCTCGAAGGGCTCATCGCGGCGGGAAAGCCCGAGCAGGCGGCGGCGTATATCCGCAAGGTGCAGTCCGATATCGAGACCATCACGCCCCGGCGCTATTGCGAAAACGAGCTGGTGAATCTGCTGTGCTCGTCGTTTGCGGAAAAGGCGCAGCACGCGGGGGCGCGGCTCGACGTAGACGCAAAGCTTCCGCAGGCGCTTGGTATTTCGGACGCCGAGCTGTGCGCCGTGCTGTCAAACGCGCTCGAAAACGCACTGCACGCCGTCGCCGCACTGCCGGAAAACGAGCGCACGGTGTCGCTTTACTGCGCAGTCCGGCTCGGAAAGCTCCTCATCGAGGTCAAAAACCCCTACGCCGGAGAGCTCACCCTCTCGCCGGACGGCCGCCCCGTCACCGCGCGCAAGGGGCACGGCTACGGCTGCCAGAGCATCCAGACCATCGCCGCCCGCTCCGGCGGTCTGTGCGAGTTCAAAGCCAGCTGCGGCACATTCTGCCTCCAGATCGTCCTGCCGTTGAAAGCCGCCGTGCCGGTCTGAGCATAAAAAAGCCCTGACTCATACGAAAAAATGAGTCAGGGTATTTTTACATCTCTCTGCGGCCTTCCAATGCTCTAAGAAGCGTCACTTCATCCGCATACTCCAGCTGGCTGCCAACAGGAATCCCGTAGGCAAGCCGTGTCACCTTTACGCCGATGGGCCGAAGGAGCCTCGACAGATACATCGCCGTGGCCTCGCCCTCGGTGTCCGGGTTCGTCGCCATGATGACCTCCTGCACGCTGCCGTCCTGAAGCCGCGCCAGAAGCTCCCGAATCCGGATATCATCCGGCCCCACGTGGTTAAGGGGCGAAATGACGCCGTGCAGCACATGGTACACGCCCGTATACTCCCGCGAGCGCTCCATCGCAATGACGTCCCGCGGCTCTGCCACCACGCAGATCGTTGAATGGTCGCGCGTCTCGTCCGCGCAGATGGGGCACATCTCTTCGTCCGTCAGATTCTGGCACACCGGGCACGTGTGAATCGAGCGCTTTGCGTCCAGAATCGCGTCGGCAAACTCCTGCGCCTGCTCCTGCGGCATGGACAGCACCTGAAACGCGAGCCTTTGCGCCGTCTTGCTGCCGATCCCGGGCAGGCGCGCAAACTGTTCGCTGAGCCGCTCCAAAGCGGCCGGAAACGTCCTCATCCGAACAGACCGCCCAGATTGAGACCGCCCGTGAGCTTGCTCATGTTCTGTGCGGAGTCTGCCTCCGCCTTGCGCATCGCCTCGTTGACCGCCGCGACGACCATATCCTGCAGCATTTCTACATCGTCGGGGTCGACCGCCTCCGGGTCGATCGTCACGCGCACGAGCTCGCGCTTGCCGCTCACGACCGCCGTGATCACGCCGCCGCCCGCCGTGGCCTCATACTGCTTTTCTTCCATCTCCTGCTGCATCTTGAGAAGATCCTGCTGCATTTTCTGCGCCTGCTTCATCATCTGCATCTGGTTCATGCCGCCCATGGGCATGCCGCCGCGAAATCCGCCTTTTGCCATGTCAAATTCTCCTTTATCGAAATCGTAAAAATTATTTGATCGTCATAATGTCGCTGTGCTCTTCTCCGAGCGCGAGCAGCGCATCCATCGGGTCCTTCCCCGACGCGTCCAGCTGCCCCGCCAGCGCGAACTGCACCTGCATGGGATGGCCAAAAAACGCGCTCGCCTTCTCCGCCGCGATTTTCTGCACGTTGGGGCTCTTGATGATATCCAGCACAAACTGCGACGGCGCAGTCAGGATCAGGGTATCGCCCTTCACTCTTGGCCGCACAGGCCCTCCCGGCGCGAAGAAACCGCGTTCACGCACGCCGAGCCCTTCTCTGAGGCTTGCCGCCAGCTCCGGCCAGCGCCGGTCCAGCTCCTCCTGTGCCCCGTTGGAAGCAGGCTTCTCCTGCGGTCTTTCCGCCTCCCGCGCATCCATCGGCGGTGCAAGCCCTGCCAGCGGGTCGTCCGCGTCGTCCGGGAACGGCGGCCGGTCGTCATCTTCCTCGTTCTCCGCCGATTCCGCCTTTGCCTGCTGCTTTGCCGGAGTAAAAATGCCGGTTGCCAGCCGCTCCTCGAGCTTCGATACCCTTGCGCCGAGCGACTGCGCGTCCAGCTTCAAACTGGGCTCGCACAGCTGCATCAGGCAGAGCTCTGCCGCAACCCGCGCGTCTGCGTTTTTGCCCACCGCGCCCTTGGCCGCCTGCACAAGTGTCAGATCCCGCAGCAGCTCTGCCGGAGTAAAAAGCTTCTCGAGCTCTGCGGCCTGCGACTCGTCCGCAATGCCGGATAACATCGAAACGCCGCTTTTGGGCGCAGCCTTCAACACCAGCAGATCCCGGCACAGCGCCGACAGCTCGTCAAAAAGCGCGCCCAGATCTTTTCCTTCCGCGTATAGCGCCTCAAAGATCGAAAGCGCCTGCGCCGTATCCTGCTTTCCTGCCGCCATTAAGAGCTCGCCTGTGCGCTTCACACCGGCAAGCCCCAGCGTCTGGCACACGAGCTCTTCCGTGAGCTCTCCCTGACACGCAGACGCGCACTGGTCAAGAAGACTCACGCCGTCTCGCATCGCGCCGTCGGCAAGCCTCGATAAAAGCCGCAGCGCCGCCGGTGCGATCTGGATGCCCTCCTGATAGGCGATAAAGTTGAGTCTGCCCGCAATGTCCTCGGGGCGGAGGCGGCGGAACGAAAAGCGCTGGCACCGCGAGAGAATCGTCGCCGGAACCTTGTTGAGCTCCGTCGTCGCCAGAATGAAAATCAGGTGCTCCGGCGGCTCTTCGATGATCTTTAAAAGCGCATTGAACGCCGCGATGGACAGCATGTGCACCTCGTCGATGATGTACACGCGCCGCTTGACCTCGCTCGGCGTGTAGATCGCGTCGTCGCGCAAAACGCGCACCGAGTCCACGCCGTTATTCGATGCCGCGTCGATTTCCAGCACGTCCATGCAGCTTCCGTCGTCGATGGCCCTGCAGGCCGCGCAGCAGTTGCAGGGATTGCCATCCTGCGGGTCGAGGCAGTTGACGGCCTTGGCAAGAATTTTCGCGCAGGAGGTCTTGCCCGTGCCCCGCGTGCCGGTGAACAGATACGCGTGGCTGAGCTTTCCCGTCTCGATCTGTGCGCGCAGCGTGTCCGTCACGCCCTTCTGCCCCACCACGTCCGAAAACGTCTGAGGCCGGTATTTCCGATACAAAGCCTGATACACGCCAGTCACCCCACCTTCGTCATACAAAGTTTATTATACACAATCCTCAAGAAAAATGGAAGCACCAAAGTAGGGCTTGTCAAGTCAGACTCCTGTCCTGCGTAGGGGGCGATGCCCACATCGCCCCGTTGGGCACGAACGAATTCGCCGAAGAGTTCCGTAAAAATGGTGCATACTGCCGGGTCGATGTGGGCATCGACCCCTACGAACTTCCCGGCAGGTTAATTCCAGCGCTTTCTGATATAAATAAATCCCTCTGACACAACCCAGTTGTGTCAGAGGGATCTTTTCCGGTACACAGTCAGACTGCACACCCTCCATCGAATACGCACTACATCCGTTACCCATACAGCCAGCTCGGAAACGGCTGCCTCACGGCACACAGGGTGGACTGCTTAGTGCTGCTTGGTTCCCCACCTGACACGGTTCACAGAGCCCTATTGCGTAAGACCAAATCTTCAACGCCGCTTATATGGGTCAGACGACACAATACGCACCCTCCGTCGGGAATTCCTCCCCGCTGTAGCGGATTGCGGGTAACAAGGCACCGCTATCTCCCCGAGTAGTGCAGCCTGACTGCGTACCGGATCTCCGGTTTTTAAAAACGCTCAGTCGAGCTTGCTTGCCACAAATTCGACCAGTTCGCCCACCGTCGTGAGCTTTTCTTCAAGTTCCAGATCAACACCCAGCTGCTCTTCCAGATCCATGACCATCTCGACAGTATCCAGAGAATCGATACCCAGACTTTCAAACGTCGTGTCCCGCGTAATATCGTCGGGCGAGATGTCCAGCTGGTTGGCCAGATAGGATTGGATTTTCTCAAACATGACAAATGCCTCCGTAAAACGGTAATTTGGTAATTAAGACACGTCTTATGATACGGAATTTTTCCGCAATGTCAAGAAAAATTTTCAGCCGGGCGCTTTCCGGATGCAATCAATTGAGGAAATCGCGCAGCTTTTTGCTTCTTGACGGGTGCCGGAGCTTGCGAAGCGCCTTAGACTCGATCTGGCGGATGCGCTCGCGCGTCACGTCAAACTCCTTGCCGACTTCCTCGAGCGTATGGGGCTTGCCGTCGACAAGGCCGAAGCGCATGCGAAGCACCTGCTCTTCGCGCGGGGTCAGCGTGGAGAGCACCTCTTCAAGCTGCTCGCGCAGCAGCGTATAGGACGCCTCCTCCGACGGCTGGGACGCTTCGTCGTCCTGAATGAAATCGCCCAGATGGCTGTCCTCTTCCTCGCCGATCGGCGTTTCCAGCGACACCGGCTCCTGCGCGATCTTCAGAATTTCCTCGACCTTGGAGACCTCCATGTGGAGCTCCTGCGCAATTTCCGTCGTCGTCGGCTCGCGGCCGAGCTTCTGCACCATGGAATGCGACGTCCGCAGCACGCGGTTGATCGTCTCGACCATATGTACCGGGATACGGATGGTTCTGGCCTGGTCGGCAATCGCGCGCGTGATGGACTGCCGGATCCACCAGGTAGCGTAAGTTGAAAATTTATAGCCCTTCGTGTAGTCGAATTTTTCGACTGCCTTCATAAGCCCGAGGTTTCCCTCCTGAATGAGGTCCAGAAGCTGCATCCCGCGCCCCACATAGCGCTTGGCGATCGACACAACAAGCCGGAGGTTGGCCTCCGACATGCGCTTGCGCGCCGCGTCGCGCTCCTGCTCGCTGCCCTCGACCATCTTTTTCGCGACCTCAAGCTCTTCCTCCGGAGAAAGCAGCTTGATTTTGCCGATCTCCTTGAGATACATCCGGATGGGGTCGTCGAGCTTGACGTTGGAGTCGTCAATATCCTCGATATTTTCGTTGGAAACGTCGATGCCCTCATCCTCGATGGCCCGCATTTCGCCAAGCGTCGGGTTATCGAGCTCGGCGGTCCCGATGAGGTCGAGCACGTCCGAAACATCGATCTCCACGCCCGCCGCTTCCAGAACGTCATAGAATTTCTCGGTCTGCTCCTCGGTCGCATCCACGGCATCGAGCGTCTCGACCAGCTTTTTGGACGCAACCTTGCCCGTCTTTTTGGACTCTTCGAGCAGCGCCTGCAATTTTGCGCGGTTTTCTTCGGTCAGATCCATTTTGCCCAGCAGTTCCAGTTCCTTTGTCATCGTCTAACCTCCGTGTTCCATTCGTTTTTTCCTCTGCGCCAACTGAAGCAGCCCCTCAGGCCCCGACAGTCTGGCGTTTGCGTACTCCTCGGTGATGATGCGGATGTAATCCTTGAGCGCCTGTTCGGAAAGCGTCGTGTCGCGCCGCTGCGCGACCTGTGACAGGTGCGACATCTCCTGCGGGGTAAATTCCTCGCCGAGGTTTGAAAGCGTTACCATCTGCCCCTGCGCGTGCTGCCGCTGCAATGCCGCGAATGCCCGCCCCAGAAGCGGGGAAGAAAACTGCTCCGGCGTTACATCGATATCCCGCAAGAGCTCCGGTTCTTTCAGCACCTGCCGCAAAAGCCCTTCCTCTGCCATCGCCGAGCGGACATTGTCGTACCGGATGCCCTGAATCTGAGGCGAGAGCTGGCGCGCAGGGGACAGGTCCTGCGCAAGCTGCTTTTTTTCCTCCTGCCGGCGGCGCTTTTTGTATGCCTTGTCGACCTCCAGCTTCATCGCCTGCGTCGTAATGCCCGCCGCCTCGGCGGCTCTCGCGCCGTAGACTTCGCGCTGCACAGCGCTGGGGAAGCTTGAAACGAGCTCCGCCGCCTGCTGCAAAAACTGCACGCGCTGCTCGTCCTGCGTGAGATCAAACTTCCGCTTCAGGCTCTCGAGCCGGTATTCCGCCTGGTTCTCCGATTGGTCAAGCAAGAGCGAAAACCGGTCCGCGCCGTATTTTTTCAAAAACTCGTCGGGGTCCTTTGCCCCCTGCATCCGAAGGACCTTCACCTGGATCCCCGTTTTTTCCAGCATCGGGATCGCTCGCCGCGTGGCGTTCTGCCCGGCTTCGTCTCCGTCGTATGTGAGCACCACCTGATCGGTGTACTTTGCCAGAATGTTTGCGTGCTCTTCTGTGAGTGACGTGCCCAGAGATGCGACCGCGCAGTCAAAGCCGTATTGATGCAGCGAAATCGCGTCCATGTAGCCTTCCGTCAGGATGATCCTCCCCTGCTTGCTCTTTTTTGCAATGTTGAGGGCAAATAAATTTTTCCGTTTGTTGAAGATCAGCGTTTCGGGAGAGTTTAAATATTTCGGCGTGGAATCGTCCATCACGCGCCCGCCGAAGCCGATGATGTTGCCCCGGATGTCGATGATCGGGAACATGAGGCGGTTTCGGAATCGGTCGTACATGCCGCCGTTTTTGCCCGAAACGGCAAGCCCCGCCTCCAGAATTTCCTCCCGTGCGTAGCCTTTTTCCGTCATCGCGTCAAGCAGCGCCGACCATTCATTGGGCGAAAACCCAAGTCCAAATCTGGTCACGGTAGCCTTGCTCAGCCCGCGCTTTATGATATACGCCCGCGCCTGCTCGCCGCACGGCTCTAACAGCTTCTGGTGGAAAAACCGCGCCGCGTCCTTGCAGAGCGCCCACAGCCGTTCCTGCTTCTGGTACTGCGACTGATACCCCTCGTCCTCCGGCACCTCGAGCCCTGCCCGCTTGGCGAGAAACCGCACCGCATCGGGGTAGCTGAGCGACTCGATCTCCATAATGAAGTTGACCGCGCCGCCGCCCTTATGGCAGCCGAAGCAGTAGTAGATTCCCTTGTCCGGCGCGACGGAAAACGACGGCGTTTTCTCCGAGTGGAACGGGCACAGGCCAAACAGGTTCGAGCCCTTCCGCGTCAGCGTCACATACTGTCCCACCACGTCCTCGATCGGGTTTCTGTTATTCAGTTCGTCCAGAAACGCAGGCGGAAACGGCATGCTTGTCTCCCTTCTTCATCGCACCTGCCAAGCGGTGGGGATGAAAATTTCGGAATATGTATAGATCGCGTATTTGTCGGTCATCCCGGCGATGTAATCGCAGATTGTCCGGCTGATGCCGTCAAAATCCAGCTGCGGAATAAAATCCGCCGGCAGCTTGTCGGGATGCGAATAGTAGTAGTCAAAGAGCTTGCGCATGATATCCTTCGCCTTGGCCTCTTCGCCCTTGGCAACAGGATTGGTATAGACCCGCTCAAACATGAACGCACGCAGCGCGTCCATCGCGTCGGAGACCTCCTGATGCATGGATAACACGCCCGTGTTCTGCGTGTTCGAAATCATGTCCTCCACGAGCGTATTGATACGCGCCGAATGCGACGCGCCCAGAACGTCCGCGATATCCCTCGGAATGTCGCTTTCGGACAAAATCCCCGCACGGATCGCATCGTCGATGTCGTGATTAATATACGCAATGCGGTCGGATGTACGCACGACCTGCCCCTCGAGCGTCTCGGGAATTCTCGGTCCCGTGTGCCCGAGGATCGCCATGCGCACCTCATAGGTAAGGTTCAGCCCGTCGCCGTCGCGTTCGAGTTTATCCACCACGCGAAGCGACTGCTCATTATGGTGAAACGGCGTTCCCATCATATCAGACAGCGCAGCCTCGCCCGCGTGACCGAACGGCGTGTGCCCCAGATCGTGCCCATAGGCCGCGGCCTCGGCAAGGTCTTCATTCAGCCGCAGCGCGCGGCAGATCGTCCTTGCAATCCGGCTTACCTCGAGCGTGTGGGTCATGCGCGTGCGGTAGTGGTCTCCCTCGGGTGAGAGAAAGACCTGCGTCTTGTGCATGAGCCGCCGGAAGGACTTGCTGTGGACGATCCGGTCCGCATCCCGCTGGTAGCATGTGCGCACCTCGTTTTCCTCCGCCGGATAGAGCCTGCCCTTTGTCTCCGCCGCCTTCTGCGCGTTCGGCGCGAGGAGCATGTATTCCTGCTGTTCGAGTCGTTCGCGGATGGTCATACGCTCACTCCTTCATGTATACGATAGCATGGAAAAATGTCGAAACTTTGAATTTTCTGTATGTTTTGTTTAACCGGCGCAGAAAATCTCTTCCAGAAGCGACGGTACGACGCTCCCGCTGGAGGCCTCCCGCAGCGCCGTCCGGAGCCATTCGTCCGCGCCCTCCGGAATGCGGTAGGTAATCAGAATGTCCGCCCCATACTGCGCGTCCTCGACCGTGCCCTCCTGCGCCGCAATGAGAAGCTTCGCCCGCTCAAAAAGCGCGTAGGAAACGGTAATTTGCTGCCGGAGCCACGGCTGCATTTTGGAAATTCCCGCCGCGTCCAGCGCGTCCTTCGCCGCCTTTGTGTACGCCCGGCAAAGCCCGCCCGCGCCAAGAAGAATGCCGCCAAAATACCGCGTCACGATGCACAGCACGTCCACGACCCCCTCGCGCTCAAACACGTTCAGCATCGGCTGCCCGGCCGTACCCTGGGGCTCTGCGTCGTCGCTGTAGCGCTTCTGGCCGCTTTTTAAAATGTAGCACCAGCAGTTGTGCCGCGCGTCATAGTGCTGCTTGCGCACGCGCTCCAAAATCTCTTTGGCCTCCTGCTCCGATGTTACCGGATACACACCGCCCAAAAAGCGCGACTTCTTTTCGATATACTCCGCCTGCCCCACGCCGCGGGGCACCAGATAGTCTTCCATCCGTTACTCCTTTCGGTATGCGGATAATTTGCCGAGCAGCACCTCGTCGACAATCGCCTCGACCTCAATGCCGCCTGCCTGATACTCGGCCCTGAGCACCTTCGCATTCTGGTGCAGCGTATCGAGAAAGCCCGCCATGGAATATGGCAGCAGAAACACAGCTTGATGCAGCCCCTTGCCGAGCTCCTGCTCGATCTTTTTGAGAAGCTCGTCCACACCCGCGCCGGTCTTTGCCGAGATGCAGACGCTTCCCGTCTCGCGCGGCAGATCGTCGTCCGGAAGCAGATCGCACTTATTGTAGCACCGGATGACCGGTACGCCGGGCTTTGCCAGCTGCTCAATTAACCGTTCCACGACCGCCATATGCTCCTGCCGCTCGGGGTCGGACGCGTCGATGACATGCAGCAAAACGTCCGCATACTCGAGCTCCTCGAGCGTCGCCTTGAATGCCTCCACCAGATGGTGCGGCAGCTTCGCGATAAATCCGACTGTATCCGACAGCAGCACCTGACAGGTATCGGACACCGTCAGCTGCCGGGTCGTCGTGTCGAGCGTGTCAAAAAGCCGGTTGTTTGCCGGAATATCCGCGCCCGTAAGCGCGTTTAAAATCGTCGACTTGCCCGCGTTCGTGTAGCCGACCAGCGCCACAACCGGAACATTATTTTTCATCCGCTGCCTGCGCTGCACGCCGCGCACCTGCCGCACCTCCAGAAGTTCCTGCCGGAGCTTCGCCACGCGCGAGCGGATGTGCCGCTTGTCGGTTTCGAGCTGCGTTTCGCCCGGTCCTCTCGTGCCGATGCCGCCGCCAAGTCTGCCCATCGTCTCGTTCCAGACGGTAAGCCGCGGCAGATAATACTGATACTGCGCAAGCTCGACCTGGAGTTTTCCCTCGCGGGTCTTGGCTCTCTGCGCGAAAATATCGAGAATCAGCGCGCTTCTGTCGAGAACCGACGCGCCTGTAATGCTCTCAAGCGCCTTGATCTGAGACGGCGTAAGGTCGTTGTCAAAAATCACAAGCTTCGCGCCCGTTTCCTTGACCAGATCGCGGATTTCCTCTGCCTTGCCCTGGCCGACGAAGCTGTGCGGGTCCGGCGTCGGGCGCGACTGCAAGACCGTTCCGACGCACTCGCCGCCCGCCGTCTCCAAAAGCGCCTGCAATTCCTCGAGCGACGTTTCGCTCGCTGTTTCTTCTCTTGTAAAGCAGGCGGCGTCCAGTCCCGCTAAGACTGCCTTTTCGCCCGCCGCCTGTCTGGTCTGTTCCATACTTCCTCCGAATTCTGGGGAATCTCTGCCCAAGTCCCCAATTGCTGCGCAAATCAGGGCTTTTCCTGTTTGCGACAAGTTTCGCAGATATGAAAAAAGCCCGCACCAATACGCTGGTGCGGACTTGCTTCTTACTTCAGGCCGTATTTCTTGTTGAAACGGTCGACACGTCCACCGGTGTCAACAAGCTTCTGCTTGCCGGTGTAGAACGGGTGACACTTGGAGCAAATTTCAACCTTGATGTCCTTTTTTGTAGAACCAGTCTCAATAACTGCACCACACGCGCATCTGATAGTAGTCTGTTCGTACTTGGGATGGATACCTTCCTTCATGAGTTTCACCTCTCTCATCAGATTTCTGTAAAAAGGCATAATGCCCTTCCCTTGGTTCAAACGCCTGAGTATTTTATCACGAGGAAGCCAAAATTGCAAGCTATTTTTTCAGAAAAATCCGCAAATTTTCTTCCGCATTTCCGTCCGGGATTGTGCCGTCCCGGCAAAAGAGCGGATAGAGCCTTCCCGCGCGCAGCTCCAGATCATACAGCGCGCCGTCTTCCGGTTTTTCTCCGGCGTTTACGATTGGAAGTTCTCCAGTCTCCCGCATCCGGCGCAAAATCCCCCGCCCCGTCTCGTCAAAGGCCAGCGCGCGCACATGGGAAACGGGTCTTTTCAAATCCTCCTGCGTGATACCAAGAAACGCACATAAAAGAAGTCTCTGGATTCTCGTTCTGGGGTAGCGTTTCGATTTCGTCGCGGCAATCACACCTTCCAGACTCCCCTTCTCCCGCGCCGCCTTCATGGCCTTGCTCCAAAGCCCCTCCGAGCCGTGCGCCGTTTTGCTCCAGGCCGCTTCCGGCAAAAGCCGCAGTCCCGCCAGCATCGCCCGCTCGCCCGAAAGAAGATCATATTGCCGCGCGCCGTGATAAATTTCCGCCGCCTGCGCCGGTATAAAATCCCGAATTTCTTCCCCGCGCGAAAGCCGTTCCCGAAGACTCGTCGCCGACGGGTTCTCAGCATCCGCCTCCCGCGCGTGATAGTCCCCCTCGCGCAAAAGTGCGAGCGGCCGCAAACGGCTTCCCGTCTGCAAAATCGCCTTGCAGTACTCCAGCCCCAGAATGTCGTTCGGCCGCTCCAGCACGCCGCCGTCAAATCCCAGCATTACGAGCGCCCGCTGCCGCGCCGCAGGGTAGCTCACGCCGGTATTTAAAATGTCCCGCAGCGCCGCGTCATACGCTGGCTCGCACATGACCCTTGCCGCCGTCAGGATTTCCACTCCGTCCCCGCTCTCGCAGCCAAAGGCCAGCGTGTCGACCGCGCCGAGCCTTGAGAAAATCTCCACACCCCCGCGCGCAAACCCTTCGGCCGAGGAAAGCGCCTTGGTGATCGGCAGCTCCAGAATGAGATTTGCCCCCGCCAGAACCGCCGCCTGCGCTCTGACGCGCTTGTCAAAAACGGCAGGCTCTCCGCGCTGCACAAAGTTCCCGCTCATCAGGCACACAACCGCGGTATCCTCTCCCAGCGCCGCGCGAATCTGCCGCAGCTGCTTCTCATGCCCCCTGTGAAACGGGTTATATTCACAGATCACGCCGCAAATTCGCATGCGATTTCCTCCGTTTTCAAAAAAATCCGCAAAAGCCCTTGTTTCCCTCTGGCTTTTATTGTATGATATGCAATAGTGACTGCGCCATCTGGCGCGCAAAACCATTCTATCATGGTTTCAAAAATAATGAAAGATACAGGAGTGAATCTACCATGAACATTCTGGTCATCAACGCGGGCAGCTCGAGCCTGAAGTATCAGCTGATGAATCCCGCCACCGGCGACGTTACCGCAAAGGGTCTTTGCGAGCGTATTGGCCTTGACGGACGGCTGACCCACAAGGTTCCCGCAACCGGTAAGAAGGTGGAGAAGGACATTCCCATGCCCACTCACAAGGAAGCCATCGAGGCTGTCATGGCCATTCTCGTTGACCCCGAGGACGGCGTCATCAAGTCCGTTGACGAGATCGACGCGGTCGGCCATCGCGTGCTCCATGGCGGCGACAAGTTTGTTGCCTCCTGCCTCATCGACGAGGCCTGCAAGCAGGCCATCCGCGACTGCATCCCCCTCGGCCCGCT
>ENA-OWRJ01001697-OWRJ01001697.1-human-gut-metagenome-genome-assembly--contig:-NODE-1697-length-21867-cov-4.070374_pt1 | contig 21867 bp, 19 predicted proteins | sample MGYA00248269_ERZ651897 | MGnify/ENA primary metagenome ERZ651897 (study PRJEB26924, sample SAMEA4378252) | human gut metagenome | biome: human gut; feature: human-associated habitat; material: faeces...
TGGTGCAGCTGGGAATTTAAATTTGTGGAACTCGACGACGCGTACGCCACGGGCTCTTCCATCATGCCGCAGAAGAAAAACCCGGATGTGGCGGAGCTCGTCCGGGGCAAGACCGGCAGAGTTTACGGCGACCTTATGAGCCTGCTCACAGTCATGAAAAGCCTGCCGCTTGCCTATAATAAGGACATGCAGGAGGACAAGGAGCCGGTCTTCGATGCGCTCGACACGCTTCATCAGTGCATCCCCGTCTTTGCCGCGATGGTGGATACGATGACGGTTCTCCCGCAGAACATGCGCGCGGCGGCAAGCAAGGGATTTTTGAACGCAACGGACTGCGCCGATTACTTAACCAAAAAAGGCATGCCCTTCCGGGACTCCTACAAAATTTCCGGAAAGCTTGTCTATCTCTGCACGGAGAAAAACTGTACGCTCGAGGATTTGTCTCTGACGGAGCTCAAGAAGCTCTCGCCCCTCTTCGCCCCCGACGTATACGAGGCTATCCGTCTCGACACCTGCGTCTGCCAGCGCAAGAGCTACGGCGGCCCCGCCGTCGAGCAGACGGCCATGCAGATTGCCGCCATTGAGGATTTTATTGCGGCACATACGAAATGAATGAGAAAGCCCGCCGACAGTATGTCGGCGGGCTCATTTTGCGTATCAGACGCTTTCGTGCGCCTGCGTTTTTTCGGGAAGCAGGTTCGTCATGCTCTTGAGGCTGATGGCAAGGGTCGACGTGTTGTGCAGAAGCGCCGAGGTCGTCGGTGGCAGGATCCCGGCCACGCCCAGAACGATGAGCGAGAAATTAAAGCCCACAATGAAGCGATAGTTGCGGCGGATGCGCGCCATGAGCTCGGTCGAGAGCTTTCGCAGGGTCACAAGCTCAAAGAGGTCCTCCGAGGCAATCGTAATGTCGGCAATTTCTCTTGCGATGGCAGCGCCTGTCGAGATGGCGATGCCGGCGTCCGCCTCCGAGAGCGCGGGAGAGTCGTTCACGCCGTCGCCGATCATGATGACTGTCCGCCCGGCGGCCTTTTCCGCGCGGATGAAAGCGGCCTTGTCTTCCGGCAGCACCTCGGCGTAGACCTCGTCCACACCGACCTGCGCCGCGACGGCCTCGGCAGTCTTACGGTTATCGCCCGTCATCATGACGACCTTGTCAATGCCGCACGCATGCAGCGCGCGCACCGCGTCGGCCGCCTCTTTGCGTAAGGGATCAAAGATGCAGATGACGGCGGCAAGCTTGCCCGCGATGCAAAGATAGAGGTGCGAATACTCCGCAGGAAGCGAGCGGTACTTTTCTTCCTCGCCCTCCGGCACATGGCAGCCCTCGTCTTCAAAGACGAAGTGCGCGCTGCCGATGAGAACCGTTTTGTCGTTTACCATGCTGGAAATGCCGTGCGCGACGATGTACTGCACCTGCGAGTGGTATTCCTCGTGGTTCAGGCCCCGCTCCTTCGCGGCCTCCACGACGGCGTTTGCCATCGAGTGCGGGTAGTGCTCCTCGAGGCACGCGGCCAGACGCAGCATATCCTCTTCCTGATAATCGGCGAAGGTCACGATATCGGCGACCTTTGGCATGGCGTAGGTGAGTGTGCCGGTCTTGTCGAAAACGACGGTGTTTGCGTTCGCAACGGCCTCCATGAACCGGCCGCCCTTAACAGAGATATGAGACGCGCTTGCCTCGCGCATCGCAGACAGAACCGCAATCGGCATCGCAAGCTTGAGCGCGCACGAGAAGTCGACCATCAGAACGGCCAGCATCTTTGTGACGTTTCCGGTCAGCAGATACGTCAGCGCCGTGCCGCCCAGCGTATAGGGAACGAGCTTGTCGGCAAGGCGGGAGGCCTTGTCCTCGGCGGTCGACTTGAGCTTTTCGGACTGCTCGATCATCTTTACGATCCGGTCGTACCGGCCGCCGCCCATCGTCTTTTCCACGCGGAAGATGCACTCACCCTCTTCGCAGACTGTGCCCGCATAGACAAAGCTTCCTTCGCGCTTGACAATCGGCATGGACTCTCCGGTCATGGACGACTGGTTGACCATTGCCTCGCCCTCGACCACCTTGCCGTCGAGCGCGATGAGGTTGCCCGTGCGCACGACGACGAGGTCGCCCGCCTGCACCGACGAGACAGGAACGAGCACTTCCGTTTCGCCCGCCTTGACCCAGACCTGATCGATATTCAGTGCCATCGCGCCCGCGAGATCGGCGACGGACTTCTTGTGCGTCCACTCCTCGAGAATCTCGCCGAGGCGCAGCATGAACATGACCGAGCCCGCCGTGTCGAAATCGCCGCGTACCATCGAAACCGTGACGGCGGTCGCGTCCAGAACGGCGACGGAGAGCTTTCCGCAGAGCAGCGCCTTAAGCCCCTCGCGGATATACTTGACCGAACGGAAGGCCGAGATGACCGCCCGCACGGGAAGCGGCAGGAACAGCTTGGAAAACGTGCGGCGCAGGACGGTCATGGCGAGCTTGTCTTCGTACTCGCGGTTCAGAGCGCGCGGCGTGTGCGCAGGGACAAGGTCCATCGCCTCCGTCTTCTGGAACGAAAACGCGGCAAACGCGCGAAGAACGGCTGTGCGGTTTTCTTGGAAGCTGACCACCGCGTCGCACGTGCGGTCAAAGACCTTAACATCCAAAACGCCCGCAATATTTTTCAGATAATACTCCAGAACGTCTGCCTGATGCAGTGTCATATGCGCGCAGGCCAGGTGCACCCGCATCCGCCCGCGCGACTCATGCAGAATCTGACATTTCATATAATGGAATCCTCCGGGGAAAATTCAAAGAAATAAGGGCCGCGCTGTGCGGCCCTTGGGGTAGCCTTTTATTCGGCCGCGGGAGCATCCTCTTCCGAAGCGTCTTCCACGACAGCAGCCTCCTGCGCCGCCAGACGCGCTTCGTTGATGTCCTTGGCATCGGCGTAGATGTCCTCCGCGCCCTCGCGGACGGTGGTAGCAGCCTTCATGACGCAGTCCTTCGCGCGAAGAACGGCGGCGGTAGTGTGGGCGTAGACCTTCTTAGCGTCCTTGCTTCCGAGAATCTTCAGACCCGCGGTTCCGAACAGAACGCCGGCAGCAAACAAACCAATATGCTTCATCTGTAAAACCTCCTGTTATTTTGGGCCGCACCGGCGGCGGCTGCGCCGCGAGTTAGCCTTCTTTAATCGTGAACATAATATAGCACGGCACTGCAAAAAATGCAAGACTGGTTTCAACAAAAAGTGCATTTTTTCGGAAGAAAATCCTGTGCAGCTTGTCAAACGGACGGGCAATAGTTCGGTCCGGACAATTTTGCGTGAAACAGGCGGCGTCCGATTGACATTCTGGACATGAGGGCTTATGATCATACCCATACCGGTATGGAGGGACGCGCAATGAAGCAATGCATGGATTCGGACAATCTGCATCGCAGGCTCAAAAAGATCATCGGTCAGGTCCAGGCCATCGACCGCATGATCGACGAGGATGTGCCGTGTGAGGATATTCTTGCGCAGATCAACGCCGCAAAATCCGCGCTCCACGGCTGCGGCAAGGTGGTGCTCGAGGGGCACATCAAGCACTGCGTGCGCGACGGCATCGAACACGGCGACGCGGACAAAACGATTGAGAATTTTACAAAAGCGGTGGAACGCTTCTCGAATATGGGCTAATAAATTTACAATCGTGCCGTAGGGACGCCCCCTACGCGTAATAGGAAAAATTTCGGGAATTTCCCGGATCATCTAAGGAACTGCGTGACGCAGCTCTTTTTTGTTTGCCTCTTGATAACTTATACCCCTATAGGTATTATACACACATACCACGTATGGTATCAGAAAAGAGGTTCGACATGAAAAAGCTGATAGAAAAGCTGGAGGCGTTTTTGGAGCTCGGCGGCATCAAAAAGGATGTGACGCTGCTGGCGCTGTCCGGCGTGGCGGTCATTTGCAGCCTGTGCGGCGTGCGGCTGGGCGGCCTTCTTGAGGAGCTGACCGTTGCAAAGGCGCGCGCGGGCATTGAAAAGCCCTTGCACCTCATGCCGCAGACGGCGCGCGTGGTATCAGGCGGCGAAGAGAAAATCATTCCCGCCGAAGAGGTTCGGGCCGGAGACATCCTCTGCGTCCTTCCCGGAGAGAGCATCCCGGTCGACGGCGTGATCATCTCCGGCCAGACCTCCATCAATCAGGCGGTCATGACGGGCGGTTCGCGGGCGCTTTGGTGCTGGCCGATACGCTGCGGCCGGACAGCGAGCAGATGCTTGCACGGCTCAAGGAGCTTTCGGTGCAGCCGGTTCTGCTCACGGGCGACCATGAGGCGGCAGCCAATACGATTGCAGCGAAGGTCGGCATGCAGGACGTGCGCGCTGGGTGCCTCCCGGAGGATAAGCTGCGCTATATTGATGACTTCCAGAAGGCTGGAAGCCCGGTCTGCATGATCGGAGACGGTGTCAATGGCGCGCCCGCGCTCAAAAAAGCGGCTGTCGGCATTGCGATGGGCGGCGTAGGAAGCGACATTGCCGTTGACGCGGCGGATATCGCGCTGGTAGACGATGAGATTCGCGAGCTTCCGCATCTGGTGGCGATCTCGAAGCGGATGATGACGACGATCAAGCTCAATATGACGTTCTCCATGACGCTCAATTTTATCGCGATTATCCTCGCCATGACGGGCACGCTCAGTCCCGTCGTCGGCGCGCTGATTTTATATCGCTCAGGAAGCGCCCGTACTGGCCTTTAAGGCGTCGAGCGCGCGCTTGGTGTCGCAGTCATAGAGCTCTTCGGGTGGAATTTCAACGAGGCGAAGCAGGTCTTCGTGCTGCCGAATGACGCGGCTGCCGCCGGTGTCGCCGGTGAGCGCGAGAAGCTCGGGGAAAAGCTTTTTCGGGAAGATACAGGGATTGCCGCGCTTTGCGTTGTGGGCGGCTCCGACGATACAGCCGGGCTCGCGCGTCCAGCGCTCTGCCACCGCGCAGACGGAGTTCGGCTGCAAAAGCGGCTGGTCGGCCACCATATATAAAATTGCGTCGCAGTCCAGCATGGCCTGCGTCCCAAGAAAAATTGTCCGGCTCACACCGAGCTCCGGCGCATCGTTCAAAATCGCAGTAAAACCGTATTGTGCCGCCAGCTCGAGCGCCTTTTCATACTGGCTCACGACCGTCACACCGGAAAAAAGCCCCGGCGGCACGGCCAGAAACGCCAGCTCCAGAAGAGACGTTCCCCGGTACGCGGCGAAGAGCTTGTTTGCGCCGAAGCGGCTCGCGTTTCCGGCCGCCATGATGAGGCACCCGAGCTTGGGTGCGGCTGCGTTTGCCATGACAAAACCTCCGTGATTTTCTACAATTCAGTATACCCACTTTTGAGCATTTACGCAAGAAAGCACCAAGAATTTCGGCAATTTCGAAAAAAGCGTTATACCGAAAATAGGATAATGCTTTTGCTTCCGATTTTTTTTCGGGTGTGCTAAAATTATTTCAGAATACAAGGGGCAGTGGGCGAAAAAATGCGGCCCGCGCGCACCTGTGCGATAGAAAATTGGAGGTCAGAGTATGAGCATCGTAGGCAAAAGCGAGGTTCGTGTCGACGCGTTTGACAAAGCGACCGGCAGAACCAAATATTACGAAGACCGGATGCCGGCCGGTGCGCTTTATGCGCGGATCAAGCACTCGGAAATTGCCCATGGCTACGTCAAGTCGATCGACACCTCGGCGGCCGAGGCCATCGAAGGCGTGGTCAAGGTGCTGACCTGCTTCGACGTGCCGGACATTCCCTTCCCGACGGCAGGTCATCCGTGGTCGATGGATCCCGGGCATCAGGACGTTGCCGACCGGCATTTGCTGAACCAGCACGTGCGCTACTATGGGGACGAGGTCGCCGTCGTCATCGCGGAAAACGAGGTCGCGGCGATGCAGGGCGTGCGCGCACTCAAGGTCGAATACGACGTGCTGCCGTTCGTGCTGGATGTGCAGAAGGCGATGGAGCCGGATGCACCGCAGATCCACGAGGCATTCCCGGGAAACGTCTTAAAGCACACGTCCATGGCCAAGGGCAATTACGACGAGGCGATCAAAGAGCCCGGCCTTATTAAGGTCGAGGGCTGGTACGAGACCCCGATGGTGCAGCACTGCCACATTGAAAACCACGGCTGCTTTGCCTACGGCGAAAACGGCCGCATCACCGTCGTTTCCTCGACGCAGATCCCCCACATCATCCGCCGGATCGTCGGTCAGGCGCTGGGAAGACCTTGGGCAGATATTCAGATCATCAAGCCCTATATCGGCGGCGGCTTCGGCAACAAGCAGGACGCGCTCTATGAGCCGCTTTGCGCCTGGTGCTCCACGCAGGTCAACGGCCGGTGCGTCCGCATCGACTGCGCAAGAGAGGAGACGTTCGTCTCCAACCGCGTGCGCCATGCCATCCGGTTCCACATCATCACGTGGCTCCACAAAGACGGCTCAATTGCCGCGCGCAAGATCGAGTGCTTCTCCAATCAGGGCGCATACGCGTCGCACGGCCACTCGATCGTGGCCAAGGCCATGGGCTCGTTCCCGCAGATCTATCCGTGCGCAAACTTTGAGGGCGATGCCTACACCGTCTACACCAACCGCCCCGTTGCGGGCGCGATGCGCGGCTACGGCATGCCGCAGGCCTCGTTCGCGGACGACGCAAATATTGAAGATTGCGCGAAAGCTGTCGGCATGAACCCCCTCGAGTACCGCAACAAATTCATCATGCCCAAGGGCTTTGAAGATGGCTTCTCGCACAACGTCAACTACTACGATTCCTTCCGCGACTGTATGGAAAAAGGCCGCGTAGCGATCGATTACGACAGAAAGATCAAGGAATATCAGAACCAGACCGGCCCTGTCCGCCGCGGCATCGGCATGGCGGCCTTCTGGTACAACACCGCGGTTTACCCCATTTCGCTTGAAACGTCGTCCAACCGTATGCAGCTGAACCTCGACGGCACCGTCACAATGCAGTGCGGCGAAACAGAGATCGGCCAGGGCGCGGACACCGCGTACTCGCAGATGGCGGCAGAGGTTCTGGGCCTTTCCAGCTACCGCGACGTACACGTTGTTTCCTGTCAGGATACCGACATCACCCCCACGGGCCTTGGCGCGTATGCGTCCCGGCAGACCTATGTTGCGGGCTTCTCCATCCGGCAGACGGGCGAACTTCTCAAGAAGAAGATCCTTGCCTACGCGTCCAAAATCACGCGCCAGATGGTCGAGAACATGGACATCCGAAACAGCAGCATCGTCCGCATCATGGACGGCAAGGTTTTGATGTCTCTCAAGGAGCTTGCAATGACCGCGCAGTATAACGCCGCCGACTCCGAGCATATTACGGCCGAGTCGACGTATACGATCCGCAACAACGCCTATTCCTTCGGATGCAGCTTCGCCGAGGTCGAGGTCGATATCCCGATGTGCAAGGTGAAGCTCCTGCGGCTTATCAATGTCCATGACTGCGGCAAACTCATCAACCCCGCGCTCGCCGAAGCACAGGTACACGGCGGTATGTCGATGGCCATCGGCTACGGCCTTTCCGAGCAGCTGCTCTTCGATGAGAAGACCGGCCGGCCGCTCAACAACAACCTGCTCGACTACAAGCTTTCGACGTTCATGGACCATCCGAATCTCGAGGCGCTGTTTGTCGAAAATCCCGAGCCGACCTCGCCCTTTGGCACGAAGGCGCTCGGCGAACCGCCCGCCTGCTCCGGCGCGCCTGCCATCCGCAACGCCATCTTGCAGGCGACCGGCGTTTCGATCGACAAAACGCCCATCACGCCGCATGTTCTGTACGCGGAATTCTCGAAGGCAGGCCTTATTCACGACGAATGGGCAGAGGAGGGAAAATAAGCTATGTATGATATGAAAGCGCTCTATGAAGCGACGAGCGTTCAAAACGCCATTGAGCTGCGCCTTGCACACCCGGAAGCCCAGATCATCGCAGGCGGCACGGATGTTCTTGTGCAGATGCGAGAGGGCAAGCGTGCGGGAAAAGAACTGATTTCGATTCAGGGATTGGATGAGATCCGCGGGATCTGTCTGGATGAAAACGAGGCCATCCGCATCGGAAGCCTTACAACTTTCTCCCACATCACGCACAACCCGATCATTCAGAAATATATCAATGTCCTTGGCGAGGCGGTCGACATGGTTGGTGGCCCCCAGATTCGAAACGCGGGCACCATCGGCGGCAACACCTGCAACGGCGTGACGTCTGCCGATTCCGCATCCACCCTTCACGCGTGGGAGGCGATCATTGAGCTGACCGGCAAAAACGGCAAGCGCTATCTTCCCATCAAGGACTTCTACATCAAGGCCGGTACGGTTGATATTAACGTCGCCGACGGCGAGATTCAGACGGCGGTCATCATCCCAAAGGAATCCTACGACCGCACGGCGGGCTTCTACATCAAGTACGCCATGCGTAACGCGATGGACATCGCAACGACTGGCTGCTCGGTCAACTGCCGGCTGTCCGACGATAAAAAGACGTTCGAGCGCGTGCGCATTGCCTACGGCGTGGCGGGCCCTGTCCCTATGCGCGTTCCGAGCGCCGAAAGCTTCATTAATGGCAAGGACGTGACGCTTGAGAACATCGAGGCGTTCTCCAAAACTGTTCTGGAGGACATTCACCCCAGAGATTCGTGGCGCGCCAGCAAAGCCTTCCGGCAGCACATCGCGGTCGAGATGGCCAAGCGCTGCCTCATGGAATCGGTCAAACGCTGCGGAGGTGACGTGTAATGGCACAGTATAAGCTTGTAACATGCACAATCAACGGCAAAAAGCGCGAGCAGATCGTGGACGTGCGCGCGAGCCTGACCGATATGCTCCGCAACAACTACCACCTGACCTCCGTCAAAAAGGGCTGCGAGGTCGGCGAGTGCGGCGCGTGTACAGTGCTTCTGGACGGTGAGGCCATCAACTCCTGTCTGTATCTGGCTGTGTGGGCAGACGGCAAGGAGATCATCACCCTCGAGGGCCTCATGAACCCCGACGGAACGCTTTCCGATATCCAGAAGGCCTTTATTGACGAGACAGCCATCCAGTGCGGCTTCTGCACGCCGGGCTTCATCCTGACGGCGACCGAGATTCTGAACGCAGGCGTCGAATACACGGACGACGAGCTGCGCAAGCTCCTCTCCGGGCACCTGTGCCGCTGCACGGGCTACCAGAACATTTTCAGAGCCGTCAAAAAGACGATGCTCAGAAGACTCGGCAAGGATGCTGCGGCAGAGCTGGTAAAATAACAGAACAGAAGACCATCCGCGGGCTGTCCCGCGGGCGGTCTAGCATGTTAATGCAGGCTGTGATATGCTGGGAAAAGAAACATCGCGGAGGTGCAGGATGAAAAAGCTGAAAGAGATGTTCTTTTCGGAACGGGGCATGGGAATTGTCAACATGCTGTTCTGCCTTTCTCTGCTTATTCGCGTCGGCTGGCTGACGGTGATGACCTACCTTGTATGGGCCGCGTATCTCGTTTTTTGCATAAAACACGCCGAGTCCAAGGCGAGCAGGATCATAAGCACCGTATTTTTGGTGTTTGCAGCCGTTCTCGCCGGCGTGAACCTGTACTTCCTGCTGTCGGGAACAGCAAATGCACGCTGACATCGAGCGCCCCGGACTTTCGTCCGGGGCGCTTTGCATCTTAATGCGCGGCGACAACCTGCCTCATCACGGAAAGAATCTCCTCCCGTATCGCCTGCGCGTCGCAGCTTGTCGCGGCGAGGCAGGTATCTCCTGCTTCCGGAATGGTCTGCCCGAGGTGTTCGCCTTCTTCCAGACAAACGGTCATCCGGCAGGAAATGCAGGTAAAAAGCTCCGGCTTCCAGAGATAGACCGCGCAGATCGCGTCGTGGATCATCATGCCGTCGATGTTATGGACCTGCTTGTAAACGTCCGCGTAGCTGGATAACATCGCAGGGACGATTTTTCCAAGCTCGGTCGGCGCGCGCAGAAGCTCAATGTCCGAACGCGGCTGGTAGCAGAGGTTCGTCGCATCGAGTCCGATCATGACGGTCTTCACGCCGCTTGAAAAGACGACGCTCGCCGCTTCGGGGTCGGCTACGATGTTGAACTCGGCGTACCTTGTTGCGTTGCCCGCGTGGACGCCGCCGCCCATAATCGTGATGCAGGCGATGGCCTTTGCAATCTCCGGCGCTTTCTCGAGCGCGAGCGCTACATCCGTCAGGGGCCCCAGCGAGAGAATTTCAAGCTTCCCCGTGTATTTCCGCGCCATTTCGATGATGAAATCCGCGCCGTTTTTATCGGATGGCGTTCCCTCCGCGTAGAGCTCGAGCGATGCTCCAAGGCCGCTTTTGCCGTGGATGTTGCTGGCAGACCTTGCGGGGCGCGCCAGCGGCTTTGCGCTTCCGGCAAGCACCGGGATATCCGCGCGAGCGTTATATTCACACGCGAGCAGCGCATTGTTGACGGTCACATCCAGCCCGACGTTTCCGCTCAGCGCGACCATGCCGAGCACGTCAAATTCGGGTCTGGAGAGCACCATGCTCAGCGCGATAAAATCGTCGATCCCCGGGTCGGTGCAGATGACGAGCGGCCTTTTTTCCATGAACGTTCCTCCTGTTTCGGCTTTTTTCTTATTGTACCATATGCGTCACAAAAAGCAAGGCTCACGCAAACGCTGCCCCGTAGGCCGCGCGGAGCGCCTGCTCATACTGGCTGTCGTTGACGCAGAACATTGCGCCCGGCGGGGTTTGGACGAGATGGTGTACCGGTGCACCGGAGGCCTCGATGGCGGCGGAGAGCTTCGGAATGTCCTTTGTCGACCGGCAGAGCGCGAGAAGGACGGCTAAGTTTTCCCGCAGCTTCACCTTTGCGTCCGGGAAGCGCTCGCGCAGCTGCTCGGCGGCGGCATGCAGTGCGTCCGCTTCCGCGCCGGAAGAAAGCAGCAGGCACAGGCCCTCCACGCCGCAGGCGCTGTGGAACGTTTCAATCCGGTGCTCGTTGAGGCACGCGCGCACCTCCCAGAGCGCCGTCTCCTCCGTGTTTTCCGGGAAGATCACGCGCAGCATGGAAACGGGCCGTCTTCCCGCAAAGCCAATGACGCCGGAAGCGGACAGGCTTGCGGGTGCGTCGAAGCCGATGCGCGTGCCGGGGGCGTCGGGGGCGAAGGTCGAGCGGATGTGCAGCGGAATCTGCCGCTCGCGCACGGGGGCGACCGCACTTTCATGCAGCACCTGCGTCCCGGCGGCAGAAAGTAATTGCAGCTCCGGGTAGCTGAGGGTTTCAATTGGCGCAGGGCGCTTCACGATTTTCGGATCGGCGGCCAGAATGCCCGGCACATCCGTCCAATTTTCATATACGTCTGCATGCAGCGCCGCGGCGGCAAGGCTTCCCGTGATGTCCGAGCCCCCGCGCGGGAAGGTATGGACGCGTCCGTCCGGCAGCACGCCGTAAAACCCCGGGGTTACGATCTTCCGCCCGTCGGCCAGCGTCTGGAGCGCCGCATAGGAGGCTTCCTGCAAAACGTTTCCCGCGTAGTCAAATTGCAGCCAGCTTCTGGCGTCCACAAACGAAAAGCCGAGATAGGCCGCCATCAGCTTCGCGGCCAGGTATTCTCCTCGCGAGGCCAAAAAATCCGCGCTCGTCCGGGCGGATAAGCTTTCGTAGATCGCGTCTAAGTCGTCTTCGATCGGATAGTCGATCGCGCATTCGTCGCGGATGGCGAGATAGCGGCTCGCGATTTTGCGCCAGAGCTCCCAGCACGGCACACCGTATCTTAGATGGGCGTGGCAGAGATAGAGAAGATCCGTGATTTTATGGTCATCGGCATGGCGCTTTCCCGCGGCGGAGACGACGATGACGCGCCGGGCGATATCCCCCGTCACAATTTCGCGCACTCGCTTCCAATTTGCCGCGCAGGAGAGGGAAGAGCCGCCGAATTTTGCGATTGCCAGCATTTGCTTCACCTCATAATATGGTTTGCAGCGGAAAGCTTCCGCTGTGCCATTCTATGAAAAAGCCCGCCGGTTTGACAAAAGCCGCGCCCCGGATTTCCGGGGCGCGGCTTTGCTGCGTGAATGCCTTATTCGATGGAGGTCACGGGATAGTCCTGCGCCTCGACGGCTTTTTTGAGGGTATCGTCTGCGACATCCTTCGAGAGCGTCACAACCGCCGTGCCCGCTTCGTGGCTGACCTTTGCTTCGGTCACGCCGTCGACGGCCTCAAGGGCTTTTTTGACTCTGGCCTCGCAGTGGCCGCACATCATCCCGGTAATATGCATTGTTTTTTCCATGGTTTCTGTTTCCTCCTTGTTTGTTGCAGCGGGAAGCTGCTTTGTGTGTCTCTTATGATCATGCCGCGCGTCGCGGAGCTTAAAGAGATTGAGCCGAAGGGCGTTGGACACCACGCAGAAGCTCGATAAGCTCATCGCCGCCGCGCCGAACATCGGGTTCAGCGTCAGCCCCAGCGGGACGAACACACCCGCCGCGAGGGGAATGCCGATGGTGTTGTAGAAAAACGCCCAGAAAAGGTTTTCGTGGATATTGCGGAGCGTCGCGCGGCTCAGGCGGATGGCCGCCGGAACATCGAGCAGGCGGCTTTTCATGAGGACAACGTCCGCCGCGTCGATGGCGACGTCGGTGCCCGCGCCGATGGCAACGCCGATATCCGCTCTCGTAAGTGCCGGCGCGTCGTTGATGCCGTCTCCGACCATGGCGACCTTGCCCTGCGTCTTGAGCTTGCGGATTTCCAGCTCCTTGCCTTCCGGCAGAACGCCTGCGATGACCTCGTCCACGCCTGCCTGTTTGCCGATTGCTTTTGCAGTTCTTTCATTGTCGCCTGTCAGCATCACGACGCGAACGCCCATATTCTGAAGCTCGCGCACAGCCTGCGGGCTGTCTTCTTTGATGACGTCTGCCACGGCGATCACGCCGAGAAGCCTGCCGTCGAGACTGAAATAGAGCGGGGTCTTTCCTTCGTCGCTGAGAGACTGTGCCTGTTTTTGAATTGCCTCGGAAATCTGCGCTTTGGCACCGATAAATTTGTCGTTGCCGCCGCAAAGGGGGCTGCCCTGATAGCTCGCCGTAAGGCCGTTTCCGGGCAGCGCCTGAAATTCAGAAACCTCGTCGGGAGAAATGCCGAGCGCCTCTGCCCGCTTTAAAATTGCCTTGGAAAGCGGGTGCTCGCTCTTCTGCTCAAGAGAAACGGCGAGGCGGAAAAGCTCCTGCTCCGTGACGCCAGCTGCCGGGAGAACGTCTGTGACTGCGGGCTCGCCGGAAGTAATCGTGCCGGTTTTGTCAAGGGCGACGATCTGGATACGGCCGGTTTCCTCGAGGCTTGCCGCCGTTTTGAAGAGAATGCCGTTCTTCGCGCCGAGGCCGCTTCCGACCATGATGGCGACCGGGGTCGCAAGACCCAGCGCGCACGGGCAGCTGATGACGAGCACGGAAATTCCGCGCGCAAGGCTGTAGCCGAAGGGCTTTCCGATGAGAAGCCACACAACTGTGGTCACAAGTGCGATCGAGATGACCGCCGGGACAAAAATGCCGGAGACCTTGTCGGCAATTTTTGCGATCGGCGCTTTGGTGGCCGCCGCGTCGGAAACCATCTGGATGATCTGCGAGAGCGTCGTGTCCTGTCCCACGCGGGTGGCGCGACAGGTGAGAAAGCCCGACTGGTTGACGGTCGCGGCGGAAACGGTATCGCCGGGGGCCTTGTCGGCGGGGATGCTCTCGCCGGTAAGTGCCGCTTCATTGACCGCGCTTGTGCCATCAAGCACCACGCCGTCGACCGGAATGCTCTCGCCGGGGCGGACGACGAAGGTGTCGCCGGACTGCACCTGCTCGATGGGGACGGTCTCTTCCTTGCCGCCCCGGACGACGGTTGCGGTTTTGGGCGCGAGCTTCATGAGGCTCTTGAGCGCGTCCGTCGTCTTGCCCTTCGAGCGGGCTTCCAGCATCTTGCCGACGGTGATGAGCGTCAGAATCATGGCGGCGGACTCAAAGTAGAAGTCCATCATGTAGTCCATGACGGCGTCCATGTCGCCCCGGACCTGTGCGCCGGTCATGGCAAAGAGGGCATAGGTGCTGTAGACGAATGCGGCAGTGGAGCCGAGGGCGACGAGCGTATCCATGTTGGGCGCGCGGTGCCAGAGGGCCTTGAAGCCGCTGATGAAAAAGCGCTGGTTGATGACCATGATGACGACTGTGAGCAAAAGCTGCGTCAGGCCCATCGCCACGTGGTTGTCTGCGTAGAAGCTCGGCAGCGGCCAGCCCCACATCATGTGCCCCATCGAAAAATACATGAGCACGAGTAAAAATCCGAGTGACCAGAAGAGTCTCCGCTTGAGCTTCGGCGTTTCGTGATCCTCCAGCTGCTTTTCCGCGTCCTGCATGTTTGTCTGCGCCTGATTGGACGCGCCCTTTTCACTTGCGCCATAGCCCGCCTGCTCGACGGCCTGAATGATTTCCTGCGCGCTTGCCGTTCCATCCACGCCCATGGAGTTTGTGAGAAGACTCACCGAGCAGCTTGTCACACCCGGAACCTTGCTCACCGCCTTCTCCACGCGCGACGAGCACGCCGCGCAGCTCATGCCTGTAACATTGAATTGTTTCATGCTTTGCACCTCTTTGCCTTACCCTGCCGGTAGCATGCCCGGCTTCTGCCTATTTCATCAGCTTCTGTAATGTGACGACCAGCTCGTCGATCACCTCGTCGTGTCCCTCGCGAATGTCGTTTGCCACGCACGAGCGCAGATGGCTTGCCAGCAGCTCCTTATTGAATGCGTTGAGCGCCGCGTTGGCTGCCGCCGACTGCACAAGAATATCGGGACAGTATGCCCCGTTTTCGACCATGCTGCGAATGCCGCGGATCTGGCCCTCGATGCGGCTGAGGCGGTTGATGAGCTTCTTGTATTCCTCCGGCGAGCGCTCCTTTTTGCGCTGTGAGCACATGGGACAGTTCCGTTCTTCCATGCCGTGCCTCCTGATGTGTGTTTTAAATACCCCCTTGGGGTATCTTCACTATATACCCCCAAGGGGTATTTGTCAAGCGAAAATTTTTCGTTTGCGCGATTTTTTGGAGCAGCTGCGGCGCTGGACATGAGAATTCACAAAATCGTCACAGGATTCTGTAAAAAAAGCCTTGACATTTTCGGCAATCTGGATATTATATAAGATGTTAGCACTCAGAGATAAAGAGTGCTAACACAAAACCGTAGATCAGGCCGCAAGGCCAGAACATAATCAAGGAGGTAATCTTATGAAACTGACTCCGTTGGCAGACAACGTGCTGCTCAAGAGCTTTGAAGCTGAGGAAAAGACCGCGTCGGGCATCATCCTGTCCACGGCGACCAAGGAAAAATCCGTGGTGTCTGAGGTCGTGGCCGCAGGCCCTGGCACAGACGACGTGAAGATGACCGTCAAGAAGGGCGACAAGGTCATCACCGGCAAGTTCGCAGGCCAGGAGCTCAAGCTCGACGGCGAGGACTATGTCATCTGCAAGCTCGCCGATATTCTGGCAATTGTTGACTAAGACTGATTGAACGCTTCAAGGAAAGGAAGATTTTTATTATGGCAAAACAGATCGTTTACGGCGAGGACGCGCGCAAGGCGCTGCTGTCCGGCATTGACCAGCTTGCCAATACCGTTAAAGTTACTCTGGGCCCGAAGGGCCGCAACGTCGTGCTCGGCAAGAAGTACGGCGCGCCGCTGATCACCAACGACGGCGTTACGATTGCAAAGGACGTCGAGCTTGAGGACGCGTTTGAGAACATGGGCGCGCAGCTCGTCCGCGAGGTCGCTACCAAGACCAACGACGTGGCCGGCGACGGCACGACGACCGCAACGCTGCTTGCACAGGCAATTGTCCACGAGGGTCTGAAGAACGTTTCCGCCGGCGCGAACCCCATGGTCATGCGCAAGGGCATGGAAAAGGCTGTTGAGACCGCCGTTGAGACCATCAAGGCGAACTCCGAGGCTGTCAAGGGCAGCGACGATATCGCGCGTGTCGGCGCGGTGTCTTCCGGCGACGAGGCCATCGGCAAGCTGATCGCGGAGGCCATGGAGAAGGTTTCCGCTTCCGGCGTGATCACCATCGAAGAATCCAAGACTGCCGAGACTGGCCTCGAGGTTGTCGAGGGCATGCAGTTTGACCGCGGCTACATCTCCCCGTACATGGTTACCGATACCGAGAAGATGGAAGCTGTCATCGACGATCCGTATATCCTGATCACCGACAAGAAGATTTCCTCCATTCAGGAGATCCTGCCGATCCTCGAGCAGATCGTCAAGGGCGGCCAGAAGCTGTTCATCATCGCCGAGGACGTTGAGGGCGACGCGCTGTCGACCCTGCTTGTCAACCGTCTGCGCGGCAGCTTCAACTGCGTCTGCGTCAAGGCTCCGGGCTTTGGCGACCGCCGCAAGGAAATGCTCAAGGACATCGCCGTTCTTACTGGCGGCACATATGTCTCGAGCGAGCTGAACATGAACCTGCCCGACGTGCAGCTGGCTGACCTTGGCCGCGCACGTCAGATCAAGGTCACGAAGGACAACACCGTCATCGTCGACGGCGCTGGCGACGCAAATGAGATCAAGGCGCGTGTTGCCGAGATCAAGAACACGCTGGCCATCACCACCTCCGACTACGACAAGGAAAAGCTGCAGGAGCGTCTGGCAAAGCTGTCCGGCGGCGTAGCTGTCATCAAAGTCGGCGCGCAGACCGAGGTTGCCATGAAGGAGCAGAAGCTCCGCGTGGAGGACGCGCTGAACGCAACGCGCGCGGCTGTCGAGGAAGGCATCGTTGCCGGCGGCGGCACGGCGTTTGTGAACGCGATCCCGGCTGTTGAAAAGCTGGTCGCGAAGCTCTCCGGCGACGAGAAGACCGGCGCTTCCATCATTGCCAAGGCCCTGCAGGCTCCGATCCGCCAGATCGCGGAGAACGCGGGTGTGGACGGCTCCATCGTCTACGAGAAGATCCGCTCGAGCCGCAAGCTCGGCTATGGCTACAACGCCTACAGCGAGACCTACTGCGACATGATCCCCGCCGGTATCGTCGACCCGACCAAGGTCACGAGAACCGCGCTGGAGAACGCCGCGTCCATCGCCTCCTGCGTCCTGACGACCGAATCTCTGGTCGCCGACAAGCCCGATCCGCAGGCAGATGCCGCGATGGCTGCTGCCGCAGCACAGGGCGGCATGGGCGGCGGCATGTACTAAGCCGTAACCAGGTTCTGATTTGTAACGCACAACAAAAGCCCGGCGTTTGTTCCCGCAAGCGCCGGGCTTTGCAGCCAAGCCGGAAAAAAGTAAACTTCCCGTCAGCTTTCGCTTTACAAGCTCCAAAATATTTGCTATAATAGCTTCGCGTTTTGAAACGCAATACGCGCTCGTAGCTCAGTTGGATAGAGTGACAGACTCCGACGTTTCTGCCCCATTCGGCTGAGAGAAGCCCAAAGCCGTTGATACGACTGGACTTTTTGGGCGTGAGGGTGATTTTCCGCTTGTTCCTTGACTACTGTTTGACTACCAATTTCAAAAAGCGATGACCGGCGTACCGCCGTTTATCTCATAGATGCGCTCGTAGCTCAGTTGGATAGAGTGACGGACTCCGACGTTTCTGCCCCATTCGGCTGGGAGAAGCCCAAAGCCGTTGATACGGCCGGACTTTTCGGGTGTGAGAGCGATTTTCCGCTTGTTCCTTGACTACTGTTTGACTACCATTTTCAAAAAGCGATGATCGGCACTCTGCCGTTTATCTCATAAATGCGCTCGTAGCTCAGCTGGATAGAGTGACAGACTCCGACTCTGTAGGTCGCAGGTTCGAATCCTGTCGGGCGTACCAACTAAAGAGCATCCGAAAAGGATGCTCTTTTCTTACTATGGAGGACTTTCTATGCCAACGCCGTTCAACAACTACGAAACCATGCGTGACCAGATGGCTGGCACATTTCTGCACTACAATCAGGAGGCGATGATCCAGAAATTTTCTCTCAAGCATGCTGCAGATTTTTTATACATCCGCTTTGTCGGGCGCGAATACCGGATCGACCGGCACAGCGGCGCAGTAAGCTGGGAAGACACGGATTCCAAAACCGTTTATCCGGCAGATTATAATGCGGCGATGACCATATATGATGTTCTGTGCTGCTCGAAAGAAAATTGCCGTGCGTCAGGCGAGATGGTCAGCATTGAAAGCTGCGCGTCGGTGCAGGGCGGCTCGCTTTCCTCTCAGAATCGCAGCTTCTTCCAGCACGCGGCGGACTGCTTTGACAAAGACCCTGCCGCGCTTGCCGCAGCCTGCGAAAAATTAGGCGGAGCACGCCTTGCGCGCGGCGATGTTTCCTATCAACTAAGTCTCTTTGATTTTCTTCCGGTGTCCATCGCATTCTGGCGCTCAGACGAAGACTTTCCGACCAGCCTGCAAATTCTGGTTGACCGGAATATCCTTGATTTTATGCACTATGAGACGGCAATGTTTGCGCTTTCGCATCTGATGGAACGTTTGGAAACGCTTTGCGGCAGATAAAATTCAGATCTCCAAGCTGCTTTGCATAATCTGGCTGGCGGCTTTCTTGTTCTTATCAAAGGCATGGGTATAAATATCCAGCGTGGTCGACGGTTGGCTGTGTCCGAGCAATCCAGCAACTGTGCCGACATCCGTGCCGCTGGCGATGAACAGGCTTGCCGCCGTGTGGCGCAGGCTGTGGACATTCAGGTCCGTCGGCAGGTCGTTTGCTTTGAGGATTTTCTTGAAACGCCAAGTGAACGTCGAGGGAGTCATCGGCAGTTTCATGCCCTTTCTGCGGAACACATAATCGTCTTTCATCTGCTTGCGCTTGTCGTAACGCTCCGTTTCTGCCGTGCAGAAAGCTTCGTATTCGCGGAGCAGGCTCTCCATTTCGGCGGAGAAGTACACATACCGGTTTCCGGCTTTCGTCTTCGGCGCTTTGACGATAATCTCGTCACCGGTCGTTTTGACCGCGTTCCGGCAGACGTGGATGCTGCGTTCGGCGTAGTTGATATCCTCCCATTTGAGCGCGCAGCACTCGCCGCGCCGCATCCCTGTGGCGATGATGAGCTTGAAGTACGCTTCGTAGAGAATGCTTCCGGCTTCCAGTGCCTTGATGAGCTTTTTCACGGTCTCATCATCCGCGATTTTCTTTTCCTTCTTCTGACCGGCGTATTTGTAGGTGCGCCACGCCGGGTTGTGATCCAAATAGCCGCCCTCCATCGCGTCGGAGAGGATGCCGCACAGACAGCTGTGGACACCTTCTACCGTCGCCTCGGAGAGCGGCTTTCCGGTTACCTTGTTCTTTTGTTCGCGTAACTTTGCATAGAGACTGCGGAAGTGTTCCGGCCGCAGATCGACCAGCTTGTAGCTGCCGAGGTACGGTTTGAAGCGTTCAATGTCCTGCTTTTCTCGGACAAGCGTGGACTTTGCCAATTTGTCAGGCGCAATGGTTTGCAGCCAGATTTCTGTGTATTTTTCCAGCGTGATCGACCGGTCGATGTCCGGGTTCAGCTTTTTACAGCTCATCTCGAACAGCATCGCCTGCTCCTGAAGCCATTTTTCCGTCTGCTTTGGGGTAAGACCCGCGGGCGGCTTGACCGTCTTCTGCTGCGGATTTCGCCTCCGTCCGTCAGGCGCGTAACCCATCGAGACGACGAGCAAATAACTGTTTCCGCGTTTTCTGATACTTGCCATGTTGTGATTCCTCCTGTTTCGCTCAGCACGGCTGAGATTTTGTAACAGCAACAATACCACGAAAACGGGAAATAGCTAGTGGGTTTTGAAGATTCTACGAAAGTGACAATGGTATCAGGAGTATCTCGGCAAACTGGAGTTTATCAATTTACTAACCTGTTTTCTTCGCCCCAGATACAAAGTTGGTCAAGCACTTTCATCAGAGACTTTCCGCGCTCGGACAGCGAATACTCTACTTTCGGTGGAATCTGTGGATACTCTTTCCGCACAATAAGCTGGTCGGCTTCCAGTTCTTTCAGGTTGCTACTAAGCGTCTTGTCTGTAATTACGCCAAGATAGCGCTTCATCTCATTGAACCGCACCGGTTCAAACTCCATCAGGCAATACAAAATGACCATCTTATGCTTGCCGCTGATGAGTGACATGGTGTAGCTGAATCCGGTGTCAGCAAAGTTTGCGTCTTTGATATAGTTCTCCATGCAGGACATGGTTACACTTCCCTTTTAAATAGTATCTATCTTTATTGACAGTACTTGCGCTTTTTCTGATGTATGCTAATATGATAGCAGGATGACGGATCGATGTCAATCCAAAGCTCAAACGGAGGTCATTACCCATGAAAAAAGAATTAGGCGTTCACCCCTATCTGTTCCCAATGCCTGTGCTGATGATCGCCACCTACGGTGACGATGATACAGTCGACGTGATGAACATGGCGTGGGGCGGGATCTGCGCGGAGAATATGGTGTCTCTGAACATTGACGAGGGTCATAAGACCTCGGAGAACATCAAAACGCGCGGTGCGTTCACTCTGAGTATTGCAGATATTCCCCATATCGAGGCCGCTGACTTCTTCGGCATTGCCAGCGGCAACAAGATGGCGAACAAGTTCGAGCGCAGCGGTCTGACTGCTGTGAAAAGCGAAAAGGTGGACGCTCCTATCGTACAGGAGTTCCCGCTGACGTTGGAGTGTAAGGTCGTCGAGGACAAGATGGAGGTCTACGGTCATCATGTCATCGGTGAGATCGTTGGCGTACTGGCAGACGAGTCCGTGCTGGATGAAAAGGGCAAGGTAGATGTCACCAAGCTGAACGCTTTCGTGTTTGACCAGTTCCGCAACGGCTACTATGCCATTGGGGAAAAGGTTGGCCAAGCATGGCACACCGGCGCACCATTGATGAAGAAATAATATATACTCAAACAGGCCCTCATTACCAAATACGGTGAGGGACTGTTTGCTCAATAAATTTCGGTCTGTTGAACAACTATATCACAGATTTTTTCTGCGTTCAACAACACTACTCCGTATCAGGAAACCAACAATTCCGGATTGGGTGTTGCAAACAGGCTATTGCTCATACGCTTTGCGGCGTCCTGCTTGAGCTGCATCTGCGGGTGACAGTAGGTGCGCTCCAGGAACGACGTATCGCCGTGACCGGCGAGATCTGCGACTGTGTTCTTGTCCACGCCCTCATGCAGAAGCGTCGAGACGAAAAAGTGGCGAAGCGTGTGCAGGTGATAGGTTTTCGGCAGACCGATCTCTGCGAACAGGGCTTTCAGGTGCTTGCTGAACGTATCCGGATGGATGGGCGTGCCGTCGTCTTTTGTGAAAATGTACTCTGGAAACGGGATGCCACTTTCATCGCGGAGTCTCATTTTGCGATAGCAGAACCCGCGCAGCAGGCTGAACATTTCTTCGTTCATCGAAACCGTCCTGGTTCGTCCATTCTTGGTTTTGCCCTCTTGCACACCCTCGCCGGAAACAGTGCTGCGGGAATGCTGGACAATGATATAGCCCTCGTAGCTGCCGGTCACGATCACGTCCGACCAACGCAGAGCGCACAGCTCACCGCGCCGCATCCCCGTGCTGATGGCGAGAAAGTAGAAGAGCTGGAAGACCGGTTCTTCATAACAGAGGGCAGACAGGAATTTCTGCATTTCCTCCATCGTCGGAATTTCCTGCACTTTGCGTTCGGCATCTGGCAGGTCGATCATGCGCGCTGGATTCTTTTCGATGATCTCGTTGCGCTTCGCATCGCTGAGAACAGCGGACACGACGGTCAGGTATTTCTGCACCGTCTTTTCCTTGATCGGCTTGCCGCGGTAGGTCCGCTTGCGCAGCTTTGCGAGCAGATTTTCCAGTGCTATGGGGCGCAGCTTGTTCAGCTTGATCGCGCCGATCTCCGGGAATACCGTTTCAAGCGAACGCC
>ENA-OWRJ01001721-OWRJ01001721.1-human-gut-metagenome-genome-assembly--contig:-NODE-1721-length-21607-cov-3.455271_pt1 | contig 21607 bp, 20 predicted proteins | sample MGYA00248269_ERZ651897 | MGnify/ENA primary metagenome ERZ651897 (study PRJEB26924, sample SAMEA4378252) | human gut metagenome | biome: human gut; feature: human-associated habitat; material: faeces...
CGATGGCACGTGTAGCTCACAGAGAGGGCTATCCGGAAATCGGTCTGTACTGGGAGAAGGCAGCTTACGAAGAGGCTGAGCACGCTGCTAAGTTTGCAGAGCTTCTGGGTGAGGTTGTAACAGATTCCACCAAGAAGAACCTGGAGATGCGTGTAGAGGCTGAGCACGGCGCAACCGAAGGCAAATTTGACCTTGCAAAACGTGCGAAAGCTGCTAACCTGGATGCAATCCATGACACCGTTCATGAGATGGCTCGTGACGAGGCTAGACATGGCAAGGCATTTGAGGGTCTGTTAAAGAGATACTTCAACTAATCTGAGTGAATGAATGGACAGCGCATTACGGCGCTGGTGAATAAAAGAGAACTGATCAGGGCGTGTGAAAATGGGAAATTCCTTTTTCACACGCCCTGTTTATTTTATGCAGATTTGTTTTATGTCTCTGTTCAAAAAGACGCCAAAATCTTATCTACCGTCTCCTTCTCCATCTTCCCAATCGGAATCATCTCCGCCGGTACGTCCTCATACGGCAGCAGCGCTTTCTCATACCAGGTAACATCATGCCATTTTCCGCTCTTATAGCCGGTATTCCTGCACACGCCCATCGTCCGGAAGCCGCATCCGTTATGCATCGCATCGCTCTTCAGATTCGGACTCGTCACCAGACTGTAGACGGTGTGGATGCCCTGCGCCTTTAAAAGTTCCAGAAGCACCAGAAGCATCCGTTTGCCGATGCCCTTCGACGTCACCCGACTGTCCAAATACTCAGAAAGCTCTGCATTCCAGCGGTACGCCGCGCGCTCAAGCTGCTTATGCCCATATGCATAGCCAATGATTCTGCCCGTTTCATCCTCGCAGACAATCCACGGATATTCTGTCGTGATCGCCCGGATGCGCCCCTCAAATTCCTCCTGGGACGGCAGCTCCGTCTCAAACGTGATCGGCGTGTCCATATATTGTGCATAAATTTCCAATATCGCAGGTGCATCGGCGATAGCAGCCAGACGCAGGCGGCAGGATGTATGATCCATAAACTGGTTCCTCCCTATCATTTTCGGTCATTTTTCCTTTACAGGCAACTATATATGAATCTTCCCGTTTCGTCAACTATTCGCAACCGGATTCATGCCTGCCCGTGAACCCCTCAATCCACCAGCTCATTCTGATGCCTCGACAAATGCTCATACGGCAGAATCAGCCGCCCCCGGTACAGCCCGCAGCCGTCATTGACCAGGTCATTGTTGATCGCCGAAAACATATTGACATCGAGCTCAGCCAACTTGAGCGACACCAGGCGCTGGCAGCGCTCGTATGCCTCGTCAAAATAAACGCACGCGCCCTCCGGAATCTCATCCCGTCTGGCCCGCTCGCCCTCCTGGCGCTTTTCGTAGCTTAAATGATTGGCCACGCCGATCTCCGCGATATCGTCCATGTGCTTTGTGCGAAGCTGTACCTCCACATAGCTTCTGGAACAATTATCGTAAAACGTAATATGCAGAGACTGGTAATCATCCGAACTATTTCCGCAGACATAATCACGGTAGTACGGCCTTACCTCCTCATCCATCAACGGGGAGGTACTCTCCTTCACCCCGTAGGCCGGTTCCGCCGTAAACCCGCGTTCCTCCAGAAATCCCGGAAGTTCATTCGCAATCTGGTAGAGGTACCGGATATCTGCCTCCTGCTGCGATTCCCCCGGTTTCAGGTAACACTTCGGCAGTGAAATCACGATCCGGTACGCAATCAGGTCGCGGAAACAGCTCAATCTCTGCTTCAAATCGGAGATCGACGGAAATGCCTTATGTTCTGTATAACAGTCATAAATATATTCGACGATATATCCATTAAATTTCGCCTCCGAGCGGATCAGCGACTTGATTCTTCCCTTAAAGTTAAATGCCAGAAGCGGATATTCCTTTGCCATATGAATATAAAATTCCCGGATCTTCTGTGACTGGGTCGTCAGGAAATCATTGTATTCCAAAAGTTCCCGGATCTGAATCAGGAAATTTGCATGTATCAGGTCTATCTCATTGTTTGTCTGTTTTGCCTCCGCTTTCAAATCCCGGCTGTAATTCTTTAAAATCTTAAACATCGTATCGCCGGAATACAGATAATCGTTTAAGGTCACCATGGTCCTCACCTCCCTGCTTCAGCAAAAAGGGGACGGTGCATAGGATAACAATGCCCCAGATGCACCAGCCCCCTCATTTATAAAATAGAGCTATTTATTTTCCGTAAACCTTCTTGATCCGCTCCATTGCCTCTTTTGTATTCGCAGTCGTACCAAATGCAGTCAGACGGAAGAATCCTTCTCCATTCTTACCAAATCCGCTGCCCGGTGTGCCGACCACATTTGCCTTGGCAAGCAGATCGTCGAAAAACTCCCAGGATTTCATGCCGTTCGGGCACTGCATCCAGATGTACGGTGAATTTTCGCCGCCGATGTGCCAGATGCCAAGCTCTTTTAAGGTCTCTGTCATGATCTTCGCATTGGTGCGGTATACGTCCAGGTGCTCGCGGCACTGTACCATGCCCTCCGGTGAAAGAGCTGCCTCTGCGGCGCGCTGTACCGGGTAGGAAACGCCATTAAACTTGGTTGTCTGGCGGCGCAGCCACATCTTGCGGATGGAAGAACCACCGCGCTCTAATTCAGACGGAACCACGGTATAGCCACAGCGGGTTCCGGTAAAGCTTGCCAGCTTCGAAAGGGAGCAGAACTCGATCGCGCAGGTCTTTGCGCCCTCAATCTCAAAAATACTTCTCGGAAGCGCCGGATCTGCTACGAAGGACTCATACGCCGCATCAAATAAAAGAATCGCATCCTGCTCGTTCGCATAGTCAACCCACTCTTTTAACTGCTCACGGTTGTACACACCGCCAGTCGGGTTGTTCGGGGAGCAGAGATAAATAATATCCGCTTTCTGTCCCTTCGGAGGCATCGGAAGAAAGCCATTTTCCACATTGGCATCCATAAATACGATCTTTCTGCCTGCCATCACGTTCGTATCCATGTAAACCGGGTATACCGGATCCGGGATCAGGACCGTGTTGTCCGCATCAAAGAGATCGAGGATATTTCCGACATCACTCTTCGCGCCGTCGCTGATGAATATATCCTCCGCCGCCACCTCAACCTGGAAGGACGCATAATACTTCTGAACTGCTACGCGCAGAAAATCATATCCCTGCTCCGGACCATATCCATGGAACGTAGCCGCCTTGCCCTGCTCCATAGCTGCTTTTGCAAATGCGTCAGCTGCTTTCTGGCAGATCGGAAGGGTTACGTCACCGATACCCATTTTGATTACTTTTGCCTCTGGATGGGCTTTGGTGTATTCATCTACTTTTTTAGCGATGGTGGAAAACAGATAGCTTTCTTCCAGATTTTTATAGTTTTCGTTGATCTTCATACTTTATTTTCTCCATATTTTAAGAATTTTTTTCCTTTACCTCCAGAGCCGCTTTCACAAACTCCCGGAAGATCGGATGTGCGCGGTTCGGGCGGCTCTTGAACTCCGGATGGTACTGAACTCCCAGATAGAACGGATGTCCCGGAATCTCCATCGCCTCTACCAGCGTACCGTCCGGAGACTGTCCGGAAAAGATAGCGCCATGCTCCATATAAACTTCCCGGAACTTGTTGTTAAATTCATAACGATGGCGATGTCTCTCTTCGATCAGACCTTTTCCATACGCTTTCATCATCAGCGTATCCGGACTGATACGGCACGGATATGCACCCAGACGCATCGTTCCGCCCATGTCAGCCAGATCCATCTGCTCTTCCATCAGGGCAATGACCGGATGCTTGCTGTCCGGCGCAAACTCGGTTGAGTTCGCATCCTCATAGCCTAACACGCCTCTGGCAAATGCGATCGCCGCGATCTGCATACCAAGGCAGATGCCAAAGTACGGGATATTGTTTCTTCTCGCATAATCAGCTGCCGCAATCATGCCCTCGATGCCTCGGATGCCGAAGCCGCCCGGCACGATGATACCGGTTGAACCGCCCAGGATTTCCGGTGCCGTCTCCGGAGTGATCGTCTCACTATCCACCCAGTTGATCTCCACCTGCGCGCCATTTTCCCATCCGGCATGGTGCAGGGATTCTACGATCGACAGATAAGAATCGTGCAGTTTGACGTACTTGCCGACCAGGGAAATCTTGACTGTCTTGCGGCTGTTCTTGATGCGGTCCAGCATATGTTTCCACTCCGTCAGATCGCACTCCTGCGGCGCTTTCTCGATGCCCAGCTCGCGAAGCACGATCTTGGCAAGTCCTGCTTCCTCCAGCATGATCGGCGCCTCGTAGAGAACCGGAAGGGTCAGGTTCTCGATGACGCAGTCCTCTTTGACGTTACAGAACAGTGCGATCTTGCGGAAAATGGATGGATCGTCCACCGGACGGTCACAGCGCGCCACGATGATATCCGGCATGATGCCGAAGGACTGCAGCTGTTTGACTGAATGCTGGGTCGGTTTTGATTTATGCTCGCCGGAAGATTCCAGATATGGAATCAGGGTTACATGGATGAAGAGGCAGTTGCTGCGTCCCGCCTCGCAGGACACCTGGCGGATGGCTTCCAGGAACGGCTGTGACTCAATATCGCCGGTCGTTCCGCCGATCTCTGTGATAACGATGTCCGCATCGGTCTTTTCCTGCACGGAATAGATAAATGATTTTATCTCATTTGTGATATGTGGAATCACCTGTACCGTCTCGCCCAGATATTCGCCGCGGCGCTCTTTATTTAGCACATTCCAGTAGACCTTACCGGTCGTCAGATTCGAATAACGGTTTAAATCTTCATCTATAAAACGCTCATAATGTCCCAAATCCAGATCCGTCTCCGCACCGTCGTTTGTTACGAATACTTCGCCGTGCTGATATGGGCTCATGGTTCCCGGATCGACGTTGATATATGGATCCAGCTTCTGCGCTGCTACCTTAAATCCCCGTGCCTTCAAAAGACGTCCCAGAGACGCTGCTGTAATACCCTTCCCCAATCCTGATACAACACCGCCTGTCACAAAAATAAATTTTGCCATCTGCTTTTCCTCCTCTTCCTTTCTTTAAATATTAATCCACTTTTTCCGTCATATATGATTCTGTCAAATTTTGCCTTCGCAAAAGATTTCAGCCTGCACGGATTCCGCAACCCTCAAAACGCAGAATCCATGCAGACCATCGTTCTTTTTAGTCGTTCTCATGCTCCTGAAGCACATAACCCGGAATCTGGATTTCTTCCGGTTTTTCCATCTGGCTCAGCTCTTTTCTAGCCGCTGCACCATGTGCAATGTGCGCGATATCTACCAGTTCAACGTTATCCTCGTTGTACTTGCTTTCCAGGGTCAGCGCCAGGACAGCCGCGGTATCAAGCGATGTCAGGCACGGAATACCAAGCTCGACTGCCTTTCTTCTCAGGCGGACACTGTCGCGTCCCGGCTGGCGTCCCGTCTTGGAAGTGGAAATTACATAGCTGATCTTTCCTTCTTCCAGCAGGGAAATGGTCGTCTCCTCTCCCTCTTTGGCTTCCTTCGGCTTCTTGACTAACGTTGAAGAAATGCCGACGCTGTTTAACCGGCTTGCAGTACCGGAGGTCGCGTAGATGTGGAATCCCATCGCCACATACTCTTTAACCAGCTCGCGCAGGTCGCTCTTATCGGTATCGCGGACACTGATTAAGACGCCGCCCTCGCGCTTCATCGTATATCCGGCTGCTACCAGGCCTTTGAACAGCGCTTCCTCCATCGTCCGGGCGATACCCAGTACCTCGCCGGTTGATTTCATTTCCGGTCCGAGCTGTGTGTCTACGTTGGACAGCTTCTCAAAGGAGAAGACCGGAACCTTGACTGCGTAGTACGGAGAGCACGGATACAGGCCTGTCTCGTAGCCCATGTCAGCCAGCTTCTCGCCCATCATGATGCGGGTTGCCAGATCGACCATCGGCACGCCGGTTACCTTGCTGATGTACGGCACGGTACGGGACGAACGCGGGTTGACCTCGATGATATAGATCGTATCCTCATGCAGAACGTACTGGATGTTGATGAGTCCCTTCGTATTCATAGAAAGTGCCAGACGGATGGAATAGTCCACCAGACGGTCTTTCTGGCTCTCGGTCAGCATAAATGCCGGATATACCGCGATGGAGTCGCCGGAATGGACGCCCGCACGCTCGATGTGCTCCATGATACCCGGAATCAGAACCGTTTCGCCGTCGCAGATCGCGTCGACCTCCAGCTCGGTACCCATCAGGTATTTATCAATCAGGATCGCATTCTCAATCTTGTGGGAGAGAATGATCTTCATATACTCATGAATATCGGCATCGTTGTACGCGATAATCATGTTTTGTCCGCCTAATACATAGCTCGGACGCATCAGAACCGGATAGCCCAGATGATTTGCCGCCTGGATCGCCTCATCCTCGGTGTAAACGGTCTGACCCGCTGCCTGTTTCATATTTAATTTTTTCAGCAGGGCTGCGAAACGTCCGCGATCCTCCGCCATATCGATGCTGTCTGCCGGAGTGCCGAGAACCGGAATATTGTTCTCTACAAGACATTTTGTCAGACGGATCGCTGTCTGTCCGCCAAAGGCAACAACTGCGCCGATCGGCTTCTCGATCCGGATGATATCCAGCACATCCTCCGGTGTCAGCGGTTCAAAATACAGACGGTCTGCTACGTTGAAGTCGGTGGAAACAGTCTCCGGGTTGTTATTTACGATGACAACCTCATAACCGGCTCTCTTTAAGGACCATACGCAGTGAACGGATGCGAAATCAAACTCGATCCCCTGACCGATACGGATCGGACCGGAGCCAAATACCATAACAACCTGTTTTCCGCTTGCATTCTCTTTAATAAATTCTTCTGACTCATCTTCCTCGCCGAAGGTGCTGTAAAAGTAAGGGGTACTTGCCGTAAACTCAGCGCTGCAGGTATCAACCATGCGGTAGCATGCCGGAACATGCTTGATTTCCGAAAGCCCGGTCATCTCCTTGATGACTGCATCCGGGAATCCGTTCTGTTTGGCTTCCATATAAAGCGCATCGCTCAGAGTCTCAGACTGCATCCGGCGTTCCAGGGACAGGATATGCATCAGTTTATTTAAGAACCACTCGTCGATCTTGGTCAGCTCATGAATCTCGGCAACGGTCACGCCGCGCTTGAAGCTCTCATAGATTGCAAACAGACGCTCGTCATCCTGCGCCAGAATTTTTTCTCTCAGCTCTTCCACACTCATCGGCGCCAGTTTCTTCATGTTCAGGCTGTTCTGGGAGATCTCCGCGCCGCGGACTGCCTTCATGAGCGCCTGCTCAAAGTTGCGGCCGATCGCCATAACCTCGCCGGTTGCCTTCATCTGGGTACCCAGCTTCCGGCGTCCGTAAACGAATTTATCAAATGGCCATTTCGGGAATTTAACCGTTACATAGTCAAGGGCCGGCTCGAAGCATGCCATCGTCTCGCCGGTTACCTCGTTCGGGATCTCGTCCAGATGATAACCGATCGCGATCTTGGTTGCCACGCGGGCAATCGGATATCCGGTTGCTTTCGAAGCAAGGGCGGAAGAACGGGATACACGCGGGTTTACCTCGATAACGGCATATTCAAAGCTCTCCGGATTCAGCGCAAACTGGCAGTTGCAGCCGCCCTCGATGCCCATCGCCTGGATAATATTCAGCGCTGCGGAACGAAGCATCTGGTATTCCTTATCCGCCAGCGTCACAGCCGGTGCGATAACAATGGAGTCGCCGGTGTGGACGCCGACCGGGTCAAAGTTTTCCATCGAGCAGACCGTAATCTCGTTGCCGATGGCATCGCGCATTACCTCAAACTCGATCTCCTTCCATCCGGAAATACATTTCTCAACCAGAATCTGATTGATCGGTGACAGGCGGATACCCGCCTCCGCGATGTTGTAAAGCTCTTCTTTATTTGCCGCAATACCGCCGCCGGTACCGCCCAGGGTAAAGGCCGGACGCACGATAACCGGGTAAGAAATAACCTCGGCAAAATCAAGCGCATCCTCGATGGTGGTGACAACCTTGGACGGAATGACCGGCTCACCGATAGCTTCCATCGTATCTTTAAAGCACTGGCGGTCCTCCGCCTTATCGATGGTCTCCGGGGACGCGCCGAGAAGCGTTACATTGTGGCTCTTTAAGAAACCTTCTTTGGCAAGCTCCATGGACAGTGTCAGTCCGGTCTGTCCGCCCAGGGTGGACAGGATGCTGTCAGGCTTCTCTTTTTCAATGATTCTCTTGACAAATTCCAGGGTCAGCGGCTCGATGTATACGTGATCCGCAATGGCGCTGTCCGTCATGATGGTTGCCGGGTTGGAGTTTACTAAAACGACCTCCAGACCTTCCTCTTTTAAAGCCCGGCACGCCTGCGTTCCTGCATAGTCAAACTCTGCCGCCTGACCGATGACGATAGGGCCGGAACCGATTACCATAACTTTTTTCAGGGATTTATTTAACGGCATGACGCGCCCTCCTTTTCCTTATAATCTCTCATCATCTGAATGAAACGCCCAAACAGCTCTTCCGTATCCTTCGGACCTGCACAAGCCTCTGGATGGAACTGGACGGTAAATGCCGGCATATCGTGGTAGGTGATGCCCTCGCAGGTGCCGTCGTTGACATTGATAAATGTCTCCTCCGCGCCCTCCGGCAGCGTATCGCGCAGTACCTCATAGCCGTGGTTCTGGCTGCTGATGTAGACGCGTCCGGTCGTCAGATCCTTGACCGGCTGGTTCGCACCTCTGTGACCGAATTTCATCTTTCCAGTCTTCGCGCCCTTGGCAATCGCCAGCAGCTGGTGTCCCAGGCAGATGCCGAACATCGGTTTTCCAGCCTTCGTAATCTTTCGGATCTCCTCGATGATCTCCGGGTTGTCCTCTGGGTTGCCTGGACCGTTGGAAAGCATTATTCCGTCCGGATTCATCTTAAGAATCTCCTCCGCCGTCGTACCTGCCGGAAGGTCAGCCACGCGGCATCCGCGCCTGGTCAGCTCGCGGATGATATTTTCCTTTGCGCCGAAATCCCAGAGCACAATCTGGAACTCTTCTTTCTCATCCGCCGGTTTGATCTCACATTTCTTTGGTGTAACGGTTTCAACTGCCTTTGTAATGTGGAAGTTTTTCACTTCCTCCAGCTTTTTCGCATCATACGGCGGCTTCACCTCGGTCAGCCAGCCGTTCATCGAACCGGATTCACGAATGGTTTTTGCCAGCTTTCTCGTATCGATTCCATAGACGCCTGGAATGTTTCTTTCTTTAAAAAAGGTGTCAAGATCCCCACTGCATCTGAAGTTGGAAGGTTCCTGACACCACTCTTTTACGATATAGGCTGATAAATATACCTCTTCATTCTCGAAGTCCTGCGGAATCACTCCGTAGTTTCCGATTAACGGAAATGTCTGAACGACAATCTGTCCAAAATAGCTGGGATCTGTGATCGTCTCAAGGTATCCTGTCATACCGGTTGTGAATACGACTTCTCCGGTCACTTCACGTAAAGGAGCGCCAAAGCTTTTTCCCTCAAAATAGTCGCCGTTTTCCAACAGAAGATATACCGGTTTCTCCATCTGGTCACCATTCCTTTCTCTCTCGTACCCCGCCTGTGAATAGCTTCATGCAGGCAGTTTACTTTTTCATTCTCAATAGCCTCACATTTGAGCAAATCTGTTTTTCCTCAGATGCGTTTTTTACATCATTAGAGACATATTTTATAAATTGTCTGATTCTGCAACAAAGGCGTCCATGAGCAGAGCCCATGAACGCCTTTGTTCATTTTCTGAAAGATTATAGCATAGGAAAGTTCTATGCGTCAAGAGATTTTTTATACATTTTTTTATGTTTTATACGTCATTTATGCATTTTTATGCATTCCTGCCTATTGTTTTTCATTTTTATTTATTATGCAAACATCAAGTATACATATGTAAGGATTTATTAAGGAATAAGTAACACGGTTGTCTATTCCATCCTGTATACTGTCTCTATTACTTAACAGGAGGTATTGATTTATGAGTCTCTTTCTTTTAGTTTTATTCCCACTAAGCTTTTTACTTGCCATTCTTACTTTTTTTACAGGTAAAACTATGGCATCCATCCTTACGCTTGGCAGTTATGCCTGCTTTGCACTCTTTCTGCTGCTTTCCCTTCATGACATCAATCTTCGCATGATGACTCAGGATATCAGCGGTATCCAGGATATCTATCCCTCTATTGAGTCTATCTGTATTCCTGCGTTTCTTGCTTTAAATGTAGTAGCTGGCTTCCGCGTTTTTAAGACTGCAAAAAAATAAGTGCTTGTTCTTATGCCTGTTTCTTTATATAATAAGGACAGGCATTTTTGATTTAGGAGGTATTTTTTTATGGATAAAATTACCAGTTTTACTATCGACCATCTGAAACTGCTCCCTGGCGTCTATGTATCCCGCAAGGACCGCGTGGGCGATCAGGTCATCACCACCTTTGATATCCGCATGACACGCCCAAACTATGAGCCGGTCATGAATACTGCCGAGGTTCACACCATTGAGCACCTGGCTGCCACCTGGCTGCGAAATAACGAGGAGTGGAAAGACCGCGTCCTCTACTTCGGACCGATGGGCTGCCGCACCGGCTTTTACCTGCTTCTCGCAGGCAACCTGACATCCGAGGAGATCGTGCCGCTGATGAAAGGGCTCTTTACTTTCATGCGCGACTACAAAGACGAGGTTCCGGGTGCTTGTGCAAAAGATTGCGGCAACTACCTCGATATGAACCTGCCGATGGCAAACTGGCTGGCTGACCGCTTTCTGCGCGAAGTCTTAGATGGAATTGGTCCTGAGAGACTGGTTTATCCGGAATAAAAGACAAGAATAGCAGGCGGTATGCTTTGAAACACAAAACCCCCAGATGCTGCAGCATCTGAGGGGTTTTATTCTATTATTTTCTATTTTTCCTATTTTCTTGCATCCGCAGCCGCTGCATGTCCAGATAATCCTTCTCCATGCGCCATACGCGATACAAGCGGTGCGATCCGCGCGGATGCCTCCGGGGTCATGCTCTGGTGGGTACAGGTCTTTAAGAATGTACCAACCCAGACGCCGCCGGTATAACGTGCCGCCCGAAGAGTCGGAAGTGTGTGGTTGGTTCCGGAAGCATAATCACCAAATACCTCCGCCGTATTCTGGCCGATAAACAGGGAACCGTAATTAACCAGCTTCGGAATCAGTGCATCCGGATCTTCCACGTTAATCTCCAGATGCTCCGGTGCGTACTCATTCGCATACTGAACTGCCTCGTCCAGGCTGTCTACCACGCCAATCTCTCCAAACGTATCCCAGGACTGTCTCGCAATCTTTGCCGTATCCAGAATCTTCAGCTCTTCCTCTACCGCCTCAATCACGCTCTTTCCAAATGCCTCATCGGTTGTCAGAAGAATGCCTTTCGCATTGACATCATGCTCGGACTGTGCCAGCAGATCTGCCGCTACCACCTTCGCGCTCGCTTTTCCGTCCGCGATTACCAGAACCTCGCTCGGCCCGGCTACAAAGTCGATGCCGACCTGCCCGTAGCACTGACGTTTCGCCTCGGTTACGAAGCGGTTACCCGGCCCTACAATAATATCCACCGGCTTGATGCTCTCAGTTCCATAGGAAAATGCTGCGATCGCCTGTGCACCGCCCAATGCGTAGATCTCATCCACGCCAGCCAGATCCATCGCTACCAGCGTCTTGGCATTGATATGACCCGTTCCCCGCACTACCGGAGAGCAGGCGGTGATACGTTTTACACCCGCTGCCTTCGCCGGAGTCGCTAACATCAGTGCCGTCGAATACAGCGGATAATTGCCGCCCGGCACATAACAGCAGCAGGACTCCACCGGAATGATGCGGTGTCCTAAAAAGACTCCCGGCTCCGGGCTGAAATTGTCAAGCGGTTTCACGGTCTGTCTCTGCGCGTTCGCAAATGCCTCGATATTGTGATGCGCCGCTTTCAGATCCGCCAGCTCCTGCTCGCCCAGCTCCTTATAAGCCGCATCAATCTCCTCCCGGCTGACCCGCAGCGATTCACGGGTGCATCCGTCAAACTTCTCATTGTACTCCTTCAGAGCCGCGTCCCCGCGCGCCCGGATCTCACCAATAATCCCTGCCACAGTCTCCCGCAGATTCCGATTATCTTCCTCGCTTCGAACCTGTGCTTCTTTTATAATCTTGATCATACGTTCTGCCTCTCTGTATAAGTTTTATCATTTTTTCCAAGTATACCACAAGTCTTTTTATTTTGCGATACAAAATAAACCTATCCAGCACATCTGAAACCAGAACGTTACTGTACACGGGTAGGCACTTTTGGAACCGAAAGTGCCGTAAGAAAACGTGGTGGCAGCAGGAATTTGCCGTATTTAAATGCGAAGCCACGGCAAATTCCGTTACTGGGCACGTTTGCGTGAACAGTAACACCAGAACAGGATCTCACTTTTCTCTTAGACAACCGTCTCAATATTCTTAACCACAAATCCCTCTTTTTCAACCGCTTCCTGCAGCTTCGCATCGTCCACGCCATTCTCATAGAACACGCGGGCAATGCCTCTGTCTACGTCCGCATCTGCACGGATGACGCCGTTCTGGGCGGTCAGGGCTTTTTCAACGGATTTCTTGCAGTTTGCACAGTGCATACCCTCGATCCGCATGATCTTGGACGGGGTACCCGCTGTAACCGCTTTCTTGGAAAGATCTTCGCCGCGCGCACCAGCATTCCCATCGCTGCCGCAGGAACCGCAGCTTCCACCGGAGCATCCGCAGCATCCGCCGCCCTTTCCCGTGTAATGACGGATCGCCGAACGTAATGCCAGCAAAAGCAAAATCGCTACTACAATTAAAATTCCAATATCAATCGGTCTCATACGTTATCGTCCTCTCTTCTCTGACTTTTCGATGAATGGCTTCGGAGTATCTTTTTTATTTTATCATACACACGACAGATAAAATATCCTACAAAATAAACTACCAGAAAACCAATCACACCATAAAACATGGATCCAGATGAATCCCCCATCTATGCTTTCTCCTTTTCTTTTTTGAAATCGAATAAAACTGCCTCCAAACAGCAGACTTTCATCCTGCTATCCGAGGCAGCCTTATAAAGGATTAATTTTATCACTTATGATTACAGGCACCTGCCGATGCCCGGTCAGCGGAAACGCAAAACCACCGGCCGGACGGCAGAACCTGTTTTATTTTTCATTTAGAAACTAACTTATGAAGCTGCCTCTACAGAGCTTCTTGTGTAGCTCTTCTGATCCTTGTATGGATCCGGACGAAACAGCATGAAGAGCATGAATACCAAAAGGACTGCTGCCACGATAGTCCATACGTTGAATGCAACTGCGCCAAGTACCAGACCACCTAACTGATATACAATCAGGGATACAGCGTAAGCGAAGAGATTCTGATACAGGATAGCGAACCAGAACCATTTTCTGGACTGGAGCTGCTGTGCCATCGTTGCGATAGCTGCCAGACACGGAGAGTCAAGCAGGTTGAACAGCAGGAATGTAAAGGCTGCGATGGTTGTCGGGAACCATGTCTGGATTGCTGCTGCTACGACATCGGTCTCCTCAGACAGATCCTCGGATACATTCGCCAGAACACCCATGGTGGAAACGATAGCCTCTTTTGCTGTGAAACCAGTGATGGAAGCTGCAACCGGCTGCCACTCGCCGAAACCAAGCGGACGGAACAGGATTGCGATAGCGCCGCCCAGCATAGCCAGGATAGAATCAGCAGATTCTTCTACCAGACCAAATCCACCGTCTACAAATCCGAAGGAGGACAGGAACCACATAACAACGCAAGCCAGGAACAGGATTGTACCAGCCTTGATGATGAATCCCTTCAGACGCTCCCAAACATGAAGGAGAACGGTCTTAGCGGACGGAATGTGGTACGCCGGAAGCTCCATAACGAACGGAGCTGGTTTGCCGGAGAACGGTTTTGTCTTCTTTAACATGATAGCGGATACAAGAACCGCAGCGATACCTACAAAGTACATGATCGGAGCCATCATAGTAGCCAGATCCATGTCGCCGCTCATATAACCAGCCATAACGCCGCCCATCAGAGCGATAACCGGCAGCTTCGCACCACACGGAACGAAGGTTGCTGTCATGATGGTAAGACGTCTGTCGTTGTCCTGCTCGATGGTCTTGGACGCCATGATACCAGGAACGCCGCAGCCAGAAGAAATCAGCAGCGGGATGAAGCTCTTACCGGACAATCCGAAGTGACGGAATACACGGTCCATAACGAATGCGATACGTACCATGTAACCACAATCTTCCAGAATGGAAAGGAACAGGAACAGGATAGCCATCTGCGGAACGAAACCAAGAACGGCGCCAACACCGCCGATGATACTACAAGGCTTACAATCAGGTCAGAAGCGCCTGCTGCTGCCAGTGCATCGCCAGCCCAGCCCTGAATTGCGCCAACAAATGTATCATTGGTCCAGTCTGTTACGAATGTACCAACCGTAGTAACGGATACATAGTAAACCGCCCACATAACAAGAACAAAGATCGGAATACCAAGTAAACGGTTGGTTACGATGCTATCGATCTTATCCGACAGACTCATCTTCTGAGCCGGTTTCTTTACAGTCTCCTCGATGACTTTCTGGATGTATACATATCTCTGGTCAGTGATAACAGACTCAGCGTCATCATCAAACTCTTTCTCCAGCTCCTTGGTGTAACGGGAGAAACGGTTGTCTGCACTAAGACCAAGCTGCTCTACAACCTTGCTGTCATTCTCGAGAACTTTGATTGCGTACCATCTCTTCTCTGCTTCCGGAATGCTGGACGGAAGCTCTGCCTCGATTGCGCTTACTTTATCCTCTACGCTGCCCTCGAAAATAGCGCTTACAGTGCCTGCTGCATGATCCTTTGCAACTTTGATTGCCTCTGCAATGACTTCCTTCAGACCTGTTTTCTTCAGCGCAGAAGTCTCAATGATCGGGCAGCCAAGTTTCTTGGACAATGCCTTTACATCAATGTTAATGCCGTTTTTCTTCAGAAGATCGCACATATTTAAAGCGATAACAACCGGAATACCTGTCTCGATCAGCTGTGTGGTCAGATACAGGTTACGCTCAATGTTGGTTGCATCGACTAAGTCTACGATGACATCCGGATTCTCTTTTAAGATAAAATCACGGGTTACAACTTCCTCCAGTGTATACGGAGAAAGGGAATAAACTCCTGGAAGGTCCGTTACATTTACTTCTTCTCCCGAAGCATCTTTTAATTTACCGGTTTTCTTCTCAACTGTAACACCCGGCCAGTTACCTACATACTGGTTTGCACCCGTCAGTGCGTTAAACATGGTTGTTTTACCGCAGTTCGGGTTACCCGCCAAAGCAATATGAATTGCCATTTTTCATCCTCCTGCTTTTTTAATCAAACTTATTAAACTGTCTGAACATCTACGCACTCAGCATCGGCTTTACGAAGTGAAAGCTCATATCCACGAATCGTAACCTCTACCGGATCGCCCAGCGGAGCTACTTTTCGAATAAAAATCTCGCTTCCCTTCGTGATGCCCATATCCATGATGCGGCGTTTGTATGCGCCTTCGCCATGAATCTTGACAACTTTGACGGTAGATCCAACCTGTGCATCTTTAAGCGTCATTCTCTGTTCCTCCTAACCATTCCAATTTTTTACTCGGGATTCCGTCTGCTTTTGTACCATACAACCTGCTCCGGAATATCCCCATTCCCTTGCCTTAGACCAGAATGTGTCTTGCCTGATCCTTATTTATAGCCACTCTGGACTCCTTTACGTGAATAATCACATCTCCGTCCAGCTGGGTTATCAATTTTACTTCGGTTCCCTCGTTAAATCCCATGGATTTTAAATGAGAACGAACCTCTGTGTTTCCGCTGATCTTTTTGATCGTATAGGCGGTTCCAACGGTTGCCATCGAAATCGGCATTGCTCCCTGCATACGATTCTCCTTCCTCTGTTTTTCCGCATTCTGCCCGTCATGATGTCTCACTTAGCGGAAACGGCTCTTTTCATCTGCTACTAATCTAATTGATTCGCGTATGCTAATTCTCATTAGTTTCTGCTAACAATTATTAGACATAGCTAATTTTCATTAGATGAGACTAATTTTCATTAGTTATTCCTAACTCATACATAAGGTTAGCACATGCTAACTTTATTGTCAAGTTTTTTTGCCTGACCTGGAAATAAAAAAAGGGCGTGTTTTACGCCCGAAAATTGTCAAAAATTCCCATAATTAAAAGTCATCCCGCGGAGCTTTTTTGTCATAGGACAAAGTTTTCTATGACAAAAAATACAGCACCAGAAGATGCGCCGGATAATAGATATAAAAGAACGAACGGAATCTGCTCCGACCTCTGTAACCGTCATATAACAGGAGGCAAACAGCCGTAAGCGCCAGTACCCAGAGGGGTTCCTGCCACGCGAACGCGCCGATGAGGACGGCGGCAATCATCTTCATAAACACCCCCGCCGTTTTCTCATGAAAAAAAATGTGCCTTGGCACGTTAGTGCCTGAATTTCCTATTACACAAAAATAAAATGCCAGCACCAGTCCCATCCCCCATGCGCCGCCGTCTGCTCCCGCCGCTTCTGTCAGCGTACAGAACACTGCCGTCAGCACCAGCTTCTCCCAGATACCGTTTCCATACCGCTCTAACAGCTCCATCGCAACCAGCGCCAGAAAAAAGGTCAGGCAGACATTCTGGTGCTGTGCATCCATCCACCGTCCGGAAAATGCCAGATCATACGGAATCTCCGACACAACCGCCGCCAAAAGCAGCCTCCGTCCATAACATCTGCGATCCCGCGTGTGAAAAAAACCTTCTACTAATAAAAAGGCGAACAATGGAAACGCCAGATCCCCAAATGTCCGGAATCCCGGAACCGGTCTGCAGATCACCGCAATGTGGTCTGCCGTCATCGCCAGGAGTGCTAAATATTTAAGGGCGGAGGCGCTGAGATGGAGGCGGGTTAAAACCACTCTTTCCATCCCCTCTGATTTCTCATTCTGCTTTTCCTTGATTCGATCTTTTATCGCACTCTCCTCCCTTCGTTTCCTGTCCATTCTATCTCTATTCCATCAAATTATACTGAATATTACACTCTCTGTCCATCCGCACTTTTCCACTCTCTTTTTCTCCTTCTCCCCTATTTTCCCATTCTCATTTTCCACTCTTTCTACCCATTTTTTTCTTTAATTTTCTGTAACTGTTCAGTACCTTCACAGTCACGCGCAGTAAATGCGCAGACCTACTGAACAGTTACTATTTTCTCTAATAAAAAAATGCCATTTTTTCTTATAAATAAAGGGTTTTCGGCACTTTTCCGCGTCTTTTTTACATTAATTTTACATTTTATTTGACAAACGAAAAACCGTGTTATATTCTGTAAATGGTGCTGGTGCGAGATCCTGCTGAAAAAGCAAAAATCCCGCACCGCTCTTCATTTTAAATACTAAAAAATACACGGACAAAAGAGGTAGAATCTCATGGCAGGTTTAGATATTATTTGCATTGGCGCTATCAATTATGACTATATGTTTCACTGCACCGGGCTTGATCTGGTGGAGACATCCGCCGGTGGAGGCGACGAGAACTTAAGCAACCCGATTTCCGATGTGGAAAACGATATTCAGGAGCTGGCGATAAAAGGCAAGGAATACACAACCCAGATCGGCGGTTCTGCTTTCATCACCCTGAAAGTGGCAAAGCATATTCTCCCTAACCTGCAGGTCGCTTACGTCGGCGTGTGCGGCACGCCCAGTCCATTCGATCTGCGCTTCGGCAAGACAAATGACATTGACGCCGAGCTGGCGCACCTGGATAACCGTGACTGGCTGTTTACCACGCGCGAGCGCTTCGACGATCCATATTCCAAAGCGATTGCCAAATCGATTGTCCGCCTTTATAATCACACGCGCAATTGCATCAAGATCGCGCCGTGTGCCAACAACACTCTCTTAGACCGCATCCATGAACAGGAAGCCCGGACGGGAACCACACTGGCGGAGTACCTCGCGCAGGCCCGCTGGATCCACCTATCATCCCTGTCTGATTTCGACCAATTCGAGGCAATCATGCAATCAGTCATCCAGGCAAAACATTTAAATCCTGCCATGAAAGTCAGCATGGATCCTGGTTTTGAGTATACATCGCTGCGCCGTGAGCGCTTACAGCCACTGATCGCATATGCCGATTATGTTTTCTTAAATAAATCCGAAAAGAAAAACCTCGGCTTCAATGCCCGCAGCGCCCGTCCGCTCTACGCGAACCTCTGTGAGTATTTTTCTGCGATCAACCCGGATCCCACCCGCACCCTCATTGTCAAGCACGATGACCGCCATGAGCTGATCCATTTTAAGGACGGCGTATGTCAGATCCGCACAGTCCGCCACAAAAAGCTCTACCAGTACCAGTTAAACAACGATACCGGCGCCGGTGATTCCTTTGCCGGCGGTTTCATCAGCGGTATGCTCGATGATCGGCTCAATTCGGATATCGCTGAGCCGATCCAGCTCGGTGTTCTGGCTGCCAAGGGACGGATGCGTAGTTTTGATTATGAGAACCCGTATCTGAATATACAGAAATTGACCGATGCTTTTTTTGAAGCTCTATAATATTTTTTTAAGTACTGTTAAATAGCACAGCGTGAATTGCAGCCATCATTTCAGGAGAAAAGTACGTTACTTTTCTCCTGTTTATCCTTATATAATTATATATATAATGTCTGTACACATCTAAAAACTTCTTTCATATATTAATATCAATTTGATATTGATTTTGGAGATCCCATGATCCGCCTCAGCCTATGTATGATCGTCAAAAATGAAGAAGCCGTTTTGACGCGTGTTTTAGCATCTGCCATACAATTTGCGGATGAAATCCTCGTCGCCGACACCGGTTCCACCGATCGAACTGTAGAAATCGCCCGGCAATACACCAAACATATTTATCACTACCCGTGGAACGATGATTTCGCCGCCGCGCGCAATTTCATCTGTGAAAAGGTCACAACCGAATACTGGATGTGGATCGACGCCGACGATGTCGTTCCCGCAGAATCGATTACAGCGATTTTAAAGTTGAAAGAAACTTTAAGCAAATCCCCGCAGCCCGACGTTGTCATGATGAAATACATCGCTGGATTCCAGCCGGACGGCACACCTGCATTTACCTACGATCGCGAACGGATTCTGCGAACGGACCGGCATTTTCTCTGGAAAGGACGCGTCCACGAAGCCATCGCGCCACGCGGCAGAATTCTCTATTCTCCTATTCAGATCGAACACCGGAAGCCTGCTTCCGCTCTCACCCATTCTGACCGGAACCTAAAAATCTATGAAACAATGCTTGCAGACGGCGAACTGCTCGATCCGCGCCATCAATACTACTACGCCCGCGAACTCATCGACCACAAACAATACGAAAAAGCCCGCCCGGTTCTGGAACATTTCCTAAACGAACCGGACGGGTGGTATGAAAATAAGGCGGACGCCTGTCTGCTTCTGGCGCGCTGCCATGAAATGCTCAGAAATACAGCTGCCAGCCAGCTTTCTCTGTTCCAGAGTTTTCTCTACGACCGCCCACGTGCTAAAACTTGCTGTGAGATCGGACGGTTGAAACTTTCCCTCGGAGAAATTTCCCAGGCTGTTTTCTGGTACCAGCTTGCCCTCAAAGACCGACCAGAATATCATCCAAATGCCTTTATCGAAGCCGATTACTATGATTTCATTCCTTTAATCCAGCTCTGCGTCTGCTATGATCGGATGGGAAACTATGATAAGGCACTGTATTATCATAAGGAAACAAAAAAAATCCGCCCGGATTCTCCGGCGGTTTTGACAAATGAAGAATACTTTCAAACCATATCCTCAAACCATAAAACAAACGGATTACCTATCTTGTGACATTCGCTCCGACCTCTGCAGTGGTCTGAGCAGCGGACTGGGAGTCGTTCCATCCAGCGGCATCCACACTTTCTACATTCATTCTTACCGTCTTCCACACTTATAATATTCCACAGTTCCCAACCCTCAATTTCCCCGCCCCTTTCTGCTAATGCACATCTCTTTCATCGCACACATATACTACATCAGGATGGATGTCCTAAATCTGGAAAGGAGTTTTTTATGTTTCGTCATTCATGTAATTTTCCCTACTATTTTGATGATAGTGACTATGAAAATAACGGCTATGGGCGCTGCGGACGCGATCGCGGCTGTCCCGGTTCTTTTGAACCCTACAACTGCTGTCGTCCCGGTCCCATAGGACCACGCGGCTGCCCCGGACCGATCGGACCTGTCGGTCCCACTGGTGCTGCCGGACTCGATGGACTAGACGGCGCTACGGGTCCGGCTGGGCCGACTGGGCCGACCGGGCCGACCGGCGCTACCGGTCCTGCGGGTCCAGCTGGGCCGACCGGCACTACCGGGGCTGTTGGTCCGACTGGGCCGACCGGCGCTACCGGCGCTGCGGGTCCGACTGGCGCTACAGGTCCTACCGGCGCTGCGGGTCCTACCGGCTCTACAGGAGCTACCGGCGCAACGGGTCCTACCGGCGCTACAGGTCCTACCGGTCCCGCCGCCACCGTTACCGCCGCTGCTCCCGTCGCAGATGCAACAAGTGCTGAAGATGTCGTTGAACGCTTCAATGAACTTCTTGCCAACCTGCGTGCCGCCGGACTTCTGGCAACCGACAATGCGTAAAAGGCTGAAATTCTGTGAAAAAGAATGTACCTTGACACATTCGGGCGTCTCGCGCGGTCGCTTGCGACATGTTTCTGCTTCGCGCGAGTACGCATCCTCGCGGAGCGTTTGTTGTTTCATAGAACGCAATTTCCTATGAAACAACAGAAAAACCCCGGAAACCTTACGGTTCCGGGGTATCTCTTACGTCTGGACACAATGCGCTTCCTGGAAGCGACTTTATAATATATATACGGTACATCTTCTTGCCTGCTGCGCATACAAGAAGCACCTTTGTTTAATTCATTGATTACTCGATGATAGTAGCAACTCTACCAGATCCTACTGTACGGCCGCCCTCACGGATAGCGAAACGAAGACCCTGCTCCATAGCTACCGGATGAATCAGCTCTACAGTCATCTCTACGTTGTCGCCCGGCATACACATCTCGGTACCAGCCGGTAACTCACAAACGCCTGTTACGTCAGTGGTTCTGAAGTAGAACTGCGGACGATAGTTGTTGAAGAACGGAGTATGACGACCACCCTCGTCTTTTGTCAGAACGTAAACCTGAGCAGTAAATTTCTTATGGCATTTTACAGAGCCCGGTTTAACCAGACACTGACCACGCTGGATGTCAGTTCTCTGAACACCACGAAGCAGAGCACCGATGTTATCACCAGCCTCAGCCTGATCAAGCAGCTTACGGAACATCTCGATACCAGTTACAACAGTCTTACGAGTCTCCTCGTGAATACCAACGATCTCAACCTCATCGTTCAGTTTCAGAGTACCACGCTCAACACGGCCGGTAGCAACAGTACCACGACCTGTGATGGTGAATACG
>ENA-OWRJ01001724-OWRJ01001724.1-human-gut-metagenome-genome-assembly--contig:-NODE-1724-length-21551-cov-4.017352_pt1 | contig 21551 bp, 34 predicted proteins | sample MGYA00248269_ERZ651897 | MGnify/ENA primary metagenome ERZ651897 (study PRJEB26924, sample SAMEA4378252) | human gut metagenome | biome: human gut; feature: human-associated habitat; material: faeces...
TATGAAGTTAAGCTGACGGAAACAGGTGGCGAAGTGACTTATCCGCTGACCGGGGATGCGCTGGCTGAGGGCTGTAAACTGGTTATTTATCGCGAAACGCCGCGGACAACGGATTATAATCCGCAGAATACGACAACCTTTGATGCTGAAACAATCAGCAAGGAAATCGAACGCCTGACAATGGAAAATCAGGAACAGGACGAAAAGCTTTCCCGGGCGGTTTCCACCAGTATGGGGTCAGAGGCCGACCCGAAAGAGTATCTGAACGAAGTCAACAAAATGCTGACTAATGCCCGTGAGTTGCAGGAAGCAGCCGTCAAAACCAGCGAGGAAACACTGGACGAGGCTGAAAAGCAAAAGGATGCGGCCGCTGCCTCGGCCGCGGCGGCAGCAACTTCGGCAAAATCGGCCGCGGATACCGTCAACGGTTTTGACGCGCATGCGGCCGAAAAAACCGGAGATTTTGACGACAATGCTGCTTTGAAGCAGGCCGCAGTTGACGCTAGCGCCGAGCTGGCGCGGAAATATGCGCAGGGCAGCCTTGAAGAAATGCCGTCAGGCTCGGCAAAGTATTGGAAAGAAGAGGCCGAAAAAATATACAACCGAACCGATGTTGCGGCGCAGTCCATTTATCAGGGGCGAGTTGTTTTAACAAGTACTGTCATTCCGGTAAATGAGAGAAAGGTCCGCTATTTCCGCGAAGTTGTCTCGGGCGACAGCTACACGATTGATCTGGCCAGAGCCAAGCAAAAAGACATGGACATGACAATTGACCTGATTCTGCGGATGAGTTCCGTTCTTCCGGTCAGCTTGGCGGCGATTTTGGGGAATCCGGGAAAGTGGATGAATGACGATGTCCCGGACTTTTCTGAACCCGGCGAATATTGGATCGCATTGACGACGACCGACGGCGGCGTTACCTGGCGCGGTTCATACGAAGGCATGTTCACTTTATAGGGAAAAAGACAATGTTTGCAAAGTTTATTGACGAAAACACGATTGAACCGGCTCCGAATGTCAAAGACGGAGTCTTTTTTAACTACGACAGCGACTTGAACAGCGAAATGCTGCTGACCGACGGTTATCTGCCGGTTGACGAAACGCCGCAGCCGGGCAGCGATTATCTGCAAAAATATCAGCTTACTGATGATAAAATTGTTATGTTCTGGGAAAAAGTTGTTCAACCGGTCGATTTTGAAACCCTGCGGCAGAATAAACTGATGGATGTTCAGCAGGAGTTTTATCGCAAGCGGACAACAGAAACGGCAGAATATGGCGGAATGCATTTTTCCGTTCACGAAAACGCCAAACAGAATCTGACCTCGGTTGTGGTTCTGGCTCAGACGCTTGGCGGCGATATTCAATATTGCGAAGCTGACGGAACGGTTCACAGCTTCACGCTCGAAGAGTTCAAGCCGGTGGCGGCAGCTATCAGCAATAAAATCAAGGCGCTGGAGTTCCGCTATTATGAACTTGAAAAAGCCATACTGGCGGCCGACGATGAAACGGATCTGGAGGCTGTATCATGGGAACAGTAATCAGTTATCCTTTTCTGGATTCGCTCGACTTCGCGGTTTGGCAGGACAAATATGTCACTTTGAAAGCTCTTAAATATGACAAAATCGAGGTTCCCAAAGGGTTCATCTTTGACGGTGTTACCGTAAAGGCGCCGTTTACCGTCATATTCAGCAATAAAGATTTGCGCAAGGGCATCAGGGCAAGCTGCTTTCACGACTGGATGTGCAAGCACAAACAGGACTACCGGCGCAGCTATGCAACCGGAGTCTTGGTTAAATTGTGGCATGAGAACGGGTTGGGAGCGGTCAAGGCGGGCATCGTATATATATGCGTTGAAGCTTATCAATTATTCAAAAAGTGGAAGTAAAACGGAGGTTGAAATGCTTGAAAATGGCGGAAATCTAGGGGGGGGGGAGCGTTGCCGAGTCCTCTTAAATAAACATTTAAACAGCCGCGTCAGTCGGATTCGGGAGGCTGGCAATGGGTGTTAGAACAGCAATAAAACCGCTCGGGAGCCGTAAAGGAAGATATAAAAAGGGAACTGTCCTCTGCAACCTGAGCAACGGACAGTCAGCAACAATTACGCTTTATCCGGGCATCTATTATATCCGAGGGCAGGGTGCCGGAGGGTGGGGAAACGCTTCCGGCTGGGGCGACGGATACGGTGGCGGCAGCGGTGCCGGTTTTGAGGGGCTTATTCGAATAACAAAAAAAATGCAGGTAACGGTAAGAGCTGGCGTATGTCCTGACAGCCGCGGTAATGGGGAAGATACCGTTATTTCCGGGGTTATGACCCTTGGCGGCGGTCGGATTGGCGTGATTGGGTCAGCCGGAGATCCACAAAACAGCGGAATCTTGTCATTAGGCAACTGTAAAGTTAAGTCCTATACCGTGATGTCAAACGGAAACGGCGGGATAATTCGCGGTGGTGGTAATTCAGTTTTGACCAATTCCGGCGGCGGCCCTTCAAATGCAGATGCCACGGCTCCGGGAGCCGGTGGCGGCGGAAGCTACGGATTTTATGGCGGTGGCAAAGGATATTATGGGGAAATTTTAATTCGTTATGAAAGTCTATAAAAAAGGAGGTAAAATGGGAAATCGGACGGAAAATCATCCATTAGGCGGCGGAAATAAAGACGCTTACGATAAAAATCAGATTATTTGTGAAATAGACAACCCGGCGGCATCGCAGACGGCCGATGTCGATATGCCGAAAAAAGGTGTTTTGGCATTGTGGCTCGTCAGCGGCGGCAATTCTTATAAGTGGTGCTATATCGGCTGCAATGCGGCCGGCAGCGGCGCCGGATTCATCGGCAAATTATATTTTAATCAAAAATGCCATTTACGTTTAACTGTCGGTGGTCAGCGTGAAGATAGCAAGCTGCAAGTGGCCGTTTGGGGCGATAAGTCCGTATGGTATGATTTGGTTGTTGCAACGTCGAGTAAAGACAACTGGTCGGCAGACCCGCGCGGCAGCGTCGGCACAATTACAGTCAACCGCTCCAGCACCTTTAACACTTTCTTTGATGACTGGGAAACAAATGGTAACGGCGGCGGTGGCGGATATGGCGCCTCGGTATGGAACGGGTACGGTTCCGGTGCCGTTAACGGTTACGGAAAGCTTCAATATCTGCGTCGCAAGCCATAATTAAGGATATTATCATGGACGGGTTAAGTTATGATATTGTTTTTCAAATAGTTATTCAAGCCGTGTCAATTACCGCCGTTATTGTTACAGTTCGCTGTAATCAGCGGTTTTTTGAGGAAAAGCTGACAAATCTGGAAAAAAAACAAGATAAACACAATTCATTAATCGAACGGATGGCAATCGTGGAGCAGTCCTGCAAATCTGCGCATCATCGTATTAATGAAAATACGGCACGAATTGATACTCTGATAGAGGGACATAATGAAAGCAACACAGTTAAGAGAGCAGGTAATCGCTCCGGCTTTGGCGAAGATTGACTTATTTTCTCCGGAAGCAGTGGCGTTGGTGTTAGGAACGGCTTGCGTTGAAAGCCAATGCGGCGAATATATTAAACAGATTGGCACAGGTCCGGCATTAGGTATCTTCCAAATAGAACCGGCAACATATCACGATTTGCAATGCAATTTTCTGGAGTATAGGCCGGAGCTTAAAGCTAAATTAATGGCTCTATATTGCGAAGGAATGTCTGCCGAGGAAAATTTAACCTGCAATCTGATGTTTCAGGCTGCCGTCTGCCGCCTGATTTATTACCGGGCGCCGGAAGCGATTCCGACGGACTTGGCCGGAATGGCTGATTATTGGAAAAAATATTATAACACCAGCAAAGGGAAAGGGACGCCGAAAAAGTTTATGGCGGCGTATAAAAGGTATGTAAATGGCTAAAAATCGATTCTTAGAGATTTTTCAGGGACGGAACGGACAGATGTCGGCGAAGCGGGTATTCGGCGGCATTTTTTGTATCAGCTGCATTACGGCGGCTTTTCTGTATTATCCGTTTGAAACGGTGTGTTTCTTGGGCGGCAGCGGCCTGTCATTGCTGGGCGCCGGTTTGGCGGAGCGAAAGAAATGAAGAAATTTATAGCAATTTTGATTTTTGCTTTGTTGCTGGCGATTGCGGCGGCAAAGCATTTTTATAATAAAAGCGCATCTTTTGAGGCTGTCTATGAAGCGGAAAAGGAAGCGCACGAGGCATTAATCGAAAAACGGAACGAGGAAAACGAAAATGCAAAGAGGTTATCTGAACTCAAAAAAGAAAGTTACACTAATAAAAAAGCTGATTATCGCCATTGGGCTGATTTGCCTGTGCCTGATGATTTTAAGCTGCTCATGCGTGCGGCAGGCAAATGAAAGCAAAAAAGTCATAACCTGCTACGATGATATTATGAATAAGCCGACGGCAACGACAGAAGAACTCGGACTTTGTCTGATTGAATATAGGCAGAATTATTGAAAACCTTGGGTAATTACGGCATTCAACAAAGATTTTCCTGCTTCAATAGCTGTTTTTACCGAAAAATTTTTCAATTTGTTAAATACTGTATCATTATTGAGGGCTTCAAGAAATTGCCGCCCTTGCGCTGTTAATCGAATGGAGGCATTACCAGACATGTATCCTTCAGATCTTTTTTTTATGAAACCCATATTTTTAACCTGACAATCAAAACAACCATTATCGTTTAGTTCAAGGAGATGGCCGACAAATTGTTCGTCTGTAATATTTTTATTCAATTTCGTTCTTAAATCATTTGTCCGTACTTCAACCCTTTCATCTTCTTCAAGGATGGTAAGTAAACTTTTTAATAAGTCATAATCTATTTTCATAAAGCACCCTTTCTGTCGTTACATAGAACTATATAGGATGCAAATTTAATTATTGCAAACAAGATAAAAAAACGATTTTCTTGAGAAAATCCATTCTGACTCTGTATGCTAAGTATTTGATTCTTATATGAGGAAATTTGCGCTTAAAAGTCAGAATGAAAAAGGATTTAAAAAGAAAAAAGACTGAAAAATATTCAGTCTTTTCAATTTGGTAGGGGTAGTCAGACTTGAACTGACACTCCCAGAGGGAACAAGATTTTGAGTCTGATTTTATATCTACGCAACATATTGAAAAATAATAAAATTATGATTTTATTCTGACTTTAAAAATTCCTTATTCTGACTTTTCGCTTTTCGCGATTCTCTTTTTATAGGCTAAAAGTGACAATTCGGGCGTGTTGGCTTTATAGTATTTTTCAAAAGTTGTTTCGTTTGTATGGCCGGTTATGGAGATAATTGCATTGCTCGCAACATCTGCTTCGGCATATGCTGTGCTGGCTGAGTGACGAATTTGTTTGAATATTAATTTCATGCCTATTTCTTTGCTGCATTTTTGAAAATGCCGGGACAACCGTTCTCTGGTAAAATTTCCAAACTCATCTTGAATAATGTACCCTTGCTTGCTTAATACCTCGTCCCAAAGATATTCGGGGATTGGGACATAAGTTTTCTTTTGTGTTGCTTTGAAAGTTTTTTGTTGTTCAATTTCAAAAAAGTAAAAATTCTTATATTTAATAATCATGTCAGAATGAAGAGCAACAACATCCTCCGGGCGCTGTCCTATAATATAGTTTAATTCAACAGCCAAAGCTAAATGCGGATATTTGGCTTCTCGTGCTTTTTTTACCCACTCTCTGATATATTCTTCCGAATAGATTTCTTTTTTCTGGGCGGTCTTTTCGAGACGTATACCGACAAAAGGATTATTTATATTAAAAATATCCTCATAAATGCCGAAGCTGAACAAAAGCTTTAAGACGGTAATGCAATAATTTGACTTGTAAATGGAGCCGGTTGTCTTAAGCAGGCTTTTGTAAAACTTTTCTGCCGCCTTATGTGTGAAGCTGTCCAAAGGTATGTCTTTGAAAAATTTACCGGAATGCTGCGCTTTTATCGTGCATAAAAATTCATAAGAATAACGGTAACTGGCGGCTGTGTCCTTTGATAAATTTAAATATTTGTCACTTTTAATAAAACGCTGCCATATATCCAGAAGCGATTTAGGGGTTAAATTCAGCGATGTTTGTCGAAAATCATTAAGCTGACGGTTTAATTTAATGGCTTGTTCGCAGGCCGATAAATAGTCACAGCCAAGGGCATAAGACGGCCTCATATCGCAACCTTCCGGGATTAAGCGTTTCGGAAGGTTGAAATAATAAGCCGTCTTTCCTCCTTTTATCTTCTTAGCCGTGAGGTAAGGTATTTTATCGCGCGATCGCTTCATCAATTATCCAGTCATCGTTAGCAAAACTGGTTTCAGTTTCAAAATTAGGCTTGTTATCGTTAACTTCGCGGTAAAGTTTCGTTTTCCGGGAGTAAGGTTTGACTTCCAATAGGCCCTGCCGGACGTATTTGTTAAGAGTTCTGTTATCCGTCATGGTATTTAAGCCAAGTCGTTTTTTCATTTCCTCAGCAGTCATAAATCCGTTATCATTCATCATCTACTCCTTTCTCGTATTTTTCTAAGACATTCTTGGCTTTGTTGTTGGGATTGATTTTTGTATCATAAACGGCGGTATCCAAATCATATCCGGCAAATTCTTCAATATACATTTCTTTTCGTGCATAATAACGAAGGGTGTCTTCGTAGTCTTTTATTTGCTTATGTAAATCAGAGGTCATGCTGCTTTCTCCATGAAATTCGGTGCAATCAGATTTGCCGCAACGATGGCCCGGGCGACCGCCGGACATACCGCGTTGCCGCATTTTTGGACTTGCGCCGTCTTGGTTATCGGGGTTCCGTCGGCTTGCCGGTCGAAAATATAATCGGCCGGGAATCCCTGCGCGGCAAAAAGCTCGTGCGGTTGCAACATACGCAAGCCAATGTCAACAATCACATACGGTTCGCCGCCGATGTAAACGGTTATCAGGGCAAAGCGGTCTTTGGTCGGTACCGTGTCCAGAGGTTCATTAAGTGGCTGGCCGTCTTTTTCATTGCCGTAGTATTTCACGAGTAAAGCCCGAACTTCGGCAAAATGCTTGCCCTGTGCGCTGATGGTCTGCAACGGTTCTTCCACGCTTTGGCCGACATTGGTACCGCGCATTTTGACAAGATGCGAGGTTACAAGGCTGTTGTGGTCGATTGCCGTTATAGTGTCAACCGGCTTGTCCATCTCCGAACCGGTGGCGCCGGTGTAGTGTTTAGCCAAAAACGCGGTTACAACCTGACTGTGGTCTATCCGGGTAATGGTACCAAGCGGCGCGTCTGCAGCTGTGCCGACAGATTGTCCGTATTGTCGAGCCAGGAAAGCCGACACAAGCGCGTGTTTCTTGCCGCCGGAGACGACAGTTCCAAGAGGAACATCAAGCCCCGGCACGCGTTTTCCGTCTTTGTCGCCGTAACCGATATTAATTAAGGTTGCTGCCGCAACGGCGTGGCTGTTCTTGGCGGTTAATGTCGGCAGCGGGTTATCCGGCGTTTGGGCGCGGTGGTCGTTGCCGGTGTGGTTGACCTGAACCAATGTCGGAACAACAAGAGCGTGATGGCCGCCTTTGGGGTTTGCGGTTACGGTTGTTAAAGGCTTATCCGCCGGATTAATGGAATCGCTTGACCAGTTGGCAATGCTGACAATAAAAGGTTTGGGATTGTTCAGAACAAACTTCTGTATTCCTTTGGCTATCCGGCGCAGGGTATTCTCTGACAACGGTTTCTTGCGCTCAAAAATTGATGGGCAGGGGATTGTCCAGTCGATAATTTCGGCCGCTGTGTGCCATGGCTTGAGTTTCTTTTTCTTTGTTTCCGGGCTTTTGGGGTCGCCGTGGGTCGGATCCGGCCAAACAATCGGTTGTCCGTCGCAACGGGCAATCAGGAACAAGCGTTTGCGGCTGGTGGGTGCGCCATAGTCGCAGGCCGCCAAAACCCGCCATTCGACTTGATAGCCAAGCCCGCGCAGTTCTGCAATCCAGCGGTTAAAGGTTTCGCCGGCGCGGGATTTGTCCGGCCGATTGTCCGGGCCGAGCGGTCCCCAACCCTGAAATTCCTTGACGTTTTCAAGAAAAATCATTCGCGGGCGTACGGTTTTAGCCCATTTAATGACAACCCAAGCCAGCGAGCGGATTTTTTTGCTGCAGGGCGTGCCGCCTTTGGCAATAGAAAAATGGGTACAATCCGGGGAAGCCCAAAGCAGACGTACCGCCCGGCCGCGGGTAGCCACCAACGGATGAACGGCAAAAACGTCTTCTTTGAAATGTACGGTCTGCGGATGATTGGCCGCGTGCATGCCGATTGCTTCAGGATCATGGTTTATTGCGATATCAACGGGGGTTCCGGTGGCCTGTTCAATGCCGGTATCAGCACCTCCTCCGCCGCAAAATAAGACAACATCAATCTCCAGCTTGGTGTCCATTAAAATGTATTGATTATTAAGCATTATTCTGTCTCCGTTTGTTGTAGGGAAAGGCCGAGCTTTTTTATGCGTTTTGAAACATAATCCAGCCAGTAACTTTCAAAATAGGCGTCTTCCGGGTAATAAGGGGTGCGCTGGGTAAAATCCTGATAGCATTTCGGGCAGAGATAATGGTTTAATACCGGGACATAATAACCTTCCAAAACGGCACGTCCGCAGTTGTCGCAAATTCCAGCACCGCCTTTGAAAATGGATGTGCATTCAAATAACGACATTTTAAGAACAGTATAGCCCTGAGGAGATTTGAATTGCTTAACCATTGTCATGCCTTTCATTTTTGCCAAGGGCGGCGTTGATACGGGTTAGAATATCTGTAATACTTTCTTTACAAGGGCAAATACATTTTCCTTGTATGTAAAGGCGGTTTACTTTAATCATCTCTTTGCACAAAGTTCTGCATTCTTTCAGCAGAGCGAAGAGTTCATCGTTCCTGTCGCACATCAATTCAAGCGCTTTCCTGCCTTTTTTTATTCCTTCCTTGGCTTCGGTTAATTGTTTTTCTAGTGCCTCATTTTTGCCAATTTCCCACTCGACCTTATCTTTTAACTGTTTAACCTTTTCGGTGAGGTCAACTAAATGGGCATAATTACAAGGAGCGAGGACTTCTATGTCCATATAGTTTTCATGTCTTAAATTATCTAATTTATGTGCTTCTATATGGCCATCTGGATGTCTACACCAAAAACAACCATTAAGCTTTCCGGCCCGCCAATAATCTGTCAAACTCATTGCTGCACCTCCCGATCGTTGACAAATTCGTGGGTAACGCCGAGGATGCCGATACGCTTAAGCTCAAAATCTACCAGTTGGCGGCTGCCATAGAGGTCGTTGGTTGCCTCGAAGCAGGAATTATCCGGGTGGGTTTTCTTAATGCCGAAGTCGATTTCGCGGTTGATGACATAAAGCCGCGGATCCCATTTAAATTTGACGATGTCATCAACTTGGAACCCTGCGGAGCGGGGACGCTCGACCAGCCTGTTCTCCTCAAAGCGGTGGGTTATACCAAGCTTACCAATTATTGGCATGGCTAGGAATTTATAACTAGCCTTAACATCTTTATTCATGAATCCACCAAATTCGTTGAATGCTTGGTAATATAAAAATCCATTTGGCTTTTCTGCCTCAATCAGGATTAAATCATCAAAGTTTTTTCTAATCTGCCCAACACGGACATCTTCAATTTCAACAAGCTTCATCAGTCTATCCTTTCGCCGAGTTCAATGGCCCAGACTTCCGCCTGATTTAAGTCGTTGGCGCCGCGCCATTTGTGAATTTGTTTAATTTTGAACAACATCGTCGCCGGTTTCTTGTAAAAACCGCGCTGAAAGCGGACTAAATCATATTTTTTGGTGGTAAATAAGTAGTTCCAATGGTCGGAACATTGACGATATTCGGTTGTTTTTTCGCCTGATGCGATTTTATCAAACCATTCATACATCATCGGCAAATGCAAAATTTTTAATTTTTCTTCCATCGTGCACCTACCATTTCAGAAGCATGGTTGCGGTGGCGGCCGTCTTTTCGTCCTGAACGGAATAAAAGATTTGTTGAGCCTGACGGCGGGTCTTAACCAAACCGGCTGCGCGCATGATTGCCAGATGCTGCGATATTGCCGACTGCGACATCTTTAACTTAAGCTCCAGTTCGCCGACGCTCAGTTCTTCCGCTTTATCCAGAATTTTAATGATTTTCAGCCGCGTCAGATTGGCAATTGCTTTGATTTTTTCATTCGTAATCATTGATTATCTCCCTAAATGCCTTTGATAACGTTGATGATGAGATCTATCTGCTTTTGAATTTTGCTGATGAAATTGGCAGATTCGTCGGTTGTTGAATTTACTTTTCCGGCTTGCAGTTCCTTCTCGCGTTGGATGATGCCGGTTTGGAGGCCGATTTCATAGATGATTGCCTCGCGAGGGGTTCTAAAATCTATCTCCATTGTCGTTTGCCTTTTCAAATATAAGTTTTAAGTGCTCTTTTAGGTTTTCTTCCCGATATGGGCTGCGCAAACCGTGATATTCGATCAATATCGGATGGCCGAAGAGCGTGCAGTCGGTTCGGATAATGTGGCCGTCGCGCAGATTTTTCAGCAGAAGCTCAATTTCAGCCATAGCCGCAATTTTCTTGTTTGCCTCGCCGATGGTCTTGGTCTTTGCAATGACGTGTTTGGCATATACATTTTTGCGCATCCGAATTTCGCTTTGCACCTCGGCAATGAGTTCGTTTAACGTGAATTTATATCGGTTGTCATTCCGGGCATAAACTTTTTCGGCCAACGATGAAATGCATATCTCTAAAGCGCTTGAACTTTCCATGGCAGATTCCTTATGCCGTTTTGTCCGAAGCGGGCAGTGTATCGTTTGCCGATTCCAAGGCCAGAATCGTGCGGATATGCGCAGTTACATATGGGCGTAAATAAATGCCGGCTATAGTCAGCAGACGTTCCTGTCTGCGGTCAGCTTCGGCAGCCAGCTCATTAATGATATAACGTTGTTCTTCCGGCATCAGGGCCTTAAGGCCTTCGATATCGTCAATATACTGCCGATAAGAGTTTTTAATATTATCTTCGGCCTGTTTAACTTTGGCTTCAATGTGAACTGTTAGATTATTCATTAGACATCCTCCTTTTAGGTTTATCTAATAGAATAATACATATTGTAGTAATATTGTCAATATAAAATAATACATTATGTAGTAATTGATCCTGAAGTTAAAATACAATTTAGTGTTATTGTAAAATATGGAATTATTACATGTCTTGCAGAAAACTCCAAGCTTAGCCCTAGCAAAATGGCAAGGATGCAAGTTTGGTTTAATAAGCGGAGAGTGTATTATAAATCTGTTTACCACGACATTTGGCTTTGCTGGAGAGATTTGTAAAATGTAAAAAAATAACGAATAAATATGCAAAATTAAGGTCTTGTTAAAATATTTTGGAAAAATACAAAAAAAAGAAGCCATCAGTATGGCTTCTTTTAGTTGATTCATTCAAAAACTATTTAAATTCTTTTGAAGATGTTGTTTCTTCATCTGATTTGCTTTCTTTTATCGCTTCAATGACTTTTTTAGAAATAGTATCAGCGATTTCAGAGCTTTTTCTGTCAATATACTGGTCAGCACAAGAATAACTATACGTATAACTCTGAGGTGATGTTAATGTTTGCATTTTTGTCTCCTTTTAATGCATACTATGCAAATATTATGCCATAAAAACAAATTTATTTAAAGTAATTTTCAAAAAAATGAAAATTTAAATCTGCAGGAAAATATAGTTTTCTTTGTTTCCAAATAAAGCCATCATGTTTTGAAATAATTGCAACATCAATTGGTCCGCCCACCTGTTCAAGATTGTTAGAAACCTTATAATTAATGGCCTGAAGTTTTATTAAATACTCTGCAAGCTCAGCCATTTCTTCTTTTGATAGGTTATTCAGAGCATCAAGTCTAGGAGATATTTGAACATGGTTTATATAATCATCAAGTCCGAAGTTAGCAACAATATCTTTTTTTATGTTGTCTAATAAAGTAAGAAATATTTCATCTGGAAGCTTAAAAACAGCTTGAATTTCATTGAGGGTTTTATCTACCGTTTCATTCAACATTTTTTGAAATTGTTGTAAAACAGAATCAGAAACACCTCTTAAAAAAGTATCCATCATATCTCTTTGAGCTAAAGGAACAATACCGCAACTGGTTGATGAAACGATATTTTCATCATTAATTATGTAAAAATTATCACCAATTAAACCAATAATTTCCATCTTTGATATGGCAGGATAAATTTCTGATGAACCATAACCACAAATAGCAAAGCCTGTAATGTGATTGATGAAACTCAAGTAAAGAAAAAATAATTTTTTAACATCTTCTTTGGTAAGTTTTAATTCCAAACGCAGATTAAAAAGATCAAGACCTAATTGTTTAGAGGTTAATGTTTCATAATACTGATTAATATCGTCAGAATCAAAACGTTGTCTTTTTTGTTGAGTAATAATATCTTCTAAATTTTTTTCTTGGTCTTTTATAATATCATAAATTTGTGCAACATTTGCTGAAACGTTATTTATCAACATAGATAAGTAATTCAAATATTCTTGAAAGTAAGTGCACAGTTGTATTTTTCTGTTATCTGTTGAGGTATGGGATTTTACAAAATCTTCAACAAAGGATTTAAACGCTTCACTGCATTTGGAAATTGTTGCGTAATTATTCTTTCCATGTTGTGCACGAAATTCTTTTATAATAATTTCAACAGGAATTTCATTAATTGCTGCGTTATTGTAAACTAAAATACCAACAGGATATTCTTTTGACAAACTAAAAAGCTTATTTGCAGTATTATAAACTTTTTGTTGTATTGAACCTTGCGATATTGTAACAGCACTATCTGCAGCTAAAACTATTCCGGATTTGTTCTTTATGATAACTTCTGATGTCATTTATATATCCTCATAATTTTTTGAGTTTCATCTGGTAATCAATAACGACGGCTTTTATTTCATAACCCGCATTATCATTAGCATTGGCAGCTGTAATAACAATTGGCTTATAGGATTCGTCTGTCGATTCCGGAGACAAGATAACGGTGTTTTCGTCAACTCGCGTGAAACGCTTAACGGTGGCCTCATATTTTCCGTCTGATGAAATGCGCTGAGCAATAACATAGTCACCGTTTTGCACGCCGTCTGCATTCAAATTGTAAAAATCATTTATGTCCATACATATCAAAGTCGTTTTTTCGGCGGGAAAAATGCGGTTCATGGAATTTCCGCGTACACCTAACGCGAAAATATGAAGTCCTTTTATATTATCGTTCATTTCATAACAAACAGGTTCCCATTCATCTTGAGGAAGTTGAAAAGCTTCCTGCCAGTTTCCGGCCTCAACGAAGCCAATCTTATTAATGGTTGTTATTGATGAACCATTGGCGTTTGAACCATTAACAAATTCGGCTGGATCTATTTTTAATACTTTGGCAAAGCGATAAATTTTATTTTCATCAATGGTCCTTTCGCCTTTTTCAAATTTTGTAATGGATTGTTGCGAAAAGCCGACCATTGCTCCCAATTCAGCTTGAGTTAGTCCCAGTTCAATTCTTTTTTTCTTAATTATATCCCCAGCTCTCATTCATTGCCTCGATGCTGTTATCTATTGATTTTGCATTATATACAACAATTTGTATTATTTCAAACTACAATTTGTAGTAAAATTCTGTTGACGTGATAATACAATGTGTATTAGCTTTTGTTTTAGGGAGGTATCTGAGATGAATTTTAGTGATTATTTAAAAAACGCCAATAAAACTTTAAGAGAAGCGGCTGCGGAGACTGGAATCAGCTATGAATTGCTCCGAAAATATAAAAATAAACAGCGCCGCCCGCGCATTGAAAATATGCTTATTCTGAGAAATTGGACTAATGGTGCAGTTACGGCTGATGACTGGTATATGCCGGCTAACGATAACGAACCTCAAGATCAAAATAAAAATGAAGCATTAAAATAAAAAAGTTTAACCGTTTTGCTTTTAATTAAGCAAAGCGTTTTTTTGTAACCAAACAGGGAGAAAACCATGGAAGAAAAGAAACGCGGAAGACCAGCAGGAAAGAAGTTGTCTGCGGATTTTTACAAAAAATCGGCGCCGCAGCGTGAAGACCTGGCTTTAATAGCACAAGGAAAAATTAAGCTGGGGGCTGACATGGATACTCCGGTCAAGCCGGAGTATGACAGCAAAAAAGACAAGCCGGAGTATGACGGCAAAAAAGAGAAGCCGGCGTATGACAGTAAGAAAGAAAAGCCCGAACAGAACGGGGCCGGCGGAACGCCGGAATTGACAGCACAGCAGGCGGAAGCTCTCAGCAAAGTCTGCCAGACGGATGAGCTGCTGGATATGATGCTCCGCTCTTTGGAACAATCCGGCGCAAATCCGCGGTGGCTGGATGAAGCCAAAATCAGCTTTTCCGTCGGAATGATGGAAGTATGCCGCGCTATCTTAAAACCGCAGGGAATCTGAAGGGAATCTGATGGACGACTGCTGGCAAAGATATGTGAAGCGGCTTATTAACCGCGAAAGAAATCGCCAAGCGGTCCGGGACTGGTTGAGCCGGTTCTGGATCTGGCGGCCTTATTCAAAATACAGCCTCAGCGAGCAGGAACTTCGCGACCGGGGCTTTGAAAATCTTAACGAAAGGAACAATCAATGAATGGCAAAAAAGCAAGAGCCTTGCGAGAAATGGCAAGAAGAATCACCGTCGGCGCAAAGGAAACCGCCTATTGTGCCCGGAAGAACAATCCGAAGACCATCTTATTGGCGCCGGATTGCACCCGCAGTTATTATCAGCGGATGAAAAAAGAGTATTACCGCCGGGATAAAAAAGCGCGGTAATGCCGAACCTTTTATTAACCTTAATGTGAAAGTGAAAAAAATGTGGAAACGCAAAAAGAATGATGAAGCCGAACAAATGACAATGGAACCGGTTCAGGAGCTGGACGCGGTGGAAGAGGAGAAAAAACGCAAAGAGCGCGAGCAAAAGCTCCGCGAGAATATCAGCCGCCTTTATGACAACGAAAAAGAGCGGGCTGATATTGAGGCCGATATTACTTCCGTTTATGCCGATGTGAAGAAAGAAGATTTGAACAAAGCTCTGCTGCGTAAAATCTTTCAACTGTGCAGCTTTAAGGAAGGCATGCGGGATTTGGAAGTTAATTTTGTTTATGACACCTATAATAAGTCAATCGATTTGAAATAAATGATTTGCAATGTAAAGCAATGTCGCTTTCAGACATTGCTTTACGTCATTGCGGAAGTCTAAAAAGGAAAGAAAGATGGCAACCGAACGGGAAGAAATTTTAACCCGGGAAATGAACGAAGCCTTAACCGTGATTTTGCTGGAGGTATATGCCGGCGTTATGAAAAAGTCTGACGCGCTGCTTCTGCTGCAGGCGATGCGGGCGACCATAGAACCGGCAATTAAGGCCATCGATGACACAATCGCAAAAGTTAAGAATTAAGAAAGGCAGAAAGATGGGATTATTGGATAAATTCAAAAACAAACCGTTTCCCGAATGGATGCGGAAGATGAAAGCGGAAGAACAAATTGAAGAGGAACGCCAGGCTGCGCTGGACAGCATGAGAAACGTTCCGCCACAGTATGATTGGTCGCAGGTCAGGCAGGCACAGACGTTGAAGTATGATCGAGCTATGCAAGATATGAGCCGGATAATTTTGCGTAGAGCAAGCAGCCATTTTTCAAAACGTCACAGTTCGCAGTTTCCAGAAGCTATTATCAGATCCGAATTAAAAAATTTTATAAAAAATCCTCTTAAGCTCAAACTATCTGCCGGATTGAAGCGCAAATTGCGCCGCGAAAAAGCGAAATACAAGCAAATCCGGGAATGGATGGATGATGTGGAAAGGGCCGTAAATGAGGCCGTATTCGGGGATTCCGGCGATGAGCGTTAAAATTTATGTAGATGACGCTTTGGCGCGTTTGCGACAACTGCCGGACAGTTCGGTCAACTGCGTAATTACGTCGCCGCCCTATTGGGGGCTGCGGGACTATGGCATTGCCGGGCAGCTCGGACTGGAGGCAACGCCGGAAAAGCATATTGCTGCGCTGGTTAAGGTTTTTCGAGAAGTCAAACGAGTTTTAAAGCCGGACGGCACGCTGTGGGTCAACTACGGCGACACCTATGCTTCAAGCGTTAACGGCCGACCGGCAGCGGAGGTTGTCAACGATAACCGTACATTCCGCGATAAGCCTTTCTCCACCGTTGTCGGCAGGTTGAAGCCAAAAGATTTGGTTGGGCTGCCGTGGCTCTTAGCTTTTGCTTTGCGGGACAGACTGGGTTTTTATCTGCGCAGTGACATTATCTGGCATAAACCGAACTGTATGCCGGAATCAGCCAAAGACCGCCCGGCCAAAGCGCATGAATATCTTTTTCTGTTCAGCAAATCGCCGCGTTATTATTATAATTATGCCGCGGTGCGGGAACCGGTGGCTGCAAATGACAACGGGATTGTGCAGCATCCGAATGCGTTAAGCTTTGCCCGGATTGTCAATGAGCCGGAGCGTCCGGGACATAGTGACAGCCAGCACCGCATAACGCGGGGAAAGGGTAACAGCCGGAGCTTTCGCGGCGGCGGCGCCTATGTGCATAGTCAGAATTTTCAAAACTCGGCGGCGATGGCGCGTAAAACAGCAGGAAATCAGGAAAATATAAGCGGTTTGCGCAATCGGCGGACGGTTTGGACAATTGCCAGCCGCGGTTTTTCCGAGGCGCATTTTGCGACTTTTCCGCCGGAGCTGGTGCGGCCGTGTCTGCTGGCCGGCTGTCCGGCGGACGGTGTGGTGCTGGATCCGTTCGGCGGTGCCGGAACGGTCAGCCTTGAAGCTGAGCGGCAGCAGAAAAACTCGATATTAATTGAGTTAAACCCGGCATACGCCGAAATTGCCCGGCGCCGGATTATGGCTGACGGCGGGATGTTCTGCCAAATTGACATTATTCGCCCCAAAGCGCAAAAGGCCGGATTGCGGCTGTTTTGGCGGTGGTTGCGGCGAAAATTGCATTTTTAACGGCAGAAAGCCGTTTTGAGGAGAGTATATGACGCAAAAACGCGAAATGTTTCTTAACGTGCATGAAACAGTCGATAAGATTGTCGCTCGTTACGGGTATGAAAAGCTCGGCGAATTTACTTTCCTATGTGCTCAATACGCGAAGTATTGGGATGAATTCGGTTCGGGAGAGGGATTTAACTTCTCGGGCTATTCCGAAGCTGTCTTAATTTATTTTGATAATGTCAAAAATAAACTTGATGAGAAACACCGCCAGTTTATCGTAAACGGTGAACAAATGGCAAAGATAGCCAAAGAGCGGTGGGAAAAAGAAAAAAAGGAAGAGCGACGCCGCGAACAAAAACGGCGTTGGTATGCGGCTAACCGGAAGAAGCGTCAGGACATACCTGACGATGTGCCTCAAAGTGAGGATGAAGATCGCCGCTGCAATTTTAAGCGGCCGCGGTATGTGGATAACTTGGAAAGAGTTAATCTAAAAAGGCGTCAAAAGACATCTGCCAATGTGTTTGACGGATGCAAAAAAATGTCTAGCGACGTGTCTAGTGATGTGCCTCAAAATGAGGATGAAAAAGGCGTGGCGCAAAATGATGCGTACGCATACAGAAATTATGAACTTATGAATCATAAGAACTTTAAAAAGAATTATGATAAGGGCGGTGCCGATTTTGTGGATAAGTCTTCGGCAGCCGATGAAAAGCATAACCCGTCAAGCGGTTTAACGGGTCATAACCTCGCCACAGGCTCGGTCGTAAAAGGAAATCATAAGAACGGGGAACATAAGAAGCATAAGAACTTTGGAACATTGAACCAAGTAAACCGTGAACAACAGAACTCGGACGATGTTCCTAATCCCCCTCAGCCCTGCGGGCAGCTCCCCCGAGGGGAGCCAAAGCTCGGCAAGGATGTTGTGCGGCCGGCACCTCTGCGGCGAACCATCTACGGCGACACCTGGATTAGGATTGGCGATGATTTTGAGGTTGATTTGTTTGACCCGTGGTTTGAGTGCTTTTCCCGGGCAAGAAAATTTTTAATTCATGGTTTTGAAATGTGGTGCCGGAAAAAGCTGTGCGGCGAACGCCATGATAAATGGTGGCTGAAAGACCAGCTGGGACGGAATTTTGCCAATCGACAAGGCGATGTGTCCTATATGGTCGATCGGGAAAACGGCAAAAATGCCAATATTTCTGGAGCAAAACATTGATTTTAAGGGGTTTTCTGAATCGATAATACGCGCGAAATGAATTTTTGCCGGAGGCGGGACAACAAAAAAATCGGTGTACAGGGCAATAAATAAGGGGTTTTGAGAGATGATCAGAAAAATTTTAACAGTGGAAGACGTTAAAGTTGAGCTTGAAAGATATTTTGAAGTTATGAAGTGGCTGCCGGATATTCAGCGGCCGCGCTGCAAAACAACCAATTTCTACCGGGTCGCAGTGCCGCCGGTCAACCCGGAAGACGCTGAATATATGCGGCCAAGCATTACCGGGGAAGACATCTCTGACGCTTGGTACATAGACGAGCATTGGATGTCGGCGCCGCTGATTCTGCCGAACGAATATGTTTTTCTTCGCGATTTTTTGTCCGGTGTGCCTAAAAAAGTGCTGGCTTATCGGTACAGTCCCAATCAAACCGACCGAAAATATATCTATCGTTGGGCGGAGCGGTTGCTGAAAAGAATTTTTGACGCCGTCCGCAGATGATTTTTATTTTGTCCAAAGTGCCACACTTTGCCACACTCTGATATGGGACATTTTTTTATTTTTGCGTTATAAAAAACTTATGATTGGCAAAGCTATGTAAGCAAAAGCCATGACTGACTTCTTTCTGGTTGACTGACATTGCCCCGGGGTCTGCCTCCCCGGGGTTTTTTTATGGAAAAGGGAATGGTAGGAAAGCAGAAAAGCAAAGAAAAAGCGGTGGCAGAAGCAAAGAAAAAGGCTAAACCGGCCGCAAAAGTTTTGCCGCCGGTATTTGAAGACAAATTTCATCTGCTGGGCGGACGGCCGCCTTCATTTAACTGCGTTGAAGAGATGGCAGCCAAAGCGACGGAGTATTTTACCGCTAAACAGCATGATGTTATCGGCTACACAAAAGACGGAAAAGAGATATACGGGCAAGGCTCAATCAGTGTTAAGGGCGTTTGCGATTATATGGGCATTACCAATCAGACGCTTAATGAGTACGGCAAAAAGAAAGAATATGAATACACCGTTACCCGGATTAAGCAGATTTGCGAGGTTTATGCGATTGACCGTTGCAACCTCAGCAAAGACCACAAGGCCGACTGGATTCTGCAAAACTGTTTTGACGGTTGGAAGACCGAAAGCACGACCAAGATTGTCAGCGATGAACCGACGGCAGAGCGGCTCAAGAAGTTTTTACTTAAAAAGAAAGGCGCAAAAACAGCCAAAAAACAGGAATAAATTATGAATACGGAATTTGAAGAACAATTGGCGGAAGCCATGGCCGAATGTTCAGACGACCCGTATTCGTTCGTTATGCTTGCTTTCCCGTGGGGAACCGGGGCGCTTGAAGGCAAACGGCCCGAAGAATGGCAGGGGCAATTATTAAAGGATATTAGGGATAAATTATTAACGGTTCAGGAAGCGCTCAAGTTTGCGCTGGCCTCCGGCCACGGTATCGGCAAGTCGGCGCTGGTGGCGTGGCTGGTGCTGTGGGCTTTGTGCACCTTCCCGGAAACCCGCGGCATTGTAACCGCCAACACTGAAAAGCAGCTTTTGACCAAAACATGGCCGGAAGTGCGGAAGTGGTTTAACCTTTGTATCTGCAAACATTGGTTTGAAATGACCGCAACCAGCATATACTCTGCCGATGAGCGTTATAAGCAGTCTTGGCGGATTGATATGATTCCGTGGAGCAAGAATAACCCGGACGCTTTCGCCGGTCTGCACAACCAAGGCAAGCGGCTGATAGTTATTTTTGACGAAGCGTCGCAGATTTGGGACAAAATCTGGGAAGTTACCGAAGGCGCCATGACTGACCTCGGCACGCAGATCTTGTGGCTGGCATTCGGCAACCCGACCCAAAATACCGGCTGTTTTTATGACTGTTTTCATAAAAACCGGGACTATTGGGACACGCGGCAGATTGACAGCCGCACTGTCAGCTTTACCAACAAAGCGCAAATTGCCAAATGGGTCGCGCAGTATGGCGAGGATTCTGACTTTATCAAGGTTCGTGTGCGTGGCGTTTTCCCCAGCCAAGCCTCAAATCAGCTGATTCCGCTTAATGTGGTGTTGGAAGCCCAACAGCGCCAAGTTTATGAAGACAAGTCAGCGCCGCTTTTGATGATGGTAGATGTTGCCCGGTTCGGTGATGATGAAAGTGTCATCCGCTTCCGTCAGGGGCGCGACGCCCGGTCATTTCCAGTGAAACGCTATCAAAAGTCAGACAACCATACGCTGGCTCGTGAGGTTGCAAAGATGATTGATTATTATAAACCGGACGGCGTCTTTATTGACGGCGGCGGTGTTGGCGGCGGTGTAGTCGATAATCTGACGGCTTGGGGCTATAAGGTGATTGAGGTTAATTTCGGCGAAACTAAAAAATCGCTGGATCAGCCGGACCGTTATGTCAACAAGCGGGCGGAAATGTATGACGCTTTGCTGGACTGGCTGGTAAATGGCGGCGCGATTGACGATGACGCCGGCTTAAAAGAAGATTTAACCGCTATTCAATACTTTTTCAACGGTCAGAAAATGCAGTTGATGAGCAAAGAGGATATGAAGACGACGGGATTGCCGTCGCCTGATGACAGCGACTGTCTGGCAATGTCTTTTTATTGCCCGGTTCGCAAAAGAGCTTCCCATGTGGGAGGCTCTTCCAGTTTTAAATGCAAAACTTATGATTGGAGTATTTAACATGTGTGGAGGAGATATTTTCGGCAGTATTGCCCGCTTGCGCTGGCATCTGCATCGTTTGGCACGTCCGAGCTGTTTGGTGTCGGCAAAAAGGTCGGCAATATGTTCAGCAACAAGCCGAATATGGAAGGAAAAACGGTCGTTTCGCCGCAGCAGCAGTCTTCGGCAAAGCAAAGCGAAGCTGATGAGGCTGCGGTTCAGGCCCGGGAAGAGTCCAAGAAAAAGGCGGCAAATATGCTCGGCCGCCGTTCAACGATTTTGACCGGGTCTTCCGGGTTGACCGACCGCGCAAACACCACCAAGAAAACGCTGCTGGGAGCTTGAGATTATGGATAAATTGGAAATCCGGCAGCAGCTGAACCGAATCAACGCGTCACTCGAAAAGGAATATAAGGAATGGGAGCCGTCTTGGAAACGTATTGCCGAACTGTCCCGTTCTTTCCGCGGAAAATTTGAAAACGAAAAAAATAAAGAGTTTCTGCGCCGCTCGGACGATGTGATTGATAATGTTCTGAATGACTGCGCCGATACTCTGGCCGCAGGGCTGCAATCCGGGTTAACCAATCCGACCACGCGCTGGTTCAAGTTCTCGCTGGCCGATACGGATCTGCTGAATTGGAAACCGGTTAAAACTTGGCTGTAC
>ENA-OWRJ01001728-OWRJ01001728.1-human-gut-metagenome-genome-assembly--contig:-NODE-1728-length-21509-cov-6.177449_pt1 | contig 21509 bp, 22 predicted proteins | sample MGYA00248269_ERZ651897 | MGnify/ENA primary metagenome ERZ651897 (study PRJEB26924, sample SAMEA4378252) | human gut metagenome | biome: human gut; feature: human-associated habitat; material: faeces...
GCCGGGATAGCCTCAAGCCCTGGCGGTTAACCTCCTGCTGCAACCGGTACAGCGGCGAGTACATGACGAATTTCTGTGCTGCCAGATACGCCACTGCCTCCGCAGAGGCAAAGCTGCCAGGCAGCAGCGCAGGCTCCTTCGCCGCCTTCACAATGTTGGCTTCATCGGTCTCTTGCTCACAATTCTTGCAGGCGTAGGTGTAGTACACGTCCTCGCGCACCCAGAACTCTGCCGGCTTCATCATTAAGCTGCGGCGGACTTCCTTGCCAATCTCCACCAATTTGCTGCCACAGGCAGAACAAGTCAGTTCGTTCCCCGGCAGGCGGTGCTCCACCACCTCGGTGGGAGTACCCTCTGGAACGACATCCAGCACATTGCCGGACTGCCGTTTGCGCTCGTGCGCCTTCACGGTGATCTGCTTCTCTGTGGCGGCTTTGGTGCCAAAGGCGTAGGCCTCCAGCTCGTTGTAGGTCAGGCTCAGCTGCTCCATGACTATCTGCTCCGCCTGTTCCGAGGAACGGCCAAACAGCTTCTTCTTGGACAGCTTCAGCTGCTCCAGCAACCACTCATTTTGCAGCGTAAGGCTGGTGATGACCTGCGCCTGTTCCTGTTCGCGGGCGGCAAACTTTGCTTCCAGCTTTGCATTCCGTGCTTTTTCCTGCTGCAAGCGCTCATATTCCGCACGGGAAATGGTCACCATTTCTTCCGTGTTGCTTGTCTGCATTTCTCTGTTTTCCATGTAAACATTATACCACAGAATGCGGCAAAAAGCCAGTGTTTTCAATGGCTTCCGCCTGCCTTGTTTGTTTAGACAGCAGTCAATCCCGTCACTGGGTGGTGGGCTTTCGGCTGTTCGATTTGCAGTCCCTCCATGAGCCAGCGGTACTGCTGCGGTGTTAAAGTCTTCACCTCGGATTCTGAGCGCGGCCATTGATACGCGCCCTGCTCCAGTCGCTTGTACAGCAGGATGAAGCCATCTTTTTCCCAGTACAAGCCCTTGATACGGTCTCGCCGCCGTCCGCAGAACAGGAACAGCGTGTTGGTAAACGGATCCAGTTCAAACTGCTGCTGGACGAGGCGCGCCAGGCCGTCTATGCCTTTACGCAGATCTGTGTAGCCACAGGCGATATAGACTTGATCTGCACCGGTGAAATCGTTCAGCATAGGCGTAGGAGCTCCACCAGCAGTCTCAGCTGTTCCGCGTCACAACCGGGGTAAATGTCCAGACTGGCGTTTCCAATATGCAGTGTGGCGCAACGTTCCACAACGTTGCGAGACATTTTCTTCGGTTCCGGCAGCTCCGCAAAGGTCACGGCCGGCACAGCGGAGCACGGCTCTGTTTCAGCCAAAGCCAGAAATTCCCGTTCCCAACGGTAATAGGTTGTTGCGTTGATTCTTTCTTGTCTGCACCACGCCCGCACTGGTAGCCCGCTGCTGCGGCAATCCTGTATCCGCGCCGACCACTCCTGCAGCTTCGCTCGGTGTTTCAACTCTGAGCTTGTCATCCTAACACCCCCACAATACAATAGTAGCGGAACGTTTCGCAACGTTCCGCTACTATTGTCTCATGCCTGTCCATGCGCAGGGTGGTTTGACGGTTACTACGAAGTAGTTCATTATGAGGATATCGCTTCGATTTGTGTCCGTTAAGTGAAGTCTTGGTAACGCTGCATGACCTCTTATTATACTAAAAGCCCCGCAGTAATGGTTTCTAAAAACTATCCATCACTGCGAGGCTTTCTCTATCTCTATATCAAACTGGTTCTCTCTACGAAAAATCTCTTTCCGACATTTCACAGGACTTGAAAAATACAATTCAAATCGTATAATATGCTCTGTCCTTAATATGAAAATTGTGCGCCCTTTTGCAGGGGGTGTGGGGGGAGATTTTGGGCGCAGGTGCCATAAGTTTTGAGGCTTGCCGAAAAACGTTGGCAGTTGGTCAGCAAAATCTCCCCCCACATAAAATCAAAGGTCTTTTCTATAACGGTTCACTCAGATAGCACGGGTTCCATCTGGTAGCAAAACAAGGTGTCACTTTTACTCGGTCAAAGATATAAGTATGCTTAATAAGGGTAGAGTAACAGTGACACTTCTTCTGGTTAGGACTCTGGCAACAGAAGTTTTTTCAAGTGTTCTGCTTCTCTTCTGCAACGTACCAGTCTGCGATTTTCTCCAAAGCCTCTGAATCCAACATCCACATTTCTTACCATATCTTCGAGGATTGCTGACAGCAGCTCTCTTGCATTGACTGGCTCCAAATCCTCTGGCACACTTTGTATCTCTACAACTTGCTTCTCACAAACAGAATACCCGTATCGGTCATACATTGCTGCATCCACCTGTTCGGCATACTGTTTCCATCTCTTATGGCGAAACACCATCGCTTCGTTAGGTTCATTCAGTAACACGAGCACATCTGACTTGATTTGCAAATAATTTGATACTACCTCAGCAGACACTACTTCCCAAGTATCGCTTCTCAAATACGTCTTTGTCCACGTTGCCTGTTGCTTCTTCTCAAGCTGGATGAAGCTACTGTTCAGAAGCTTAAAAATCTTACCCCTGTACGCATCAAGGAATTCTGAAAACTCTATGCCCTCATTGCCGGTCTCTGTATAAAGAATGCCAAGTCTTTTCAATATCCCACTCTTTGTATACGTTCCCGTTTCAATGTGTTGGAGTAATGCTCGCTGCATCAGGTCATTCAGAGGTGTTGTGTGTACTCCTGTTCTCCGGTCACGGCTTTCTTTTGGTGCGTCAAAATACAATGCTGTAACACGAATCTCATTTGCCGTACCTGTCTTTTCCCATTCAAAGAAGCATCGCACTTCTTTCTCAAGCTCTTTGCGCCGCTTTCCCTTACACGGTTCAAATCCAAGTTCTCTGCACAGGGCATTAAACGAAGCAAATGGCTCACCATCTGTAAAACGGCTCGTAATTATTCTTCGCACCTCTATAGAGGCAAGTAATTGACGCTTCTAATTTTTCTTCATAAGCGTCCTCCTTATTTATTATTCAAACTACTTAAAAAGCGTTTGCGGACGGTCGCTTCTAAGTAGCCTGTACGCACACAGTACTTCATAATCAAAAAAGATGCAAGGGGTAAACATGAAATTTTTTCAATTTCTGTCTTGTGCACCTGCACTTTTTCTAAAAAATCCACAACATCACTCTCGGAAAAATCAGGCGGTCTGGTTTCTTGAAAATCAGGCGAACAAATCCAAAAAGTCAGTTTTCACAAGGGTTTTGAGGAGGCTTAGCTCAGCTGGTTAGAGCGCCTGCTTCACACGCAGGAGGTCACTGGTTCGAGTCCAGCAGTCTCCACCATAAAAAGTCTTGAATTCCATTGGAATTCAAGACTTTTTTGTATTTTTCAGAGAACCTTTCAGAAGCCGCACAACAAAAAGCGCACAAAAAAGCGCACAACTTGTCTCAAAGCCGCAAAACAGCTGCATACCATTGCTTACTATGAGTATGTCTCGCAGAATATCAAAGAGTATTTCGCAGGAACAATTTTGCAGAATATTAGTCCATCCTGCATCCAAAAGTATCTAATCTATCTCCGCAACGACTTCAAAAGTAAGGCTGGAAAACCACTATCCGCTGAAACGCTTCACCACCATTACAGGGTGTTATCACTATTATACAAATGCAGGCCGTTTGACTCATTTTGCTTACCGTGGTAAAATAACACAGACGCACTTGAAGCAGAATCGATAAAATGCTTTTGGGATCTGGGAAAAGCCGTACGCTTTCTCGGATCCTCCGCCTGACGTTCATCTTCTTCCGGGAACCCATCACCATAGATCTGGCCGATCTCCCGGACGGCGGGCAGAACGGGAGTCATTCATATTTCAGCCAAAGGAGGTGCCTGTATGGTCTCTGTCGGCGCGGTTCTGTTTGCCGGAGGCAAAAGCCGCCGCATGGGAACTGACAAGGCATCTCTCACCCTCCACGGTGATACGTTTCTTCAGCGGATAGCCGGTGAGCTCTCACCGTTCCCGGAAAAGCTCCTGTCCGTCGACGATCCGGATCGCTATCCGCAGCTGCCCTGGCTTCATGTAACGGATGAAAAGCCAGGCTGCGGCCCCCTGGGCGGCCTCTGCGCCGTGCTGCGCGCGTGTCGGTCTGAGGCACTCTTGGTCGTAAGCTGTGACCTTCCTCTCTATGAGCGCCGCCTGGGTGACTACCTGTGCGGGTGGCTGCAAGAGCCCTTTGACGCAGTGGTCAGCACGACGCCCGACGGCACCCATCCTCTCTGCGCCGTCTATCGCAAACGCTGCTTGCCGATTTTCGAAACGCATCTTGCCTCCGGCGATTACCGTATCCGCTTTGCCCTGCAGGATCTCCGGGTGCGCTATGCGGATGTGGGCGACATGGCTCCCATGCTGCAAAATATCAACACCCCGCAGGAATACCACGATTTGCTGGTCCATTCCCCTCGCTGAACCGTCTTTTGTCCCGCCGGTAACCGGTACCGGCGGCAATCAAAATCCTCGCGAAATCTTCTCCCCACTTCGCAAGTTCCCTTCGTCAAAAGCATTCTTTATCAAAACACCCATATCGTAAGCTTCGTCTTCGAGCCCTCCTGCCTACAGCATCCGCCATGGCATGGGGGCCAGCCGGAAACGGATCAGGGTCGATTTTGGAAACGAAACGGCCTTCCTCATTTGAAAAGGAGACGGATCAATGCTCCGGGGCGGTGTTTCCTCCCGGCTTATTGTCCGTTTCGCAAGAAGACGGACATTTTTTTATTTCAGGAGGAAACGATCATGAAAAAATACCTGTCTGCTCTGGCGTCCCTGCCGATGACACCTTGTCATTGAAGGAAGGATGGACCATGCTGACCAATCCGGATTATCAGACGGCCCGGGACATACTGCTGGCCGCGGTGGAGCCGGTGGACGCGGAGGCTGTGCCGCTGGAGTGGTGTACCGGACGCATCCTGGCCCGGGCGCTGACCGCCGCCGAGGATGTGCCCGTCTTTGACCGCTCCCCCTATGACGGCTATGCCGTCCGTGCCGCCGACACGGCTCCGGCCTCCCCCGAAACGCCGGTGACCCTGGCGGTGAACCAGGAGATCCCCGCAGGAGCCATCCCCATCGCGCCGGTGGGCCCGGGCCAGGCTGCCAAGATCCTCACCGGCGCCCCCCATCCCGCCTGGCGCCGACGCCGTTGTCAAATTCGAGAAAACACGCTTTGACAGGAGCGCCGCGACCCTCTTCTCCCCTCTCCGGTCCGGTGACAACATCGTCCGCCGGGGCGAGGACGTGGGGCAGGGAGAGATCCTGGCGCCGGCCGGAACAGTCATCGACGCCGGCCTGGCCGGTACGCTGGCCGCCCAGGGGCAGGTGGAGCCTTTGGTCTATCGCCGCGTTACGGTGGGGCTCATCTCCACCGGCAGCGAGATCTGCGAAGCCTGGGAGACACCGCCGCCGGGGATGATCCGCAACACCAACCGCTTTACGCTGGCCGCCGCGCTGGAAAAGAATGGCTTTGAGCCGCATTATCTGGGATTGGCCCGGGACGACCGGGAGACCATAGCTGCCCTGATCGCCAAAGGGCTGGAAGTCTGCGACGCCGTCATACTCACCGGCGGCGTCAGCGTAGGGGATTACGACCTGACCCCGGACGCCATGGAGCTGGCCGGTGCGGAGCTCCTCTTCCGCGGGGTGGCTATGAAGCCGGGCATGGCCTGCGCCTACGGTATGGCGAAGGGCAAGCCGGTGATGGGGCTCTCTGGCAACCCCGCCTCGTCTTTGCTGAATTTTTACGCGGTGGCTCTGCCCGCCCTCCGCCGCCTGGCGGGGCTGGGCCAGCCCCTGCCGCCGGAGCTCACCGTCATGCTGTCGGAGGGCTTTCCCAAAAAGAGCCCTCTCACCCGCTTTCTCTTAGGCACGCTGTCCCCGGAGAACGGGCAGGTGCGCATGCATCTCTCGCCGCGGCAGGGCAACGCCATCGTCAGCGGTGCTATCGGCTGCAACGCGCTGGCAATCATTCCCGCCGGCAGCGGCCCCGTGTCCGCCGAGACCAGGCTGAAAGGGATCCTGCTATGAAAAAAGTCAATGTGGAAGAAGCAGTGGGCATGACCCTCTTCCACGATATCGCCGCCATGCGGTACGGCTTCAAGGGCGATGAGATCGCCGCCCGGATCCGCCGGGCCGTGAACGCCAAGCCCCCGTGTCACGAGGAGCAGTCCTATATAAGGCGCAGCCAGGCAGGCCGCGCCACGAACGAGATCGGAGGATAACCATGATCCCTGCCATTGCCATCGCGGCCTACTCCGGCACAGGAAAGACCACCCTGATCGAGCGCCTGCTGCCCGCTCTGCGCAGCCGTGGCTTGCGGGTCGCCGTGGTCAAGCACGACGGGCACCGGTTTGATATAGACCACGAGGGAAAGGACTCGTGGCGCTTCACCCAGGCCGGAGCCCAGGTTTGCGTCATATCCAGCGCCGAAAAAACCGCCCTGATCGAGCAGCGATCCCTTTCTCTCCCCCAGGTATTATCCCTGGTGCGGGATGTGGATCTCATATTGGTGGAGGGCTATAAAAACGAAGATCTGCCCCAGATCGGTCTTTGCCGCAGGGCCGCCGGAAAAGGCTTCACATCCCCTTTGGATCGGTATCTGGCCGTGGTGACGGATCTGGAGGGGCTTGATGCAGCCATCCCCCTTTTCAAGCCGGACGACATAGAGGAGCTGACGGAGTTTATTATGAAAAACATGGAAGATTTTACCCATTTCAACGACCAGGGACGGGCCAGGATGGTGGATGTGGGCTCCAAGGATGTGACACGGTGCACCGCCGTGGCGGCTGGCCGGGTGCTGGTCAGCCGGGAGACCTACCGTCTGATCGAAAGCGGCGGCATGAAAAAGGGCGACGTGCTCACGGTGGCGCAGATCGTCGGCATCATGGGCACCAAGCGGACCCCCGACCTGATATGTGTCACCCCACCGGCGTGGACGGCATTGATCTGAGCCTGCGTCTGGATGAGAGCCGCTGCGCCGTTGACATCCGGGCCAGCGTGACCTGCGCTGGCCGGACAGGGGTGGAGATGGAGGCCCTTACCGCCGTTTCCGCCGCCGCGCTGACCGTATACGACATGTGCAAGGCCGTTCAGAAGGACATGGTCATCACCGACATCCGCCTGCTGGAGAAAACCGGCGGCGTCCACGGCAACTTCTATCGACAGGAGGAACAGCTATGATCTACACGGCAGCTGTTATCACCATCAGCGACAAGGGCTCTCAGGGTCTGCGGGAAGACACCAGCGGGCCGGCCCTCTGCGCCATGCTGCAGACATCCTCCATTCCGCCGACTGCGGCCAGGTGTGTTCTATTCGCCCTTTCAGGCGCCATTTCATGCTAACAGGCAAAATGCTGGGTTTCTCAGGCAAAGCTGAGAAACCCGGCATTTTTCTTTGTCATCGGTGGTGAGGCTTGAACCGCCGCCAACCAATTACGGATGGTCGATTGCCTTGCGGATGCCCCCGATCAGAACTTCATTGCCGTGCGAAAATCCGGACCGATGTGACCATCCGAGGCTTCACTCATCTGCTGCATATAGGCAGACGCGTCGATCTCCAGCGTTTTCATGCTCTCTCTGAACTGCTCATCTGTGCTGCTGGACACCAGAGGGATGGCCGAAGGATCCGTGTGCATCAGCCAGTAGTAAACCAGCTGGACAACGCTGATGCCGCTTTCTTCAGAAATCTCTCTGACCGTCTGAAGGCGGATCCGACTGTCCTCGCTGATGTACTGACCCGGGAATCCCTTATCCTGAACAAAGGCTCCTTTAATGAGCGGGCAATATGCGATCAGCGTCATCCCGGTGTCCTTCAGGAACTCTCGCATTTCCAGGTCGACATATTTTTGCTGGCCGAAAACGGAGTCCTGCTTCGGCCGCAGATAGCTGTGCCGCTGCTGGACGCAGCAGAACGGCTCCCAATTATGCTCACGGCAAATGGCGAGGGAGCGCTCCAAGCGCCATGCGGAAAAGTTGCTGGCGCCGATATGCCTTACTTTTCCTTCCTGGATCAGCTCCTGAAGCGCCTCCAGGGACTCTTCCATCGGTGCGTTAAAGTCATCGGTATGCAGGTAATACAAATCCAGATAATCGGTCTGCAGCTTTTCCAATGTCTTTTCACACTCTTCCCGGATCTGCTTTCTCGTCGTGCCATACGCAATACCGGGATAGGGGAAACCCACCTTACTTGCCAGAACGATATCCTGGCGTTTGCCGGTTTCCTTCAGCCAGCGGCCAATGATACGCTCGCTTTCTCCCGCTTCAGATTTTCCATCGGGAGAGCGGCCATAAATATTGGCCGTGTCAAAGAAGTTACCGCCAAGCTCCACATAGTCATTCATGCGCTTGAAGGATTCTGCCTCGCTGATCCGCGGGCCAAACGACATGCATCCCAAGCCCATTTCCGAAACCATTACATCGGTATGTCCCAGTTTTCTCTGCTTCATAACGAATTCTCTCCAATCTTGATTCCTTAACGGTGTTTTTTCCCAATATATCGCGTTAATAAAGGATATTCTTCCCCGTGACGCAGTCAAACAAATACATATGCTCGAGATCGGCCGCTATCCGCATCTGTTCAGGCACAGCCTGCCCATCGTATTTTGTGGTAACCGCGATCTTGCGTCCATTGAATTCTCCCCGCAAGATCGTCTCAGCACCTGTAACTTCCTGCAGGAGAACCGGTATACACATTCCGTCCTCATCATCACGCAGCAGCCGTGTGTGCTCTGGCCGGCATCCAAAGATGACCGGATCACCATCATGGTAGCCCGCATCCAGTCGTTCCTTGCATATCTCGTTCAATTCCACGGCATACTCCGGGCAGAATCTGACTTTCCACTGATCTGCGCTTTTTTCAAGCTTTGCGTCAAACAAATTCATGCTGGGCGCCCCAATGAAGCTTGCGACAAACAGATTGGCAGGATTATTGAAAATTTCAAAGGGTGTTCCAATCTGCTGGACAACGCCCTTATTCATAACCACAATTCGGTCACCCATGGTCATAGCTTCGATTTGATCGTGGGTAACATAGATGAACACAGAGTTCAGCTTATTGTGCAAATTCATGATCTCGGAGCGGGTCTGAATCCGCAGCTGCGCATCCAGATTCGAAAGAGGCTCGTCCATCAAAAAGATCAGCGGATCCCGTACCATGGCGCGGGCCAACGCAACACGCTGCTTTTCGCCGCCAGAAAGCTGCTTGGGCTTACGTTTCAGCAAACGGGTCAGATCCAGCTGATCGGCCACCGCGCGTACTTTCTCGTCCACTTCTTTGCGATTATAGTGGCGCAGCTTCCCGTTCTCGCCTTCGATCTTGACTGTCTTGAGAGCAAACGCAATGTTTTCATAGGCAGTCATCGTTGGATACAGGGCGTAATTCTGAAACACCATGGCCACATTTCTATCCTTGGGTTCCAGATACGTAACATCTTTTCCGCCAATATGAATGGTACCGGAAGACACCTCCTCCAGGCCTGCAATCATGCGCAGAGTCGTGGTTTTACCGCAGCCGGAAGGGCCGACAAAGACGATAAATTCCCCTTCATGAATTTCCAGACTGATATCTTCCACTGCCGGCGTTTGGGCTTTCGAATACACTTTCTGTACATGGTTCAATTCTACCATCGACATAAGCTTAAACCTCACTTACAGTTTTTCAATACGGCAAGCAATTCCCCGGCAGGAAAACGCCGGAATCTCCTTTCCTGTATCCAGATCCATGCTGGATAGGTTGTTGGCACAAGCCGCAAGCTGTTCTTCCCATCCGTCCTCATCCGGAAACCAGCGCGCATTGGAAAGAGCCACCGTATTCCTGGCCATCCCTTCAGCCTCCTTCGCCGCTTGTATGCAGCATCCAGTCCGGCTGATAACACGGATCTGATCCCCATCGGATAATCCATACCGCTCTGCCACGTCCGTACCAATGTACGCAACCGGCACCGGCTGCATGGAAATTTGCCGCTTCGTCTGCTGTCCCGCGCCGCCGAAAAAGGCACCGGGCTTATAGGTGGTGCAATGCAGCGGATACGCTGCATCAACCGCCTGCTGCATCGGCTCATACGAGGGGATCGGCGCGACCCAGCCCTCACGCTCAGAGAGCACCAGATGGATTTTCCCGTCAGATGTGGGGAACCCGGTTTCCCGATAGTTTCTGACCCTCATCGGTTCAGGCTGGTAAGGGGTCTCCACATATCCCTTTTCACGAAGATCCTGCAGCGTATAACCATAGGGCTCCAAAATGGCATCCCAATACGCCTCCGCGTCCGTCCAAAAGCCGTCTTCCTTGCCCATGCTGACAGTCAAACGCCGCAGGATTTCAAAATCCGGCAGCACATCATACTGGCTGCTCAGGCGAGGACTGTACCGCAGATTTTCGTTCTCATCAATAATGACGCTCTCATATTCCAGATACGTTGCCGCCGGGAATACCACGTCAGCCTGCATGGCCGTCGGCGTCAGCAAAAAGTCACTCACAGCCAAAAAGTCCAGACTTCCCAAAGCCCGCGCCGTTGCCTTACTGTCTGCCCACTGCAAAACCGGATCGGCAGCATGAACATATCCTGCCCGGATCTTTCCGGCCTGCATGGCACGCACAGCCTCCTGGCCGCTCACCCCGTTATATTCCTTCAGCGGATATTTGTCATAGGTCAATCCACGCTCACGCCACTGAGACGGGAATGCTTCCGTATTGTGCAGCGATGTGCCGTAAGTGCGGTTTCTGGGGGACATCCCGCCCGGAGAGAGCATCGATCCCGAAACATCCACATTTCCGGTCAGGGCAATCAGGATTGCCATTCCCCGGCATTTTTGATAGCTGTCATGGTTGTGATGCAATGCATTGCCATACATAAATGCAACCGGCCCGTTCTTGGCAATCATCTGAGCCGCTTCAACAATTCTGTCCGCTTCTATGCCGCACAGTTCTGCCGTTCTCTCCAATGTATACGCAGCAACAGCTACACGCAGTTCTTCCAGGCCCACGGTGTGCTTTTCAACGAAGGATTGATCATACCAGCCTTTTTCAAGGATGATATGGATCATTCCAAAAATCAGCGCCAAATCCGTGCCGGGGGTAATGGGCAGCCATGTTTTGGCCTTTGCCGCATATATACCGGGGATGGGATCCACCAGGATAAGATCCGCGCCGTTCTCCACGGTGTTCAGCAGAGCGCGGGAGTCCCAACGCATGGTATTGGCGGGATTGAGGCCCCACAATACGATCGTTTTGGTCTCTTTGCTCAGATTGGGTTTTAACGGCGTACCGAATGTGTGCACTGCGGAAACACTCTGCACCATGTGGCACATATTCCCGGTGACAACACGATTGATAATGCCCGCCACATTGCAAAATCTCTGATATGCTGCACGATGGATGGGCTTGTTGAAGCCACCGATGGCAACGACACTTTCCTGTCCGTACTGCTGAAACGCTGCATGCAACTTTTCAGCAGTCAACGCCAGTGCTTCCTCCCAGGACGCCTGGCGGAAAGACTTTTTGCCATCGGCACCGGTTTGTGCGATCAGGGGCGTCCTGACCCGCTTGGGATTGTGCATCAATTCCAGCGCATTCACGCCTCCGGGGCAGAAAAAGCCCTCCCGGATCCGATCATGCGTAATTCTGACCGGTTGATTTGCTTCGTCCAGCTCCACGGTGACCGGACACTCATGGTCGCAAAAACGGCAGACTGTTTGAATTGTCATCATAATCACCTTACACTTTCAAACCGGAACCCGCGATACCTTTGATAAAGTATTTCTGCAGGAAAACGTACAAAATAAACGGTGGTAAAAATGTGATCATCGAACCTGCCATGGTAATGCCATAATTGACGGAGCTCGCCCGTCCCTGCATGGCCGCCAGTGCAACAGGCAGTGTTTTTGTTGCGTCAGAATTGGAAATGATCAGCGGCCACAGGAAGCTGTTCCAACTGCGCGCGAAAAACAGCACCGCCACTGTAATCAGAATCGGGCTGATAGCCGGGATCACCACCCTCACAAAAATACTGAAGACCCCGTGTCCATCAATTTTAGCACACTCAAAAAGTTCTTTCGGCAATTCCACGATCGCCTGCCGGATCAGGATAACGCCCAGCATAGCCGGAATCGGCAAAATCAGGGGCCAGAACTTATCAATACCGTGCATCTTCCCCACCATCAGCCACAAAGGCACCACGGTGGCCGGGAACGGGATCACCATAGATGCCATCATGGCACCCCAGCTGATCTTACTCCCCTTAAACCGCAGGCGCGCAAAGGCATAAGCCGACAAGCTGCAGACGGTCAGTGTCAGGAGCACACCGGTGATCGAAATGAAAAAGCTGTTCTGAAGCCATCTGGTAAAGCCGCTGACACTGAACACCTTGATCCAGTTATCAAACGTAAATTTGGTAACATCAAAGCTGATCACATATTCAGAATACGTCACTTGCAGGGAACAAATCAACATATAGCCAAAGGGCAGCAGCATCAGGCAGGCCAGAAAAACAAATATGCTTGATTCCAGGAATCCCAGAGCTTTTTTCATATTCTGACCTCCTTAGTAAAGATTGTTTTCTTTGGCGGAAATGGTCTTTCTTTGCCAGAAGATAATGGCGCCGATAAAGACACACATGACAATGCTGATCGCCATGCCCATCGCCACCTTGGAGTACTTGAACGCATACATATACAGGTACAGCATGATCGTATAGGTCGCGGTCTGGGGGCCTCCGCCAGTCATAACATACACCAGATCAAACGTTTGGATGCCCGACAGCACACCCAAAAAAATGATCATGATGGTTGTCGGCTTGACAATAGGCAGGGTGATCTTCCGGTAAACCGTAAAAGTACTGATCCCCTCCAGTCTGGCCGCTTCATAATAACTGCGCGGGATCGTCACCATCGCCGCCAGATAGATCACCATGTAATATCCGCTGCTCATCAGTATTTGGATCACAATCAAAGCGCCCAGCGCGCCAACATCGCTTCCCAGCAGCAGATTTCCCTGAATGCCAAAGATCTTCAAAATCGCGTTCAGTGGGGATTCCGGATTGTTCAGCAGGGTGCGGCAGACAATGGCAATGACACTGGTAGACGCCAAAGTGGGGATAAACATGGCCCAGCGGACGAAATTAGAAGCGATCGTGCTGCCCTTGCGGTCGATCCAGGCAGCAGTGAGGAAGGCCAAAATCGTCTGTCCCGGCACCACAAGAACAACAAAAATCAGTGTGGTTTTCAGAGAAGAATAAAACAAGCCGTCCGCAAAAATTTTTTTATAATTCTCCAGTCCGATGAAGCTGGGATGACTCATTCCTGTGTAATTGGTAAGGCTGCCAAATACAGCGACAATAATTGGGAGAACCCAAAAGAAAATGGTGATTGCCAGCATTGGCATCACATACAGAATACCAGTCTTACTGTTCTTATGCAGCGTTTTGAATGTCTGTTTCTTCATAAATCAACAGCCCCTTACAACAAAGGTAAGCAGACAGCATTCACTCCCCCAGTTTTAATTTTGACTTACTGATAGCTGTCCTTGGGATAGACGTAATCTTCCTCGGTTCTGTACTTATTCTTCAGGCCGAAGAGAGCGTTGCGGGGATAGCAATAATTTGTTTGCACCTGCTTGGCCCCGATACGGACATACACCGCTTTCACTTCCTCATAGCTGTGCAAATCGAAGATGTTTTCCATGTGGTTATCGTCGTTGACTCCACGGTTGGCCAGCAGATTGCAGTGCTCACTCAGGGTGATGGACCACGGCTCAGCGATCACCTCTGTATGGCCCTCACCGTTCACCCACATCTGGTCGACGTAGCCAAGCAGCAGATCCTTGGCAACATCCCGCATACGAGCGGGACTCATGGTACCGTCATGCCAGGCTTTGTGATCGGAGATGCCATTTTCATCGCATCCGCCGTTGAAATAGGCGCAGATCACATGGAGCCGGATCCCCACCTCATCCGCAAAAGCCTGGGCATCATAGACCTCTGTCATATTAAACTGGTATAAATGATAGTTGATGTAGGCATCGCCGGTAAAGCCGCGGTCGCGGATCTCTTTCATGATGATGCGGATATTTTTCTTGACCGTCTCAAAGTCCAGTTTGTGGATGTAGTCATAGGACTTCTGACTGAAGCCGCACATGGAAAAAAGGATGCTGAAAAGGTTCTTGCAGCTTCCAATCCGGGAAAAATCCGGGAGAATACTGGCGTTGGTGCTGATGTCAATTCTGAAATCAGTTCCTTCAATGTAATTGATAATTTCCGGCAGTTCAGGATTCAGCATGGGCTCATACCAGTTATAAACACGGAAAATACAGTCAGGCGTGATGATTTTGCTGTTCTTCATGTGCTCTGCCAGGCGCTTGAATTCCGCCGCAGGCATAAAGTAAGCCGGAATATCTTTGCTGCGGCCATACCGGTTGGCACTGCCGGTCAGGCAATATTTGCACTTTGCATTGCATTTGTTGCAAATGTCCATCCAGACTTCCGAATACATATAATCTCTCCTTTGCAAGGCTTAAGCTTCAAAAAAGATGGCAGGATCCCACCCGCCATCCTTTTCGACAGTTCACTTACTTGGTTTAGTTATTGGGCGCAGCGTAATCCAGGGAGTTGGCGAATGCAGTGACATCAGCCATGGTCGCTTCCGGCGTAGTCTGACCGTTCATCATACCCTGCAGGGCCTTCCACAGATAGTCATAGACTTCCGGAGCACGGCGGGCAGCAGTCAGAGGACGGGCGCAGGTGGGGCCGTAGGTCTCCATCATCTCGCGGGTCTCTTCGTTGCCATAGTAATAGGTTGCATCCTTGGTGCAGGGAGCGGCATTCTTCATCTTGTGCGCGCCTTCCGCACCGGCACCGCTGGTCACATACTTGATAAAGGACCAGGCCAGTTCCTTGTCCTCAGCCGCAGACATCAGCGTGTACTGGTCAGCGCTGGACCAGAAGCCGGTGTTGCCGGTGGGGCCCTGGAGTCTGATGGTCAGGCCATAGTTGATACCGGCATCCTTCATCAGGGTCAGGTTGCCCGTGCTGATGTGCGTAAAGGCCATGGCAGCCTTGCCAGTCAGGAAGTAGTTCTTGAAAGCCTCAGAGTTTGTAAGGCTCATGGTATCCTCGGGCAGGACATTGTACGTATTCTTCAGGTCATACAGCCACTGAGCAGTGGTAATGCCCGCGTCCTGATCCAGGATGCACTCGCCGGTCTCCTTGTCAAACACATCGCCGCCGGCCTGCCAGACAAAGGAGTACCAGTTCCAGTTCAGATCCTGATAGAAGGTCTGTCCCCAGCCCTGGGCAAGACCGTACTGGTCGATCTTACCGTCGTTATCCGTGTCGAGGGTAGCTTTCTGGGCAATGCGGGTGACATCATCCCAGTTCTGGGGCATTTCCTCACCCAGCTCATTCAAAATGTCCATGTTGACAACCAGGCCCACACAGCCGGACATACCGGCCGTGGCAACACCGTAATTCTTGCCAAAGATCTGATATCTTTCATCCAGCACGGTGTAGTTGTCATAATCTTCCTGCGTCAGATACGGAGCAAGATCCTCAACGGCGCCGGCATCGATGAAGGCGGGGAACATCTCCACATACATATAGCCAACATCAGGGCCAGTGCCGGTGGAAATACCGGAGGTATACTTTGCTTCATAGTCCTTCCAGGAGATGAACTGGAAGTTGACGGTAGCATTGTTCTCCGCTTCCCACTCATCAATAATGTCCGCCCACAGCTCGGCGTCATTGCCGTCTGCAGCTGTGGCAGGCAGCCATACATCCAGCGTTTTGGGTTCAGCGCTGTCATTACCAGCGCTGCCGGCGCTGCTGCCCGCGGCATTTCCGCCGCTGCAAGCCGCCAGGGACAGGGCCATGACCAGACTCAGGGCCAAGGCAATCAGTTTCGACACTCTTTTCATTTTTCAACCTTCCTCTTTCTTTCATCTATCTCCATTCCCCTGCTCAATCCGGCAAAAAAATCGCAAGGGGAATGATAGCCACTCTCTCAACTCGACGCAACGATTCTCTATTCGCTGTTTAAAGCGTTATCTCATAAAATAACAGTATTTTCCTTAAAAGTCAAAACGTGTATTTTCATCATAGTCCGACTTACATCGTTTATTTCAATAATAATTTCATACTGTCAAAATCTTGTGCCCATTTTTTGTTTTCTGCCACATTTTCTTGATACCGGCAGTTCATTTGCTCCATAATCTGACAGGCAGCACACTCGTCATGCGACCCAACATATACCCCAAAAACACAATAGAGCTGTATCACAAGGCTGACGTGTCATAAACAGTGGCTTCGTCCGGTAAAGTTCGATGGCTTCTGGTGTCCATTTGCAAAACATGTTGCAAATCTCCGAAAGTCAAAAACCGCAACCAACTGCGGCGTAAAGGTTTAGAGCCATCTTCGGCAAATTCCTTCACACGCAGGAGGTCACTGGTTCGAGTCCAGCAGTCTCCACCAAAAAAGAAGAGACGACTTACGTCGTCTCTTCTTTTTTGGCATTTAGCACTAAATCAAAAAGGGCGGTGTCCCGCCCTCATTCACTATCTTTGACGTATTCCATGATATCCCCTACTTTACAATCAAGTATCTTGCAAAACATATCGATCGTGTGCGTGCTGACGCTCTCGTTGCGCTTCAAACGCGTAATCTGCGCAGGACTCACACCGTATTTTTTGATCAGCGCATATTGTGAAACGCCCTTCTCTTTCATCACATTCCACAAGTTTTCGTAGGAAATCATAACATCCAAGCCTCACTTCCTACTTGAATGTTAATCGGAAACAGTGTATATTAATATTAACCAATATCGGTTAATATTATTTGAAGGAGAAAGAAAATGAAAAGAACTATCTCGATATTTCTATCCCTAGTTATGGCGCTGTCCCTGTGTGCTTGTGGTGGAAAATCTAACGAAACTGAACTTACTCTTGATAACTACTCCACATATCTAACTGTGTCAGCAAGTGTAAGCGACCCCGGATTAGAAGATGCCGTTGGTGTTCACTCTTATAATAACGGTTATGGAATCCCCTATGATGGCGGAAGCACTCTTTACCTTTACAATCACTTAAATACCGCTGTAACTGTAGTCGGGTCATCAACTAATTTCAATTACAACGATGTCTCTGTTACTGTTAGATTTGCGGGGACATATAAAACCGTCGATCTTCATACCTGTGAATGGGGCGATGCGATTCCTGTCGATATGGAAGTCGTTGCTGAATGTAATATTTCTGGGAATGGGCAAGCCAGTGATAGTTTCTCGTATAATGACGAATGTAATATGGATGACTCCATGGCAAATGTCGAATGGGAAGTTGTTGCCGTCAGCGGAACTGTTTCCCCAGCGTAATTATTGAAGAGAGGGAGCGAACATTCGCTCCCTCTCTTATTTTTTCAAAAGTCAATCTGCATTACCTCTCCTGCACCTTTTTCCCGCTGATGTGTTCAATCTCGATGCGGAACATCCGGACGGCCTTGCCGGAGGCGGCGACCTCATCGTCGACCATTTTCTCGGTGGGATAGTATTTCATCGCGAACTTTTTGCACAGCCTGAGCGTCTCGCCCGGGTCCTCGACGAGATGGCAGCGGCCAAAGACGACCGCGCTGCGCAAAAACGGGGCCCATGCCTCGTCCGTCTCGACGCTCTCGCCGCTCACGACGGTAAAGCAGACCTTGTCGCACTTTTTGAGCGAATCGACCTTGTGCCCGACCTTCGCGCCGTGGAAGATGATCTCCTGCTTTTCCTCGTCATAGAGATAGTTGACCGGCACCGCGTAGGGGTAGCCGCCGTCGCCGTTGACCGCCAGCACGCCGCGGCGCGCCTCGTGCAGGAGCTTTTTCGCCTCCCCGACGCCGATCTCGTTTGCCTTTTTCCGCACAGGTCTGAACATGGGGTATTCCTCCTTAACTGTCGATTTCTGTGTCGTCATTATACCGCCTTTTCTCCCCGTTTTCAACGGGGCCGCGCTTCGTTCTCCTTCTCCCGGCGCAGCAAAGGGACCCGACACAGTCGGGCCCCTTTGTTCTCTTCCATCTTATCGCTTTTTCAGTGCTCCAGCCGCGTCCAGTCGCGGTTGTCGCGCAGCTCCTTCCACTGCTCGTCGCCGCTTCGCTCATTGGCCGCGCGCTCGTAGACATGGCTGTTCGCTGCCTCCTGCACCGCGATATAGAACCACTGGCCCGGCGTGCAGTCGGGGAAGGTCAGCATCGTCTCGTGCGGCAGAAGGCGGCTCTCGTCCTTCGGCACGCGCTCGAGCACGCGGTCGATCATCGTCACAGTCTCGGCGCGGGTGATGGAGCGGTCCGGACGGAAGCTGCCGTCCGGGTAGCCCTCGATCCAGCCGTTGCCCGCCGCGAGGCGGATATAGGCCTCGGCCCAGTGGCCCGCCGTGTCTGGGAAGCGGTCCGTGCTCTTGTCGAGCTTGGCAAAGAGCGCGATGATCTTGGCCATTTCCGCGCGCGTGATGGGCGCGTTCGGGCGGAACGTGCCGTCCGGGTAGCCGTTCACGATGCCGGCGCTCGTCATCGTCGAGACGGCGTTGTTGTACCACTGGCCCGCGCGCACGTCGCTGTAGCTGTTCGCCGTGGCCCAGAACTGCGTGCGGCTCTCCTCGGTCAGCAGGCGGAAGAAGATGGTCGTCGCCTCGGCGCGGGTGATGCTCCCGTTCGGCCGCACGGTCCCGTCGGGATAGCCCATGAGGTAAGCGTAGTGGTCCGCCGTGTTCAGCGCGGGCTTGGCAGGCTGCGGCGTAGGCGTGGGCGTCGGAATAACGGGAACATAGGGGGCGTAGCGGTAGGTGTTGGTGATCGTCAGCGGCACCCCTGCCTCCTGCTCGTCGATCTGCCATCCCGCGACTGTGAGTACGCCGTCCTCCTTTTCGACCGTGACTGTCAGCGTATAGCACTTGCTGTCATAGCTCATATAGGCGGTCGTTCCCGCGTTTTCCTGCACAGTGTACTGATAGGTGCCCGCTTCGCTGAACGTCATCTGCCCCTGCGCTGCCGCAGCAGACGCCCTTGCTTCCTTCTCTTCTGTCTCCGCAAAGCGGAACGGTACCTTCTCATATCCGCTGCTTGCAGAAACAGAAGCCGTGCCGATGAGTCTGTCGCCGTCCATGGTCGCCGCCGCGCCCTCGTTCGGCGTCACGGTCAACTTAAATTCCTCGGCAAAGTTCTCCGGATAGTTTCCGGTGAGCGTCTTATTGAGGATATGCGTCCCTTCACCATCTGCGTCATCAAGATCGAAGGAGATCGGGTCCGGCACACATTTGACGCTGATCTCGGCGTTGTCCGACGTCCAACTGTAGCAGTCCCGGTCGAAGGTCAGCTCAAGCTCGATCCATTTCTCTTCCGGGGCCGCATCCGTATGCCCGCAGCCCGTATCCGCGTTGTATTTTTCAATATACGGCGTCTTGTCGACCGTCATGCGGCAGACAAATGTGCCGTCCCGCTTTTCCGCCGCGGCGGACATGATCGAATCTCCGGTCAGCTCATACGTTCTTTTCTCGTGCGCAGCCTCCGACACGCACGCTACGTCGACCTGTCCGCTGTAGGGGATGGCAACGAAGAAAAGCTGCTTTGTCTTCGCATTTGAAAAGGGAAGCACTTCGATCGGATCGGAATCGTCATATTCGTTGAACGTATGGACGGCGAGCGGCGTTCCCTCAAATTCATACTCCTGTGTCAGCCCGATGACCAGCATATTCGCCCCGGCGATCTGTTCCACCTTGCTCTGCATCTCATGGAACCTGCTCTTCACCTCTCCGGCCAGCACCGTATGGCGGCTTGGATGATCCGGATCCTCCAGGCATCTCTCGCAGGTAAACGGTATGTTCACATAGCAGCCGCCAATATAGGAAAAGCCGCTGCTGTCATTTCTTGAGGGGTCATAGCGCTGTCCCTTGAGCTGAAGCGTAAATTTCGCCTCGTCAGGCACGGCCGCTGCTGCGCCGTCCTTCTCTTCCGCCGATGCGTTCATCGGCAGCAGGCTCAGCGTCATCAGAAACGCCAAAAGTATTGCCAGAACATTTTTCTTCATTTCTATCCTCTCCTTGTTTTGATTCGGCCTGCGCCGGTTTTCCGCACTCTGCTTCGTCTCTGAGCATAAGGCACGGCGCGCAAAAAAAGTGTCGAAGCAGAGCGAATGGAAATATTTTTTATATCCTCCCTTCTTTTCCTCAAAATAGGAAGTTTAGTTCCTATAATATTGCTATCAAACTTCCTATTTGTCAACAGAATTAGGAACTATAATTCCTGTAGACGCTTTTTACCGTCCCTTTTGAGCCATATAGGAGGAACACCCATGCTCATTTCAGACCCTCGCCAAATCGGGAATCGCCTGCTGGCTATTCGAAAACATATCGGTCTGACGCAGGCAGAGGTGGCCGAGGCTGCCGGTCTTTCCGACCGCGCGTATGCCGACATCGAGCGCGGAAGCGTTAATATGCGTATCGATACGGCGCTGCGCATCTGTCAGTCGCTTCATATCACGCCGGACGAGATCCTGACCGCAGAGCGACCTTCGTTCGCTCTGCGCCGCGAGGAATTGCTGGCGCGGCTGGATGCCTGCCGCCCCGACGAACAGGAAACGGCGCTTGCACTGTTGGAGGTCTATCTGCGTTCATTGTCATAAATGCGAAAAAAAGCAGGAAACGGAATCAACCGTTTCCTGCTTTTTTTATGAAGGGAGCTTTCTGCAATATGCCTCCTTTATACAGCAACGCCAGCGCCGCCGGGAGGCTTCCGGCGGCGCTGGCGTTTGTTTGTATTCGCTTACTTTTCCGCGGCGCGGAAGAGGAAGGTGACGATCTGCGCGCGGGTGCAGTCGCTGTTGGGAGAGAACGTCGTGGCGGACGTGCCGGTGGTCACACCGGCGTTGACGGCCCACTGAACGGCGCTCGCGTAGAACGCATTCGCGCTCACATCGGCAAAGGCGTTCGTGCCCTCAGCCGCCGGTGCGCCGGCCGCTCTCCACTGGAAGGTGACGGCCTGTGCGCGCGTGACGGAAGCATCCGGGGAGAAGGTCGTGCTGCTCGTGCCGGTGGTCACGTTGTTTTCCACCGCCCACGCAACGGCCTTTTCGTAATACGCGCCGCTCTTCACGTCGGTGAAGGACGTGGTCATGGACTTCGGCTCGGGGCTGCCGTTGGCTCTCCACAGGAAGGTGACCATCTGGCCGCGCGTGCAGCCCGCGTTCGGCGCAAAGGTCGTGGCGGTCGCGCCGGAGGTGATGTTCTTCGCAACGGCCCAGACAACGGCGTCGGCATAGTAGGCGTCGTCGGCGACATCGGTAAAGGGAAGCGACGCGGAGCCGTCATAGTTCTTGTCGCTCAGGACGGAGGAGAAGAGGAAGTTGCTGAGGTACGCGTACTCGTCTCTCTGGTGGACTTTGTTGGTCAGGGAGTTTGCAAAGAGGACGACGTTCATGCCGTTTTCCTTGTAGGCAAAGCCCTGCACGCCGCCGTTCATGTAGGCCTTGA
>ENA-OWRJ01001730-OWRJ01001730.1-human-gut-metagenome-genome-assembly--contig:-NODE-1730-length-21494-cov-3.850553_pt1 | contig 21494 bp, 20 predicted proteins | sample MGYA00248269_ERZ651897 | MGnify/ENA primary metagenome ERZ651897 (study PRJEB26924, sample SAMEA4378252) | human gut metagenome | biome: human gut; feature: human-associated habitat; material: faeces...
TGCCCCGCTTCGGCCGCCGCACGCACCAGCGCGAGCGTCGCAGGGCGCGGCAGGCCGCACGTGGCGACGCAGAATTCAGCATCCGCACGATTCAGGCCAAAGGTCGTATAGCCGCAATGAATCATCAGATTCTGCAACTGCACCGCCCGACGGCGGGAAACGCCCGCCGTGAGCAGGGCTTCGTACAGGTCCCGGCGGCCCGGCAGCAGGTCGTCGCGCATGAAGACGCTGCGCACAATGTCGTAGACGAACGGCGAATGGACTCCGTGACCGCGGAAATAACGGGCGCGTGAGAGCCGGTTGCGCAGTTCGGAAACCCGCCCGGGCAACCGGAAAGAAATGGGATGGCCGACGATCTTCATAACGTCTATTTTTTCAGCGACCCGGCCAGGCGGCCCGTCGAAAAGGCGATCTGAAGGTTGTAACCGCCCGTATTGGCGTCGATGTCGAGCACCTCGCCGGCAAAATACAACCCTTTGACTTTCAGCGACTCCATCGTATAGGGATTCACTTCGTCACAGCGCACGCCGCCGGCCGTCACCACGGCGTATTCGAACGGCGCATAGTCCGTGATCGGGAAAGTCAGCCCCTTGAGCGTACGCACCAGACGCGTGATCTGTTCCTCGGTGATTTTGCCGACGTAACAGTTCGCACGGATGTCCACCTCCTGCGCCAGCGGCATCACCAGCGGCTTGGGAACCAGCTTGCGCAGCAGTTCGCCGAAGAACTCGTTGGGTTGCAGCTCGGCGATTTCACGGGCGATGCGTTCGTGCAGCACCTCCTCCGTGAGCGCGGGTTTCAGGTCGAGGACCAGCTTCACGCGCTTCTCTTCGATCAGGGCGTCCACCGCGTCGCGGCTCATGCGCAGCGCCACGGCGCCCTCGATGCCGCGGTCGGAAAATCCGATCTCGCCGAACTCCTCGCGCACGGGTTCGTTATCGACATAGAGCGTCGCGCGCACGTTGCGCAGCAGCACCTTGTCGAGGTATCTCATCTGGGCGTGCGACGACAAGAGCGGCGTCAGCGACGGACGCAGCGGCTCGATCGTATGACCCAGGTCGGCGGCGAAGGCATAGCCGTCGCCCGTCGATCCGGTCGCGGGATAGGAGACGCCGCCCGTGGCGAGGATCACCTGCGCGCACTCCTCCTTGCGTTCGAAACCGCGCCTGTTGATGTATTTCACACCGAAGACCCGGTCCCCGAGGGTCAGAATCTCCGTAACACGCGTATTGTAGATGATCTTGACGCCGTTTTCGACGCAGAACTCCAGCAGGGCGTTGGCGATGTCCCACGCCTTGCCGCTCTGCGGAAAGACCCGGTCGCCGCGTTCGATGTCGAGTTTCACGCCTGCGCGTTCGAAAAACTTGATCGCCGCCCGGTTGTTGAACTCCGAGAACGCGACCTTGAAAAATTCGGCGTTGGTGCGCACCTGATCGGCGAATTCCTCGGCCGGACGCGCGTTGGTGACGTTGCATCGTCCCTTGCCGGTGATGCGGACCTTGCGGCCCGACTTCTCCATCTTTTCGATCAGCAGCACGCGCCTGCCGCTGCGCGCCGCCGTACCCGCGGCCATCATGCCCGCAGCGCCCGCCCCGATGACGATCACGTCGAAAGGCTGTTTTTCTTCCAATTGTTCCATACGGGTGCAAAGATAGGCAAAAGCAAATTAAAAATTAAGAATTAAAAATTAAAAATCAGGATGCAAAGAGCCCCGCAGGCGGTCGGCAGAGTATATTTCTTTCGCAATTCAGTATATTTTTTTCTATTTATCCGTTCGCCTCTTTTATTTCAAAATCCAATGTCCTAAATTAAGACCAATATAAAACGCCATTGCTATTACTTCGGAGGCGAGGCCGAAGAGGGAATTTAAAATGAATCTGCCATGAACAAAACCGAGCTGAAAGTGTTTCTCAAAGGATTGGCTAATTTCTACGTCGTTCTGATGATTATAGCGTTTCTGCCCACACCCGGAAAAGATTGCTCTCCGGGACGCCTCGTGCGGTGCATCGCCATTTATACGATCGTAAGCATCGTGATCTTTTCGGCCATCTATTTTTGGAACCGAATCAGAAAGGGTCCGGATAAACGTCCCGATACGTGTCCGGTTCCCGATGCAAAAGAGACGAAAGACGACGATTTGAGTATTTCCCGGTTCCTCACCTTGCGAAACATGGGCGCCTGCTTCATCTATTTTCTTTGTGTCTTCGCGCTTCTCTATCCGGAAATGTCTCTCGAAAGCATGCTCAAAGCCAGCGCCCGAAGCACCGGCTATTGCATCCTTGTCCTGCTCGTGGCCGGAATCGTTTATTGTGTCTATCAAAGTCATGCAGGCAAGAAAAAGTCGATCCGGGAAAAGTAGTTGCAGCATCGGGAGGCCATCGCGCCTCCCGTTTTTTCGGATACGCCGGAATCCGCCGCGACGGCCGCGCGGAAATCGCCCGGAGAAAGAATTCTCCCGGCTTAATTTTTTATTCTTGATTTTTAGTTGTATTTTTGCGGCCGTTAAAAATCGTTCTAAAAAAATGTTGAGCAGAAGATTACTCCGTATAAAGGTCGTCAAGGCGCTGTTCGCCCATCTCAAATCGGGCGCGGATAACATGATGGCGTCGGAAAAAACGCTGATGGCGTCCGTCGACAAGGCCTATGACCTCTATTTCCAGATACTGATCCTCCCCGTGGAGATCGCGCGTTACGCCGAACAGCGTCAGGAGCTGGCCAAACAGAAGAAACTGCCGACATTCGAAGACCTCAACCCCAACACCAAGTTCGTGGACAACGCCGTGATCCGCACCATCGCCAACAGCGACGCGGTGAACGATCACGTGGCGGCCCGCAAACTGGGATGGGAACGCTATCCCGAACTGATCCGCACGCTCTACGCGCAGTTGACCGAGAGCGACTACTACAAGGACTACATGCAGCGCGAGGAGCGCTCGTTCGACGACGACAAAAAGCTGCTCGAGGACTTCTTCAAGGAGTTGCAGAGCTGCGAGGCGCTGGACGACGTGCTGGAGGAGATGTCGATCCTCTGGACCGACGACCTTCCCTACATCGTGATCATGGTCCTGCGCACGCTTTCGAACCTGCGCGTCTCGCACACCGAACTGAAGGTTCCCGCGAAGTTCAAAAGCAGCGAGGACCCCGAATTCGTCAAGACGCTGTTCGAAAAGTCGCTGGTCAACTACTCCGCCTTCCAGGACTACATCGAGAAGTTCACGGCCAACTGGGACGTGGAGCGCATCGTCTTCATGGACAACCTGATCATCGGCACGGCGATGGCTGAGCTGACTTCGTTCCCGTCGGTTCCCGTCAAGGTGACGCTCGACGAGTGGATCGAAATTTCGAAATACTACTCCACCCCGGGCAGCAGCACCTTCATCAACGGCGTGCTGGACAAGATCGTCGAGTCGCTGACCGCGGAAGGACGCATCAAAAAGGCCGGGCGCGGCCTGATCTGACCCCTGCCGGCCATGACCCGCATGCTCGCGATCCTCGCCCTGGCGGCACTCGCCGTTGGCTGCGGCACATCTCCCCGTGCGGTCGAACGCAAGGGCCGGATTATCTCGCTAACGGATTCGATTCTCACCACGGGAGGCACGGACACCGTGCGTTTCGGACGCCTCGGGTCCGGCGAAATCGCCGTGCTGCGCCTCTGGCTGGCCAACGACGCGAGCCGTCCCGTGGCCGTCGCCTCCTACCGGCGCAGCTGCGGATGCACGACGCTCGAATTTGACGCACAACCGATTGCACCGGGCGACGCACGGCAGGTGACGCTCACCTTCGATTCGCGCGGCGAACGGGGCTGGCAACTCAAGGCGCTGGACATCACGCTGGCGGGAGGGCAGCGGCCCCTGCGGCTGTTCGTGGAAGCGGACATAAAATAAATCCTTGTTTATTCGGCAATAATTTGTACCTTTGCTTCGTTCAATGGAATAAACACTTAAAACGAATACAATTATGATTAATTTTCTTCAGACGGTCCCCATAGAGCCTCAACCGGGATTCATGCAGCAGTACAGTTTCATTATTATGATCGGCCTCATGGTGCTGGTTCTCTGGTTGTTCATGTGGCGTCCCGAGGCCAAGCGCCGCAAACAGATGCAGGAGTTCCGCAACGGTCTGAAAAAAGGCGACAAAGTCATCACCGCCGGCGGCATCTACGGCGTCGTGAAGGAGATCAAGGAGACCACCCTGCTGATCGAGGTCGACGGCAATGTGACGCTGCGCATCGACAAAAACATGGTCGTAGCCGACAATTCGGACCTCCAGCGTCAGTAGAGATAACCCGCGCATAAAAAAGAGCTGCAAGGATTTGCAGCTCTTTTTTCACACACCTATCCGAACAGGTGCAAGGCCCCGACGTCGATGATCCGCTGGTTGGAACTCCCCCGGAAATCGAGCGACAGATCGCGCAGCGCCTCGACGTAGCGTCCGTCGACCAGCGTGTCGATCCACCGAAGGCACTCCCGGCGGGCCGGGTCGGCGAGACACTCTTCGAGCGTATAGCCCGTATAGCACCAGACGTTCTGCCCCGTGCGCTCCTTCACCAGCCGCAGAAAGGCTGCCATGGCTTCGGGCTGCAACAGCGGATCGCCGCCGCTGAGCGTCACCCCGTCGAGAATCGGATTCGCGGCGATTGCGGCGCAGATAGTTTCGGCACGCTCCACGGTCAGCGGCTCGCCCCGCCGGGGATCGTGGCTCTCGGGGTTGTGGCAGCCGGGACAACGGTGCGCGCACCCCGCGAAATAGATCGCATAGCGCAGCCCGTAACCGTCGGAGATGGTTTCGGGATAGATGCCGATGATTCTTAATAATTCCATTGCGTTTTCATAACATGAATACAACTCCGTCGGTCGCGATTCACGGCGGAACGCCGTGTTTACAAATCTGACCCACCTCTAAACTTTAGGCGGGGACTTGCCGCACGCGACCGGAGACGGCGGCAAAAAGGGATTCTTCCGCCGGGTGAATTTTGATTTTAGGCGGGCGGACAGGGGGCCGCCAATTTCGATTATCGCAGAGCGGTTTTCGGGCTTCGTGAAGTGGGGCGAAGCAGGAGCATACGAACGTATGTAACTGTTTCGCCCCGCAAGGGAAGTGCAAAAGATGCCGGTGAGAATCGAAATTACCGGTGCTTTACCCGATCGCGCTCCTCGGCCTGCTTGGCCGAGTTCCACGATTCGAGGCTGCCTGTCAGGTAACCCGTGATGCGGCGCATGCGCAGGATGTCGTCCGAACCGCAGACGGGACATTTCGAGTAGATCACCCCGCGGTGGCCGCACTTGCGGCAGGTGTCGATCGGATGGTTGATCGAGCCGTAGCCGATCCCCTCGTCCTGCATCACCTTGACGATCTTGAGGATCGCCACGGGATTCTTCCGGGCCTCGCCGTCGAGTTCGACGTAAGTGATGTGCCCGCCGCGCGTGATGGCGTGGAACGGCGCTTCGAGGCGGATTTTCTCGACGATGGAAACCGGCTCGCGCACGTCGACATGGAACGAGTTGACGTAGTAGTCGCGGTCGGTGACGCCCGGAATCTCCCCGTAACGCTTGCGGTCCATGCGCGTGAAGCGCCCGCTCAACCCCTCGGCCGGGGTCGCCAGCACCGAATAGTTCAGCCCGTATTTGGCCTTGTACTCCTCGACCACGCGGTTCATCACCGTCACGGCGTCGTAGAGCGTCTGCCACGCCTCCTTCGAGGTCGCATGGCCTTCGCCGTAAATCGCCACCATCGCGTTGTGTCCGCCGATGAAGCCGATGCCCAGCGTGCCGTGCTTGAGCACGTCGCCCACCTCGTCGTTGGGCTGCAACCGGCCGCCGCCCTTCCAGACATCGTTCGACATCATAAACGGGAACTGCCGCGCAAGGGCCGTGCGCTGGAAGCAGTAGCGTTCGTAGAGCTGCTCGGCCATCATCGTGGCGGTCTTGCGCACCGATTCGAGGAAAATTTCGCGAGCCTCCTTGCGGATCGCGTGTTTGTTGCCGTCGGGAATCATGTCCCCGGCCTCGCGCATCGCCTCGATGGCCAGCCGCGGCAGGTTCATCGACGTGAAGGAGAGGTTGCCGCGCCCCCACGACGACTTTTCGCCGTGCAGATTCTCGAAGACGCGCGTACGGCACCCCATCGTCGCCACCTCGTAGCGGAAGCGGTCGGGGTCGTCGATGCGCCACTTCTCGTGGCGGTTGAACGGTGCGTCGAGGAACATGAAGTTGGGGAACAGCGCCACCGACGTGGTGCGGCACGCCTCGATCAGCAGGTCGAAGTTCGGAGTTTTGAACTTGATCTCCCCAGCCAGTGCCTTGTCGAAGTCCTTCACCGCTGCGGCATAGTCCTCTTCGGACCACGAAACGCCCTCCTTGACCTTGAAAATCTGGATCGGGAAGACCGGCACTTCGCCGTGCCCCAGCCCCTCGATCGTGGCGGAAAGCAGTTCGCGGATGACCATGCGGCCCTCGGGCGAAAAGTCCGTGCCGTAGTTCACCGAGCTGAACACCACCTGGTTGCCGCCGCGCGAGTGCATCGTATTGAGGTTATGGATGAATCCCTCCATCGCCTGATGGGTCTCGCGGCGCGTCGTGTCGTATGCCTGCCGCCAGATGCGTCGGATGTCCTCGTCGGCGACCTCCACGCCCGACTGGCGCAGGGCGGCGAACAGACGCCCCACCGCCGTCTCGCAGGGTTCGATCGTCGGCACGTGTTCGGCGACCAGGGCCTTCAGCTCGGCGCGCTCCAGCGTCACGCCGCCCCGCACGCCGCACAGGAACAGCGTCATGTCGGTCAGGTGACGGCGGAAGGTTTTCAGCACGCCCGGAGCCATGAAATGGTCGAACGCCGGGATCGACTGCCCGCCGTGCTGCTCGTTCTGGTTGGTCTGGAAGACGATCGTGGCCAGCGTGGCGTAGCTCTGGATCGACTGCGGCGTGCGCACCGAGCCGTTCTTCGTCGAGAATCCCCGTTCGTAGATGTCACCCAGATCGTACTGAATGCACGTCGTGGTCTTGGTGGGATAGTAGTCCAGGTCGTGAATGTGGATGTCCCCGTCGCGGTGGGCGCGGCCGTGGCGCACGCCCACCAGATATTTCAGGGCGTAGTCCTTGGTGATCTCCGAGGCGAAGGTCATCATCTGCCCCGCGGGCGTGTGCGACGACATGTTGGCGTTCGAAAGGTTGATGTCGTTCTTCTCGACGGTCACGATGCCGTCCATGACGCTCTTGATCGACGAGCGGCGGTCGCGTTCGACGTTGCGCCACTCGCGGTAGATGATATAACGTTTGGCGATCGAGGGGTTGCGTTTCATCAGCCGCTCCTCGACCATGTCCTGAATCTCCTCGACCGAAATCTCGGCCTTCGTAATTGCCGCCGCCACGTCGGATGCGATCTGCTCGACGGCCTGCCCCTCGTCCGTTATGCCGCCCGCGCGAAAGGCCTTCGTGATGGCGCGGACGATTTTATCCAGAGAAAAAGGCTCGGTTTTACCATCACGTTTGATGATGGAAATCTGCGTGTAATCCATTGTAATATGAGTATATACGTTTCACAACAGGCCCCGTTTCCCCGCAGGGCCGACATTGCATGCGCAAAGGCAGGTCTTCTGACTCGCACCGACCCGCAGGCGGCCTTCCCGTCCCCCGCGGGACAGTGGCTCGACGATTCGCCTGCGGCATTGAAGTGCATACAGCAGCGGGAACTGTCCGGGATTCGCACCCGATTCCCTCTTATCCTCCGCCCCGGCGGGACGAAGGATACCTTTGCGGGTCACAAAAGTCTCCATTATTCCCCGACTTTCAAAATTCCGGAGCAGGAAGTTTTCAACATTTTGTGAAAGGCTCCGAATTTCGTATCTTCGCCCCCGCAAACCGGAAAATCGTAACTCCATGACACAGAAAATAACACACGTCTGCCAGGGAACCTGCTCCCGGCAAATCGACGTCGAACTCGAAAACGGCGTCGTTCGAAGCGTCTCCTTCACGGGCGGCTGCCACGGCAACCAGCAGGGAATCGCGGCGCTCGTGCGCGGGATGACGGCAGCGGAAGCCGTCGCCCGGCTCGAAGGCATCGACTGCCGGGGCCGCGGCACGTCGTGTCCCGATCAGCTGGCAAAAGCGCTGAAAAAGGCGTTATAAAACGCCCCGGCCCGGCCGGGTACGGATTTTGCACTCCGAAAAGCGTTCCAAAATGCAAGACTATGTATTTTCTATGGTATCTGCTGATCGGACTGGCCGCCGGATGGATCGCCAACCTGATCGTCAAGGGAGGAGGTTCGGGACTCTTCGTCAACCTGATCGTCGGGCTTATCGGAGGCGTACTGGGCGGCTGGCTCTTTTCGCTCTTCGGATGGGTTCCCGTCGGCACGCTGGGCAGTCTGGCGACGGCCGTCATCGGCTCGGTCATCCTGCTGTGGATCGCCGCGCTCATCTCACACCGCAAGATCCGCTAAACGAACGTATGCACGAAAAAGGCGGTCGCATGACCGCCTTTTCGTGTTGAGCTGCCGGGATTCGAACCCAGAACGACAGAACCAAAATCTGCTGTGTTACCATTACACCACAGCTCAAACATTCGCTCGAAAGCGACTGCAAAGATAAACAAAAAATCGCAAAAACCAACCCCCGGATGCAAAATTGGCAGGGACAAAACCGGACCTCTGCCGGATTTTTCGTATCTTTGCTTCAGTTACCCTGTAAATAAACGCAAACGATATGATTCCGACAATGATTCTGCTCTTCGTGGTGGGCTATCTGTTCATCGCGCTGGAGCACAAAACCAGGATCGACAAATCGGCCGTCGCCCTGCTGATGGCCGGAGCGATCTGGACCGTGTTCAGCCTCCTGGGCAACGACCCGCACATTCAGCACGAGCTGGTGGACCAGCTGGGCGACACGTGCGAAATCCTGGTCTTCCTGATCGGGGCCATGACCATCGTGGACCTGATCGACAGCTACGGCGGCTTCAACGTCATCACCGACCACATCACCACGCGCAACAAGCGCAAACTGATGTGGCTGCTGGCGATCATCACCTTCTTCATGTCGGCCGCACTGGACAACATGACCACCACGATCATCATGGTCATGCTGCTGCGGCGGTTGATCGCCAACAAGAAGGAACGGTGGATTTTCGCCAGCGTGATCGTCATCGCCGCGAACAGCGGCGGCGCCTGGTCGCCCATCGGCGACGTGACGACCATCATGCTGTGGATGCGCGGCAACGTCACGGCCGCCAACCTGATCGCCAACCTCTTCCTGCCGTGCCTCGTGTCGGTCGTGATCCCTGCGGCCATCGCCAGCCGCTACGTCGCCGACCGCCCCGCCGCCGCGGTCAGCGCCAAGGCCCTCGCATCGGGATGCCCCGAATGCATCGGTCCGCGCCTGCGGCTATTCATCCTTATCGTGGGCGTCGTAAGTCTGCTGTTCGTGCCGGTGTTCAAAAGCCTCACCGGACTGCCGCCCTACATGGGCATGATGGTGTCGCTGGGATTCATGTGGATTCTGACCGAAATCATCTACGACCGCAAACGCAGCATCCGCAACATGGAGGAGTCGATCCAGCCGCGCGTATCCAAAGTCCTCAAGCACATCGACATGCCGACGATTCTCTTTTTCCTCGGCATCCTGATGGCCGTGGGCGCGTTGCAGACCGGCGGCGTGCTGACCGACATGGCCGACTGGCTGGACAAGAATGTCCACGAAGTGTTCACCATCGCGGGCGCCATCGGCATCCTCTCGTCGGTGGTCGACAACGTGCCGCTGGTGGCGGCCTGCATGGGCATGTACCCGGTGGCCGACGTCGCAACGGCTGCGGCGAGCGCCGACCCGGCTTTCGCACAGAGTTTCGTGGCGGACGGGCTGTTCTGGCACCTGCTGACCTACTGCGCCGGCGTGGGCGGCAGTCTGCTGATCATCGGCTCGGCGGCCGGCGTCGTGGCGATGGGACTCGAAAAGATCAATTTCGGCTGGTACCTCAAACGCATCTCGCTGCTGGCCCTGTCCGGCTATCTGGCGGGCATCGCGGTGATCTGGCTCGAACACGTCCTGATCGGGCTTTGACCGAAAAGTTCCGGATGCGTCGTGCGCCCAGAATATTGCCGATCACGGGTTTGCCCCATAACAGTATAATCAGAGGTTGGATAAAATATTTTTATCCAACCTCTGATTTACAGCCAAATTATCAGCAGTTTGTAAGTCAGGAACTCCAATATCAATTTAGTAAGAGTACCCTTGCGGAATCAATGCCAGATGTACCCCGGAAGATGTGGATAGACCATTTTTCAACACCCGACATTCGATATCGTGAAGTACGGGTATCGGTATCCGACGCAAAATCAGCGGTGGGAGCGGACCCCGAAACCGCTGATACAGCTGCATAGGCATTTACCAGACCATAACCCACAAATTGGTTCCATAATCCGTTCAATCGAAGCGGATCGACACCATAAGTGTTGCCGCCGATCTTTCGGGTAGTTTGTTCGATAATATTGCGTACCCGCCATACCGAAAGATCGGGATCCGTTGCCCATATCAAAGCCACGATGCCGGAAACATGGGGAGCAGCAAAAGATGTGCCCGACACACAAGTATATCCACCGGTCACATCTGTTGTCCAGATTTCACGCCCGGGAGCGACAACATCCAATGAAGAACCATAACCGGAGAAATCCGATTTGTACCCATTCCGATCTATTGCACCTACTACTAACGTTGCAGAAGGTGCTCCCGCTGCCGGCTGTGATACAGCACTGCCTTTATTGCCCGATGAAAAAACAACGATGCATCCTTTACCATGAGCATATGTTACAGCATTATTGATTTCGGATATTGGAGAAGATGTATCAAATGACCATGAATTATTAATTACGCGCGCACCATTATTTGCGGCAAACCGAATTGCATTCGCAAAATTGGTCGTGGTGGAGGCAGCTATGCCAAGCTCGTTATCAGTATAACAAATACTGATGGGCATGATTTTCACTCCGGATGCAACGCCTGCAATGCCTTTGCCATTATTAGCCGTGGCTCCGATAACACCGGCAACCTTTGTGCCGTGATCTCCGTATAGCCCACTTGGAATTCCTCCCGTGTGAGCGTTGTAACTGACATTATACAAATGTAAATCATCATGGTTATTATAAACACCGTTATCGACAACCGCAACGATAATATCGTTGATATATGGAAAAGCAAAGGCATTCCTTGCGTTCACATAATTGATATCGATCCCCGAATAAGAGACGTTTTTCAGATTCCATTGATAGCTGAAATAGGTATCGTTCGGAGCGGCGTCGGGCATCGACTCAACGATAAACTCGGGTGTTGCATACTCAAACGCGCCCGATTCATACATAAAATTCGCCATTTCGAGCGCATTCCCTTTCGACTCCTTTGTACACGAAAGATAATAGATACTCGGGTCGAATTCGTTTTCTCCCAATATCTCCAGATTATACTCTTCCGCGATTTTTTGAAGTTTGGCAAGGTCTTGCTCTCCTGTCAGTTGTACGCTGAATACATTCGTTATGCCGAGATCGGCGCCATCGCTTGTTTTAAAATAGGGAGCCTCATACACTACATCCTGCGGATTAATCGATTTTTGTTGGGCGTTATCCAGCGTAAACGACGTAAGACTTTTTTGCATGCGGAACTCTTTTGACGATCTTATGCCCAGCGCAGCATAGTTATCAATAGTTCTGGTATTTCCCCCACGGATATTTACGGCCGATTTGCGAACACTTTCAATTTTTGCGGTTTCAACCAAAACATACGACTTGTTCTCGTTGACCGTTAGTGGGATTTTCACACCGTCACACCAAATAATAATAATCAGACGAACCCACAGACGCACGGGTCGCGGGAACGTTTTCTTGATATTCCTCTGACAAAATGTCATCCTGGCAACCATAAAATGTTATGACTGCAATGATAAGAGAAAGCAGCTTTTTCATGATATTAAGAATATCTAAATTATGATTTTGTTGACAGTAAGCGTTTTTTCGGGAAGTTTGTCGTATAGTCCCCAGAAATAAAAAATAGTCATAATCGCCGGAGTACCACCCTTCAGTTGCTTATACACCAAATTCAATGTCATCTTATCGGATTCGGTATCGACGGCCTGCTTCTCGAAAGAGTATCCGGGATGCCCCATCCAATGCTGTCCAATAATAAGGGTATATTTGTCAAAGTCGATTACCGGCAGCTCGACCGAAGGAGGTGCAACGGCCTCGAACTCTTCCATGCTGTTGATCACAAAACATTCGATGTCGCGATCATCGATCTCGCTGAAATTGAATTCCGGCTCGGGATGCGAACTGGAACTCGAAGGCAGATAGGTCTTGAAAAAAGCCGATACGTCCGCGGAGGCTGTGACGGGAGGAGTGCCGATATATTCGGATTCTTCCGAGTCGTTGCATGCGACAAACCCACCCAGTAGAAGCAGGGCTGCTGTCAAAGTCAAAATGCGAGTTTTCATAGTTTGAAGTTTAAGGATGAAACATTGAAGGCAGGTTCGCGAGAGTCTTACGGATAATTACAATATGTAGTTGTAATGGATGTAGGGCAAAAATAACGAAAAAAATCAATTATGCAAATTCAACCGCCAATAATTCAGCAAGATTAAGTAGTATAAGCACAGAAATTTACAGGCATCGGGCGACTTGAACAGAATTGTACACAAACGAAAAGGATCGAGCCCTGTCCAAACACGGAGCCCAATCCTTCGATCCGGCATAAATAACTACAAATCAAGCTGTACGTCTTTTCGCAGACGCAGAAGATCCGGAGCTTTTCCGTTACTTCACCTTGGCCATGAATTTTTCCCGGTCGACGATGTAGCGGATGTGGATGCCCTCGCCAATCAGCCCCTCGGCGTCGCGGGCCCCGACGTTGAAGGTCAGCTTGCGTCCCTCGACTTCGGCAAGCACGGCCGTGGCGGTGATCTCGGCGCCAAGTCCCGACGGCTTGATGTGCGTGACGTTCATCTCGGAGCCGACGGTGGTCGCGCCTTCGGGAAGTTCGCCGGCAACGGCCGTCATGGCGGCGTTCTCCATCAGCGCCACCATCGCGGGGGTGGCGAAAACCGCAAGGTCGCCCGAACCCATCGCGGCGGCCGTGTTGCCGGCGGCGACGGTTGCGGCGCTGCGGGCGGAAAGTCCTTTTTCAAGCATAATATTCGCTGTTCGTAATTCGTTTATCGCGGTGAATCGTTATCTTTGCCGGAGACACCCCGGCAAACCGGATGCAAAACCGCACGGGTTTTCATCCGGACTCCGCCGCAAAGGTACAAAAAATTCGCCGCCGTTGAAAAAGTGGATACTCCTCATCGCCCTGCTCGCCGCCGCGCTTTCCCAAGCGCAGGCGCAGGGAGGCCGTGGCTTCTGGCATCAGGAGTGGACGGTCGAGAAGGGCGATTCGATCCCGCTGGTCCACGTCCTGCCGGTCTACGTCTTCAGCCGCCCGGTCGACCTGCGCCGCTACCGCCGGCTGGTGGACGCCGTGAAAAAGGTCTACCCCATCGCGCAGATCGCCAAGGCCAAGATGGCGACGATGGAGGAGGAGTTGTGCCGCCTGCCGACCAAAAAGGCCCAGAAGGAGTATATCAAACAAATCTACCACGAGATCAAGGACGAATACACCCCCGTGCTGAAACACATGACCCGCACGCAGGGCCGCGTGCTGCTGAAACTCATCGACCGCGAAACCGAATACACCGCCTACGAGGTGTTGAAGGAGTTCCGCGGCGGTTTCGTGGCGGGATTCTGGCAGGGCGTCTCGAAAATCTTCGGTCAGAACCTCAAGTCGGAATACGACAGGGAGGGCGAGGACCGGATGATCGAGCAAATCGTGATTTATTACGAAGCCGGACTGCTCCGGTAGCGACGGACGGACCGGGTAACGGAGGGACCGGGTAACGGAGGGACCGTTCCGGAATCCCGCTCCTAAAAATTGAACGACAGCCCCACACCCAGCCCCATATAGGAGCGCGAAGGCCGAAACTCCCCGGCCCGGAAATTATCGGTCAGGTAGCAGTGATAGGTGAAGTCGCCGAAGAGGTTGAACCGCCAGATCGGGATGATCAGCCGCGCACCCGCGTCGAACGTACAGGAGAAACGCTGCCGGACGGTATAGGGCCGCCACGAAGGGTCGGTCGTCGAATAGCCTTCGGTCGTGAACGGCCCGCACATCAGCCCCGGGGTAAAGCCCGCATGGACCTCGAACCCCGAGGGCAGGATCGCAAGCAGCACGTTGAGAAACGTACTGCCCACGTCCGCCCCTCCGCCGGAATAAGCGCCGTAAGGATCTGCATAAGAGCCGTTGTAGTAATTATTCTGCACGCTCCGCTCCCGGCTCTCCCGGCGCCAGGACGAGGCGATACGTCCGGTCCGCCAGGTGAATTGCAGCGGCACGGAGAAATAGTTCTCGGCATCCTCGTCGACGAAGACGTTCAGCCCCGTTCGAAAACCGATATTGTAAAAATTATAACGGGCATAGTCGATCGAAAAGGCCTGCAATTCGGGTCCCCGCCCGTCGCCCACGTAAAGCTGCGCTCCGTAGCGCACGCCCAGTTCGTTGTCGAAGGTCTTCGGGACGGGTGGCATTTCGTGCTCGCCGGGATAGACGAGGGTTTGCGCCGGAGCGGTCCCGGCCGTGACGGCAAGCAGCAGGAAAAGAAATTTCTTCATTGCATGACGGTTAGGTTCAGTTGTAAACATAACTATTTTTCACGGCATAACAAAATTTCCACGGCGGATTGTGCTTTGTGAATTATTGATTATCTTTGCGCTCGGATAATTTCAGAAGTCATGTTTGAAAATTTAACAGATAAACTCGAACGGTCGTTCAAAATTCTCAAAGGCGAGGGGCGCATCACCGAGATCAACGTCGCGGAGACGCTCAAGGAGATCCGCCGCGCGCTGATCGACGCCGACGTCAACTACAAGGTTGCCAAGACCTTCACCGACGAAGTGAAGCAGAAAGCCCTGGGCCAGGACGTGCTCAAAGCCGTCAAGCCGGGACAGATGATGACCAAGATCGTCCGCGACGAGCTGGCCGAACTGATGGGCGGCACGGCCACGGACATCCGGCTGGAGGGCACGCCTGCGGTGATTCTGATCGCGGGTCTGCAAGGTTCGGGTAAGACGACCTTCTCGGGCAAGCTGGCTTCGCTGCTCAAGTCGAAGAAGGGCCGCCAGGTGCTGCTGGTGGCAGGCGACGTTTACCGTCCCGCAGCCATCGACCAGCTGAAAGTGCTCGGCGGACAGATCGGCGTGGAGGTCTACACCGAGGAGGGTAACAGGAATCCTGTCGAGATCGCCGAGAACGGTATCAAGTACGCCCGGCAGAAGAATTACAACGTGGTGATCGTCGACACCGCGGGCCGTCTGGCCGTGGACGAGGCGATGATGCAGGAGATCACGGCCATCAAGGCCGCCGTGAAACCTTCGGAGACGCTGTTCGTCGTCGACTCGATGACCGGTCAGGACGCCGTCAACACGGCCAAACAGTTCAACGACCGGCTCGACTTCGACGGCGTCGTGCTGACGAAGCTCGACGGCGATACGCGGGGCGGTGCGGCTATCTCGATCCGCGCGGTGGTCAACAAGCCGCTGAAGTTCATCAGTTCGGGCGAGAAGATGGACGCGCTGCAGGTGTTCCACCCCGAGCGTATGGCCGACCGGATTCTCGGCATGGGCGACATCGTGTCTCTCGTCGAGAGGGCACAGGAGCAGTACGACGAACAGGAGGCGCGCCGGCTGAAGAAGAAACTGGTCAAGGACCAGTTCAACTTCAACGACTTTTTGAGCCAGATCGCGCAGATCAAGAAAATGGGCAACCTGAAGGACCTGGCCTCGATGATTCCGGGCGTCGGCAAGGCGCTCAAGAACGTCGAGATCAGCGACGACGTGTTCAAGCAGACCGAGGCGATCATCCAGTCGATGACTCCCGCCGAGCGCGAGAATCCGTCGATTCTGAACGGCAGCCGCAAGCAGCGCATCGCTGCGGGCAGCGGTACGACGATTCAGGAAGTCAACCGGCTGCTCAAACAGTTCGAGGACACGCGCAAGATGATGAAGACGGTGGCCGGCGGCATGCCGAAAATGATGCGCCACGGCAAAAGGCGTTGATTCCGGCCGGAAAGTTCCGACGCTCGTTGACCGGAATTTTTCAGGCCGTGCGGTCTGAAATCCGCAGGCTGGGTTTCCCCCTTCGCGGCGGCGTTGTGACGGATAGCGGGCGCGGCCGATGCCGAAACGGAACCCCGTGTCCCGTCGGACGTAGCCGAAACTTTTCCGGAGTTCCGGTCGTAAGCGGATAGAACGTGCTGCCGGGTTGCGGGCCGGAACGTAAGTGTCTGTCGGGAAACTTGCAGGACGGATTTCGGACGGTTCGGGCCGGCGGGTTGCCGGGAAGTCCGGGAGCGAGGCGACGAGCCGCTCCGGCGGAAAGATGCGCGGGCCGGGTCGCGGAAGAACCGGCGGAAAACTCGGTTTCCTCGGGCAAGGGCGGAGGACGCTTTCACGTATCCGATATTATTGTTTGAAAATTTTAAGATAGCGAGCTATGCAGATTATGGACGGGAAGGAGGTCGCAGCCAGCCTCCGCAAGCAAATCGCCTCCGAGGTGGAGGCTCTCGTGGCCGCCGGAAACAGGCCGCCGCATCTGGCGGCCGTTTTGGTCGGAAACGACGGCGCGAGCCAGACGTATGTCGGGCATAAGGAGAAATGCTGCGGCGAGGTGGGCTTCCGCTCGACCGTGCTTCGCCTGCCTGAGGAGACGACCGAGGAGGCTTTGCTCGCCGAGATCGCCCGGCTGAACGCCGATCCGGACGTCGACGGCTTCATCGTGCAGCTTCCGTTGCCGAAGCACATCTCGGAGCAGAAAGTGATCGAGGCGATCGATCCGCGCAAGGATGTGGACGGATTTCATCCGGTCAATACGGGGCGCATGATTTCGGGCCTGCCCGCCTATCTGCCCGCTACGCCCGACGGGATTCTGGAGTTGCTCAGGTACTACAGGATCGAAACCGCCGGCAAGCACTGCGTCGTAATCGGCCGCAGCAACATCGTAGGCCGTCCGATCGCCAATCTGCTGTCGCAGAAGGGCTGGGATTGCACGGTAACGCTTTGTCACAGCCGGACGAAGAATCTCGCGGAGGTCGTTCGCGGCGGCGACATCGTAATCGCCGCGCTGGGCAAGGCCGAGTTCGTCACGGCCGACATGATCAAGCCGGGCGCGATAGTCGTCGACGTGGGTATCACGCGCGTGCCGAGCGACCGGACCAAGTCGGGGTGGAAATTGCTGGGCGACGTCAAGTTCGACGAGGTGGCTCCCAAGTGCAGTTATATAACGCCGGTCCCGGGCGGAGTCGGGCCGATGACGATCATCTCGCTGATGAAAAATACGCTGAAAGCGGGTCGCAGGGAAGTGTACGGAAAGTGACGCTCCCGGGAGCCTGGCACGGGGAGGAATAAACGCTTCGGCCGGGTTCTTCGCGGCCTTGTGCGATCTTGCCCCTGTCGCGTCGGTGCGGCGGGGGCGAGTCGTTTCCGGGGAAGCGGCCGGCGCTTCTTCCGTTTGCGGATGCCTTGGCCGTTGAGGGCCGAATGTCAGGTGCTGCCGGAGGCGGTTTAGCATGTTTGGAACGGTGCTTGTCCGCATGATGCCGGAAGCGTCAAGACGCGCGGAGTCACGGTGCGGCCGGCCCGGCGTGGGATGCAGCGCCCGGAACCTTGCGGCGGCGAGCGGCTCCGGCCGTCGACATAGGACCGCTGTCGCACGGTTGCAGTCCGGAGGTGCGGGCGGTCCGAGGATTCTCCCTGATCGGGCGTGCGGGATGGCGGGGCCCGTGCGGAAACGGCAGGCCGGCGGTGATGCGAAGTTCGGAATCCGGAATCTCGGAGCCGGGCGAGGCCCCGCCGCGCGATAAATTTCGGCGCGTAACGGTGTCCGGCACAAGAATCTCGACAATTTTTCGTTACTTTGCAGATCACTATCGATTAACCGGTCCCTATGGAGAACAAGCGCAATATCCGACGGTGGCTTCCCGTGGCGGCGGCTCTGGCCGTTTTCGTTCTGATCAACCTGTTCTATTTCGCTCCGCAGTTCAGCGGACAGACGCTGCTCCAAGGCGATGTTCAGCAGTACAAGGGCTCGTCGGAGGATATCATGCAGCACCGCGAGAAATACGGCGAGGACCCGCAGTGGGAAGGCAACATGTTCGGGGGTATGCCGGCTTACCTGATCAACGTGCAGTACGAGGGGACCGTCATCAAGACGCTGTCGAAAGCCTTCTACTTTCTCGGCCAGCCCGCCGCGCTGATCTTCATCGCCATGACGGCTTTCTTTTTCATGCTGCTGTGCATGCGGTTCAACCCGTGGATCGGGATCGTTCCGTCGCTGGCCTACGGCTTTTCGACCTATTTCTTCATTATCATAGGGGCGGGGCATGTGACCAAGATGATGGCGCTGGCTTTCGCTCCGATGCTGTTCGGGGGAGTGTGGTACGCGTTCCGGCGCAACATGTGGGTCGGTGCGGCGCTGACGGGCGTCTTCGCGTCGATCGAGATCGGCGTGAACCATCCGCAGATCACCTACTATTTCCTGTTCATACTGGCCGCGTTCTGGATCAACGAGCTCGTGTCGGCCGCGCGTGCGAAAGCGCTGCCCCGGTTCGCCAAGACGACCGGACTGCTGGCCCTGGCCGCCGTATTGGCTGTCGGCAGCAATGCAGGCATGCTCTACTACATCAATTCCCATTCGGCCGAGACGATGCGCGGAGGCAGCGAGCTGCGCGAGGCCCGTACGGGCGAGAAGCAGCAGGGGCTCGACATCGAGTATGCGACGGCCTGGAGCTACGGGCCCGGCGAGACGTTCAATCTGCTTATTCCCAATCTGTACGGCGGCTCGTCCGAGGGCGGATTTTCCGAGGACGGAGCGGTGGCCGACGCGCTCGGCAAGTACAATGCGCGGCAAGTAGCAGCGCATCTGCCCGGTTATTGGGGCCCCCAGCCCGGAACGTCCGGTCCGGTCTATGTGGGCGCTGCGGCGCTGTTGCTCGCCGTGCTGGGACTGTTCGTGCTGCGCGGTCGGTCGAAATGGTGGGTGGCCGCGGTCGCGCTGCTCGCCGTGCTGTTGTCGTGGGGTAACCATTTCATGGGGCTGACCGAGCTGTTCTTCCGTCATTTCCCGATGTACAACAAGTTCCGCACCGTGTCGATGATTCTCGTGATCGTCGAGTGGTGCGTGCCGTTTCTCGCGGCCGTCGTGCTGCAGCGCATCTGGTGCGGCCGGATCGAGCATGCCAGACTGATGAAGGGGCTGAAATACTCCGTGTTGACGGTCGGCGGCATCTCGTTGCTGTTTCTGCTGTTCGGCGGCGCGTTGCTGTCGTTCTCGGGCGGAGCCGATTCGCAGATGCAGTTGCCGGACGACGTGCTTGCCGCGATGCGCGACGAGCGGGCGTCGATGATGCGTGCCGATGCGCTGCGCTCGCTGGTGTTCGCGCTGCTGGCGGCCGGAGCGGTGTGGCTGTTCGCGACCGACAAAATCAAGCGGGGCGCGCTGGCGGCGGCGCTGGCCGTGATCGTGACGGCCGATATGGTACCGGTCAACCTGCGCTATCTGGGACGCGAACGTTTCGTGCCCGAAAGCGCCGTACGGATCAGGCCGACGGAAGCCGACCTGCAGATACTGGCCGATACGGTCGGCGAACCCGGATACCGCGTGCTGAATCTGACCGTCAGCCCGTTCAACGAGGCGTCGACTTCGTATTTTCACCGCTCGGTGGGCGGGCACCACGGGGCGAAGCTGCACCGCTACCAAGACCTGATCGAGCATCATCTGTCGAAGATGAACTGGAACGTGTACGACATGCTCAACACGCGCTACGTGATCGCTCCGTCGGACGACGGCCGAGGCGCTTCGGTGCAGCGCAACGACGGGGCCAACGGGGCCGCTTGGTTCGTGGACGAGGTGAGGATCGTGGCCGATCCGGACGAGGAGATCGATGCGCTCGACTCGGTCGATACGAAGCGTGTGGCGGTGGTGGACAAGCGATTCGCCGGGATGCTGGAGGGCGTTTCCGTTACGGCGGACAGTTCGGCCTCGATCCGGATGACCGAGTATCGCGTGAATCGCCACACGTACGAGTATTCCGCTGCGGCGGAAGGGGTGGCCGTATTTTCCGAGATTTATTATCCGCACGGGTGGACGGCCTATGTCGACGGGCAGGAGGCTCCCTATTTCCGGGCCGATTACGTGCTGCGGGCGATGAAGCTACCTGCCGGCGACCATGTCGTCGAGTTCCGCTTCCGCGCGCCGCATTACGAGACGCTGACGGTCGTCACGCTCGTCTGCTCGCTGCTGCTCCTGCTGTCGCTGGCCGCGGCCGTCGGCGTGGCCGCCGTGCGCAAGCGCAAAACCGAACAAACCGCTACTGAGAATGGCTGTGGACAAGAATAAGAGAATCAAGCGCCGGGTGCGCAACGCCTACATCGTTTCGACGGTCAGCATCGCGCTGGCGCTGTTCCTGCTCGGAGCCGTGGGATATCTGATCATGGGCGCGCTGAACGCGACCGAACGGCTGAAGGAGAACGTGACCGTGTACGTGATGCTCCGCGACGACATAACGGCCGAGCAGAGCGCCGCGCTGAAGGGAAGAATCGAGAAGCACGAGGGCGTGCGCGAGGTGAAGTATACGTCCAAGGACGAGGCGGCGGCCGAGTTTCAGGCCTATCTGGGCGACGATTTCGTCGGCTTTCTGCAGGAAAATCCGCTTCCGGACATGTATGAGGTGAAGGTGGCTTCGACTTCGGCGGAAAAAGAGGCTCTCTCGGCGCTCGAGAGGCAGCTGCTGTCGTGGGAGGGAGTCGACGAGGTGGTGTACCAGCGCAGCGTGATCGACCAGATCACGTCGAACATCAACAAGTTCAACCTGATTCTGCTGCTTTTCGGCGCGACGCTGCTCGTCATTTCGCTGATTCTGCTCAACAATACGATTCGGGTGACGATCTTCTCGAAGCGCTATATCATCCATACGATGAAGCTGGTCGGCGCCACGCGCTGGTTCATCATGAAGCCTTTTCTGGTGACCAGCGTCCTGCAGGGAATTTATGCCGGGCTGATCTCTTGGGCGATGCTCGCGGTGATGATCGTGGGGCTCAGCGAGGGGCTGCCCGAGGTGAACTTCGTGGGCGAGCATGCCTATATCGCGGCGATCTGCGGCGTGCTGATGGTCGGAGGCATTCTGATCTCGCTCGTTTTCACGAGCTTCGCCGTGCGCAAGTTCCTGCGGATGAATACGAGTAATGCGAATCTGTATTGACTGTATTTTAGACGCGTATGCTGTTTGGCGAACGTTTGAAAAAACAGGGCGGCAGGACTTCCCGGAACCGGGAAAGCCGGCCGCTGGTCGTACGCGCTTTGCTAGTCTCCCTTTTCGGGCTGGCCGTCCGGGTCCGTACGGCGGGACATACGCCGGACCGGACTTCGGACCGCCGCACGGCG
>ENA-OWRJ01001774-OWRJ01001774.1-human-gut-metagenome-genome-assembly--contig:-NODE-1774-length-21107-cov-22.451121_pt1 | contig 21107 bp, 25 predicted proteins | sample MGYA00248269_ERZ651897 | MGnify/ENA primary metagenome ERZ651897 (study PRJEB26924, sample SAMEA4378252) | human gut metagenome | biome: human gut; feature: human-associated habitat; material: faeces...
CGTTTTCGTTTCGGGTGCTTAAAAAGGTAGGGATTAGGGAATGCAAGGTTTTTCGGAAAAATACTACCCGAAAGGCTGGAGATTTTTCCAGAAAACAGGAGGCTTGACCTTGCTTTCCCGTACAATCCCGGAGTTACCTTTGCACCCAGCACGAAAATGACTGCCTGATGCGGCTCACTGAAAGGCGCGAAAATGGAGGTAAACGGAAGTGGAGGCAGATTAGACAGGAAAACTTCAAAAGAGAAATCCGTGAAAAAGACATCCCCAACAGAAAAGAACATAGCCGGTAGCGTGAAACCGAGCAAACCATCGGCAAGGAAGTATGTTTTTATCTGTTTGGCCAAACGTGTTTGGTCGGATGGATAAAATCATTCTTCCCGGTTTGTCTGCCGTGAGTGACGGCTTGTTCCATTTATGGAATGTGCGGTCATACACGGCTTTCCGCTTCCGGCTCAAAAGGACAACGAAAAAAGAAAAATCGTCAAAACCCCGTAAAAGCACCTCTTTGGCATAAGCACAAAAGAAAGGGGCCTTGTCTCATCAGTCTAAACTATTGTTTAGGCGTGAGGCAAAGCCCTTTTCTCCGCTTATGCGGCAGTCGGCACACGTTCGTTCAAAATCTTTTTGGGCGATGGTGTGCTGACGGATAAAATCGCTTTTACGGAAAAACTTGTGTGAGAAGAAAAAATCAGGAGATTCATTTCTAAATCTCCCGTTTTATTGTTACTTTTGCATACGAAGAGTTCTTTGAAGGTTACGCAACGCACAGAAGAATAATGCAGTAGATAACTAACTAATTCGTAACCTATTACTATTATGAGCGATTACCCAATGCTCATTTCCAATAAATTACACTCTTTTCGTAACTTCACTTTGCAAAGATACAAAATGTTTATGAGAAATATGTTTTATAACATAGAAATCTGCGTTTTTTTCTTCATTTTCTTGAAAAATACCTTGTTTTGCCATCTGCGTATTACAAATATATTGCATAATTCTGCAATAAGAATATATCTCTTTGAACTCAAGAGAGTTAGAAGAATTACCTTGTTTTTGGGTAACGAGTTGGCAACCGTTCCAATTGCCGTGGTCTGCATCGCTTTGCTTGTTCGGATAACTCTTACGGATGCAAAAATACAAAACTAAATTGAGAAAACGCCACACTTATACATGATTTTATTAAGTTGAATAAACACAGAGAGTTATTTTGCCTTTATTGCCGTTCTCATTTTGTACCTTTGCAAAAAGAATGAGTTTATGGAAAACATTATCAGAAAAATAAGAATGTATTATCCAGTTTCAGATGAAGCGTTGGAAGCATTGGTGTGTCTTTTTAAGAGATTTGTATTTCCGGAAAAAACAACCATCATTCATGCTGGGAAGCAGGACAGGAAAGTCTATTTCATTGAAAAAGGCATCACACGTTCTTTTGTTTTACACAATGGAAAACAAATAACGACATGGTTTTCCAAAGAAGGAGATGCCGCTTGTGGCTCATGGGACTTATATCGCAACAAAGCTGGCTTTGAATATGTAGAAACGTTGGAAGAAACTACGGCTTATTCTGTCTCAATAGTGCAGTTGAATGAATTGTATCGGTCTTACATTGACCTTGCAAATTGGATGCGGGTGTTACAGCAAGAAAACTTCCTTCGCTTGCAAGACATACATATCCGCCGATTAAACTGGTCTGCCAAAGAACGTTATGAACATTTGATAAAAGAATGTCCCGAACTTTTCCAAAGGGTGAACTTGGGATATATAGCTTCTTTCTTGGGTATCACGCAACAATCGCTGAGTCGAATAAGAGCTAATGGACGTTTTTTAACATAAGGTAAAGGGAAAGTTATTTCTTCTTCCTAATTTTGTCAAATTAAACAATATGCAAAGATTATGGATAAGCAAGGGCAGGAATACCAATGGTTGGAATGGGCTAAAGAGCTTCAGTTCATTGCGCAAGCGGGACTGACTTATACAAAAGACCTTTTTGACAAGGAGCGTTTTGAGCGCATTCGGGAAATATCAGCCGAAATAATGAGCCTGCAAAGCAAGCTCCCTTTGTCGGAAATAAAAGATTTGTTTTGCAATGAGACGGGTTTTCAGACACCCAAACTCGATACCCGCGCGGCCATTTTTAAGGATAATAAGATTTTGTTGGTAGAAGAAAATGACGGCACTTGGTCCATGCCTGGCGGATGGGTAGATGTGATGGAGACCGTCAAATCGAATACCGTCAAAGAGGTGAAAGAGGAAGCAGGGCTTGATGTAGACGCCGTACGGGTTATCGCCTTACATGACCGCAATTTGCACAATCAGCCTCCATACGCCTACAATGTATGCAAGGTGTTTGTGCTTTGCAAGGTAAAAGGCGGATGTTTCCATCCGAATATAGAAACCGTCGGAAGCGGTTATTTCAGCTTGGACGAACTGCCTCCATTGTCTGTAGACAAGAACAGTTATCAGCAAATAGAAATGTGTTTTATTGCCCGCTCGGAAAAGAACTGGCAGGTGGAGTTCGATTAAAAATGCAGAGATTATGAAAACAGAATACGAGAAATGTTTAGCGGGTGAATCTTTCATTGGAGGCAAAGACCCGAAGATAGTAGAGACTATTTTGCGTACAAGGCGACTGCTGGCGCAGTTTAATGCCACCGATTATGCTGATACGGAGCGCAAGCAAGCCTTGTTGCGTGAAATGTTCGGCAGCCTGGGTAAAGGTGTGCATGTGGATATTGATTTCCATTGCGAATACGGGAAACATATTTTTATTGGCGACAAAGTGATTATCAACATGAACTGCACTTTCGTGGACAACAACCGCATTGATATCGGCAGTAATGTATTGATTGCTTCCAATGTACAGATATATACAGCCACTCATTCCACCAAAGTCAGTGAACGCATGGTGCAGAATTGGTCGGAAGGCGAGGAAATATGCCGTACATACGCTCTGCCCGTCAAGATAGAGGACGGCGTATGGATTGGCGGAGGCGCCATCCTATTGCCGGGAGTCATTATCGGCAGGAACAGTGTTATCGGGGCAGGCAGCGTTGTCACCCGTTCCATCCCTGCCAATTGTGTGGCGGTGGGCAATCCTTGCCGTGTAATCAAACAGATTGAAAGTGATGAGAAAGTATAAGCATATCATATTTGATATTGATGGTACGCTGATTGATACGGAAGAAGCCATACTACAAAGCCTACAAGATACCGTGCATGAAATACTGCATAAAGACATCGAAAAGTCCGAACTGAGATTTGCTCTTGGAATACCGGGAAGCATGACTTTGCGTACATTAGGTATAACGGACACAGAACATGCCAACAGCAGATGGAATGAACATCTGCTGAAATACAAATCTCGTATCAGGCTTTTTGACGGCATTCCGCAACTGTTGGGTAACTTGAAAATGAATGGCTATCAGTTGGGCATAGTCACGTCCAAGACCCGAAACGAATACACTACCGATTTTGCAGTTCCTTTTGCATTGTCTGATTATTTTTGTACTGTGATATGTGTGGAAGATACTCTTCGCCCCAAACCTTTTCCGGAACCTTTGCTTTCTTATCTGAACGCATCCCACATAAATGCCGAGAATGCTATTTACATAGGAGATACCATTTATGACAGTCAGTGTGCGCAAAAAGCAGGGGTTGATTTCGGGTTTGCCGCGTGGGGAAATGCGGCAACTCAAGGAGTACAAGCAGACTACCTATTCAAAAGACCTGCGGATATACCGTTTTTCCTGATAAAGAGTTAACGAATAGGAAACCGTTCTCTTTCTCCAATCCGCTTTGAAACGCTTTTCAGCCCTCTGCCCAACTTCCGAGATTTTCTTCTAACTACTTAAATTTCAGTTCTTATTTCGTTAATCTGCTGATTTTCTTCGATTATTCCAGCGATATTGCATATCTTTGTGTCATACAACCTTAATAACTACGTATATCATGAGATACACTACTTTACTTTCCGGAATAATCTGTCTGTTATGTCTGCTGGCTGCTTGCGGTGACTCTCATTTCATGACGGATGCTTCTTACCGTTCGCGTGTGGAGCGAGACTTCCAACAGAAAAAAGCTTTGATGCCGCAAGGAGACTTATTTGCCATATTCGAAACCTCTCTCAGCGATTATGAGCGTGAGGCGCTGGAATTTCTTTATGCCTATATGCCTTTGGCGGATATTGCGGATTATTCAGGGGAGTTTCATCTGATGAATGTGCGTGCTTCCCGGCAGGCTGCCGATGAAATGCCGTGGGGAAAGCGTATTCCCGAAGATATATTCCGGCACTTTGTTCTTCCGGTGCGGGTGAACAATGAGCATTTGGACAGCGCGCGTGTCGTATTCTACAAGGAATTGAAGGACCGGGTAAAAACGCTTTCCCTGCAGGATGCCATTCTGGAGGTGAACCACTGGTGTCATGAAAAAGCCATTTATACACCTTCCGATGCCCGTACAAGTTCACCGCTGGCAACGGTGCGTACCGCTTACGGCCGTTGTGGCGAGGAATCCACATTTCTGGTTGCCGCTCTCCGTTCGGTGGGCATTCCGGCGCGACAGGTATATACTCCCCGTTGGGCGCATACCGATGACAACCATGCGTGGGTAGAGGCATGGGCAGACGGAAAATGGTATTTTCTGGGAGCTTGCGAACCCGAACCGGTACTTAATCTCGGTTGGTTCAACGCGCCCGCAAGCCGGGGAATGCTGATGCATACAAAAGTATTCGGACGCTATGAGGGAGCGGAAGAGGTAATGTCCGTTACCCCTACCTATACTGAAATCAATGTGATTGGCAACTACGCACCTACTGCAAAGGCTTCCGTAACCGTAGTGGATGCCGGCGGTGTTCCTGTGGACAGTGCTTGTGTGGAATTCAAGCTATACAATTATGCGGAATTTTATACGGTAGCCACCAAATACACCTCTACCAGCGGCATTTGCGGGCTGACGGCCGGTAAAGGGGATATGTTGGTGTGGGCATCGAAAGACGGACATTTCGGCTTTGCCAGACTTTCTTTCGGCAAACAGTCGGAACTGACGGTGAAACTTGATAAAAAGGAAGGTGACGCATTTGCCATAGATATGGATATCGTACCGCCGTCGGAAACAGCCAATCTGCCTGAGGTAACCCCGGAACAGCGTGCGGAGAACGACAGAAGGCTGGCGCAGGAAGATTCTATCCGCAATGCCTATACGGCAACGTTTATGACGGAGGATGCGGCGCGTGCTTTTGCCCGCCGGTACAAGTTGGATGAGGATGCGGTTGCCGGAATATTGGTAGCTTCCCGCGGCAACCACAAGGTTATCTGCGATTTCATGACCCGCCTTCGTTCCGAAAAGTCGAAGAAGGGCGGTATCGACCTGTTGCAACGGATTTCGGCAAAAGACCTTCGGGATGTCAGGCTGGAAGTACTGATAGACCATATGTTGTCCAATGTACGCACCAGTGCGGAGTATTTCCGCAAGTATGTACGCAATCCGCGCGTAAGTAATGAAATGCTGACTCCGTACAAGGCTTTCTTCAGAAAGGTGGTTTCAAAGGAAGATGCGGAGGCTTATGTAGCGCAACCGATGAAGCTGGTGGAGTGGGTAGCAGGGAACATCCGTGTGGATAAGCATTGCAATTTGGGAGGTGACCCCATATCTCCCGAAGGTGTGTGGAGGACACGGTTGGCAGATGCACACAGCCGCGATATTTTCTTTGTATCCATGGCGCGCAGCATGGGCATACCTGCACGTATAGACGAGGTGACGGGCAAGGTGCAACTGATGAAAGAAGAGGGTGCGCTGGATGTGGACTTGGACTGTAAGGATACTGTATTTATGGAGGAACTTGTTTCGCAGAAAGGCCGGCTGGTTGCTGAATATTCGCCTGTCAAGTCTTTGGACGATCCTAAATATTACTCTCATTTCACCCTTTCGAAAGTGACTCCGCAAGGTAGGTTGCAACTACTGTCTTACGATGAGGGTGATCTCGATATGGGCAGCGGCACTACCTGGAGCAGCCTGTTGAAGAAAGGTACGGTGCTGGATGCCGGCGATTACCTCCTGGTAACCGGAACCCGCCTGGCAAGCGGAGGTGTGCTTTCCCGCCTCACGGAATTCAGTATCAATCCCGGACAGACCACCCGGCTTGAGTTGGTGATGCGCGAGAGTAAGGATGAGGTGCAGGTGATAGGCAGCTTCAATTCGGAATCTCTCTTTACCCCGCTTCAGGCGGAGAATTCTGAGCAAAGCCTGTTGGAGGCCTGCGGCCGGGGATATTTTGTCGTTGGAATCTTGGGAGTCAATCAGGAACCTACCAATCATGCGCTGCGTGACATTGCTGCTTTCAAGGCCGGTTTGGAGAAGTGGGGACGCAAGATGGTACTGCTTTTCCCGAATGAGGCTCAATATAAGAAATTCCGTCCGGATGAATTTCCGGGCTTGCCGTCTACCATTATCTACGGTATAGATACAAACGGTATTGCAGCGCAGATTGCAGAAGCCATGAAATTAAGACATAAGGAAACTCTGCCGGTATTTATCATTGCTGATACATTCAACCGGGTGGTGTTTGTTTCGCAAGGCTATACGATAGGCTTGGGAGAACAGTTGATGAAAACGGTGGAAGGACTGTAACGTGGGTTATATCAAATCCGGATAGGAGATGTCAAAATATACTTGACGATTTCTTTTAGGCACGGATTACGCGGAAAACACGGATTTCACAGATTTTCTTTATTCTTTTTCTGTGAAATCCGTGTTTTCCGCGTAATCCGTGCCTAAAAAAGAAACAGATAGTAAGCGGATTTTAGTTTTGACACATATTCTATCCGGATTCTGGTACTATCTCATTCGGTTATTTGGGCGATTGTGGCTTTTACTCTTTCTTGAGTTGTCACATTCCGTTCAAATTCATTGATTTGTACGGTTGCCCCCATCGGTACCCGTTCTTTGCGGTATTGCATACGGCTCGCTACGGTTTCCCTTGCAGAGAAATGAAATTCGTGGATACCCGTTTCACGGGCAATGCGTGCGATGTTGCTCTCATTTACTCCGCAACCGGCGAGTAAGGTAATGCGTCCTGCTGCTTGCAACTGGAGTTCTTTCAATAGAGGAATGCCCGCTGCGGCGGTGGGTTGCTGACCGGAAGTCAGAATACGGTCACAGCCGAGGCTGATAATATCTTCCAATGCCTTTTGCGGATTGCGGCAAACATCGAAAGCCCGGTGAAAAGTTACCGATATGTCTTGGGCAGCTTCCATAAACTGCTCCATTAGAGGAATATCCACTTCTCCATCTGCCGTCAGACAGCCTAAAACAATACCGTCTGCCCCTAAACGGCGGGCATTGTCTATGTCCTTTAGCATGATACGTTGCTCGATAGGGGAATACAGGAAATCACCGCTGCGGGGGCGGATGATGACATGCAATCTGGTGTTTTGCAAGACTTCTCTCGCTATGACAATATCACCGTAGGAAGGGGTTGTTCCCCCTTCGGGTATCCCGGCGCACAATTCTACCCGATTGGCTCCGCCGGCTTGGGCGGCGATGCAACTCTCTACGGAGTTTGCGCAGACTTCAAATAAATACTCCTTCATGGCTTTGGTTTTTGCGTTATACCGGCAAAAATAAGAAAACTCCGCAAACTCCGGAACAATATAAAATAAAAAAAGGAGCGAAGGTCCGATACCAACGCTCCTCTTATGGTTTTGATTCTCTTGTTTACTTAGCGTAACTTACTGCACGCGTTTCGCGGATAACAGTAATCTTTACCTGTCCGGGATAGGTCATTTCATCCTGTATCTTCTTGGCTATTTCGCCGGAAAGGTTTTCCGTTGCCTTATCGTCAATCTTGTCTGCACCGACGATTACGCGTAACTCACGTCCTGCCTGGATAGCATATGTCTTCGTTACGCCCGGATAGGACATGGCCAGTTGTTCGAGGTCGTTCAAGCGTTTAATGTAAGCCTCTACGATTTCGCGGCGTGCTCCCGGACGTGCTCCGGAGATGGCATCGCATACTTGTACGATGGGAGCCAGCAGGCTGGTCATCTCCACTTCGTCATGGTGAGCGCCGATGGCATTGCAGATATCCGGTTTTTCCTTGAATTTCTCCGCCAGTTTCATACCGTAGAGTGCGTGCGGCAATTCCGGTTCTTCATCGGGCACTTTGCCGATATCGTGCAGCAATCCGGCACGTTTTGCCTTTTTGGGATTCAAACCAAGTTCGGATGCCATCACAGCACAGAGATTGGCTGTTTCGCGGGCATGTTGCAACAGGTTCTGACCATAGGAAGAACGGTATTTCATCTTACCGATGATACGGATAAGTTCGGGATGCAGGCCATGGATACCCAGGTCTATGGTGGTGCGTTTACCGGTTTCGATGATTTCTTCTTCCACTTGCTTGCGTACTTTGGCTACTACTTCCTCGATACGTGCCGGGTGGATACGTCCGTCTGTTACCAGCTGGTGCAGCGCCAGACGGGCAATTTCGCGGCGAACAGGGTCGAAAGCTGATAATACGATAGCTTCCGGAGTGTCATCCACAACGATTTCCACACCGGTAGCTGCTTCCAGCGCACGGATATTGCGTCCTTCACGACCGATGATACGTCCTTTGATTTCGTCCGATTCGATGTGGAATACAGTAACGGAATTTTCAATGGCGGTTTCTGTTGCCACACGCTGGATAGACTGTATGACGATACGTTTGGCTTCTTTACTTGCTGTCAGTTTGGCATCATCCATAATATCATTGATATAGGATTGCGCCTGTGTCTTGGCTTCTTCCTTCAAGGATTCTACCATACGCTCTTTGGCTTCTTCGGCAGAAAGTCCTGAGATAGCTTCCAGTTTCTCGATTTCCTGGCGTTGCATGTGTTCCAGTTCCTCTTTCTTCTTGTCAACGATGGCCAATTGGGCTTCCAGGTTCTCTTTTACCGCTTCTGCTTCCAGTTTTTTGCGTTGGATTTCCTCCTGGCGTTGGTTCAGCACCAGTTCGCGTTGTTTCAACTTGTTTTCCGCTTGCTGTATCTTTTGGTTACGGAGCGATACTTCTTTCTCCAAATCGGCTTTCTTGTTCAGGAATTTTTCCTTTACTTCCAGCAACTTGTTCTTTTTAATCACTTCTGCTTCGGTCTCGGCTTCTTTGAGGATGCTGTCGTATTTGGACTTCAATCCATGCTTGAAGAACATGTACGAAGCAAATCCGCCAACGATGAAACAGGCAATGGATACTACTATTGTAACTACTGTCATTTTATTAATTTGTTTTTTAAAGTATATAAATAAAAAACACTGCATAAAAGCCCATCCGTTGCAGGACAAAACTTTTGTACAGTGCGCGACGTTATTTCTTTCATAAAAAACGGACAGAAAATCGTTTTCTTACTCTTCCCTGAAATAAGCTTCCAATACTTCCGTCAGTTCCTTTATCTTGGCTGTATAGGGCTCAGTATCATTACGGTCTTTCAACTGAAGGGTCTCCAAAGCAAATTGATAAGCCACCATAGCTATAATCCTCTCTGAAGAGATGTTCTGATAATGCTCCCGATACGCATTAATCCGGATATTTACCTGCTTGGCAGCTTCCCTTACTATTTCCTCGTCCTCGCGGTTGATGGTGAGGGGATAGGCTGCTCCTGCCATTTGCAGGTTTATCTTTATCTTATCGTTCATACATCCTCTTTCTTTTATTCATTCAACAAAGCGATGCATTTATCGACTTCACGCACTAATTTGGACAATCGCAGTTTCGTCTCTTTTACGTCACTGCCGTTAAGGCTGATTGTCGTAGCTGTTTTTAGGTTCGTGTAGTTGTTTTCCAGCTCTTTGTAGTCGGCACGTACTTTCCCGCATTCTTCTTCTTTAGCTTGTAGAAGTTGCTTAAGTTCAGCATTTTCGCGTTTTAATTCATCATGCAGATAGATTAAATGCCGCAGTCTGGCTTCAAAAGTACTTAATAGCTTCTTTTCTTCGTCTGTCATTACTACACCAAAATTGTACACAAAAATACAATTAACTTGGAGATTACAAAAGCTTTTCAAGGAAAAATGTTCTGTATGCGTTAAAATAAGGGGAAAACAGGACTGTTATTAATTTATTTCATGCTGAAATTTTCTCGTCCGACAGCCGTTTCTCTTTCGTCCGACAGTTGTTGGACGAAAGAGAAACGGCTGTCGGACGAGAAGTAAACAACTGTCGGACGATTAGATTTTGGCAGGGTTGGCATTAGTCCGTAGTTGTACGGGTAATTGCTTCTTCTATCATTTGGGATAAGTTTGTGTATATGGTTGTTGAAATGTATATAAAATAATTTATTATACAATTTGGTTTATAAAATAAACTTGTTATCTTTGTATCGGAGTTCGAACCCGGAGTTGTAATAATGTATAATAAAAAACTGGATAAGACTATGGAAGATAGGAAATTGAATGAGAAAGAAAGCTTGGAGCTTATCACTCAAATGATTCGGAACACACGTCGGAATCTGGATGCCGGTAGTGGAAATATGTTTTTATTGTGGGGGTATGTTTGTGTGTTGCTGACTCTGGTTGTTTGGGCCGGGGTCGGTCTGACACAAAATTCTGCATGGATGTGGGGCTTTTGGGGAATTCCCGTTGTGGGCTATCTGCTGAGTTATATTTTTGTGCGGAGAAAGGGCAAGCCGGTGAGCTTGTATATAGATAAAGTATTGAATGAGATGTGGCAGTTTATGGGAATCGTCTGTCTGGCGGTTGCGTTGATGGCCGCATACTTCCATGCTTTCGAAGTAATATTGCCTTTGTGTGCCATATTGCTTTCGTTGGGCAGTATCTTTACGGGAGTTCTCATTCGTTATACCCGGTTTTCGGGCTTGTCGAGCATGGGCGTTCTGTTGGGTTTGAGAATGTTGTTTGAGGTTTGGGATAAGTCCTCTTTTTTGCAGATATTGCCGGAGTTTGTTCTGGTGGTCATACTCGCAATGATAATACCGGGACATATTTTGAACTATAAAGCGAAGAAGGAAAACAAAAATAAGAGTAAGTGATATGTTTAAGGAATTAAACCCTTTGCTTCACAGTGAACTGAGGCTTGCCGTAATGTCGTTGCTTATCAGTGTTGAAGAAGCGGATTTTGTATACATCCGCCAGCAGACCGGTGCAACGGCCGGCAACCTCAGTGTGCAACTGGATAAACTTGCCAAAGCGGGGTATATAGTTGTGACCAAGATTTTTAAGGGGAAGATGCCCTGCACGCTTTGCAAGATTACCCCGCAGGGAATAGATGCTTTTGAGGAATATGTGGAAGCGTTGAAATCGTATATAATGAAGTAGGGATGTGAACCCGTTAGTTAAGAGTCTGTTTAAATTCTCTTCGAGAAATGTTTCGGACAGAATTTAAACAGACTCCGGAATAAAAATAAGAAAATATGAAAATTTTGGTGACTTATGCCGTTCAAGGCGAATTTACGGAATTGAAATTCCCCGGTTTGATAGGGGAGGAAGAAGTGCAGGTGGGTTATCTTCGCACCGGAATAGGAAAGGTGAAATCTGCTTTTTACCTTACGGAAGCGATTAATCGTGCGCAGCCCGATTTGGTTGTCAATGTGGGCACGGCAGGAACTGTCCGCCATCAGGTGGGGGATATTTTTGTATGCCGTCATTTTGTAGACCGTGATATGCAGCGGCTGAAAGGGTTTGATATGGAATACGAGATAGACTCGGCGGCACTGTTGGCGCAAAAAGGATATTGCCTGCATTGGCAGCGAGAAGGAGTGTGCAATACGGGTGATACTTTCCTGACGGAACTGTCGGATGTAAAGGGCGATGTGGTGGATATGGAGGCTTATGCCCAGGCATGGGTGTGCCGTACCAAGAACACGCCGTTCATCGCCGTGAAGTATGTGACGGACATTATCGGGCAGAATTCGGTGAAGCACTGGGAAGATAAACTGGCGGATGCCCGTAAAGGACTGGGAGCGTTTTTCGAATCTATTTCAGTGTTTTGAAAGAGAGGATGTGGTAGCTTGTTCCTGCTGCAATCAGCAACAACACTGCCTTTAGCCACCAGTAGGGGACTATGAAAAAGATACAGTTGAGGATGGTTATCCATATCAGCGAGACCGAGATGATTTTGGCTCTTAGCGGGATGGCTTTATTTTCACGGAAGTTACGGATGTAGCTTCCCAGGTATTTATGGTGCAGCAGCCGGTTGTAAAGGCGGGGGGAACTGCGTACATAAAGGGCGGCTGTGAGCAGCAGAAACGGAGTAGTAGGCAGTAACGGCAGGAAAATGCCGATGATGCCGAGTGCCAGAGAAAGTGTACCGAACAGAATATAAAGGACTTTCATGTCGCAAAAATACATAAAAAGATGAATAATAAAATTTTTGGGATTGTTTATTGTTCATATGTACAGGGAAATATGTTTTCTGCCTGCAACCGGAGTCTTTGTGGACATCAGGCAGCCGCGCAGTGTCGTAGTGCTCACTGTATGTATGAATAAGCGTCAATCTCGTGTGTAAATTCCAAGTTTTTTGTACTTTTGCTGCCGCATCGAGGTGACATTAGATGCACGGTTTTATAAAATGATATTTTAACCAGCGTATTAACAGTATGTACACAGTCATTAAACGAATGGAGGTTTCGGCTGCACACAGTCTGAATCTTTCTTATCAGAGTAAATGTGAGAATCTGCATGGTCACAATTGGATAATCACAGTCTATTGCCGTGCCAAAGAACTGAATGCCGACGGGATGGTGGTTGATTTCAGCCACATCAAACGAGCGGTGAAAGAAAAATTGGATCACCGGAACATCAATGAAGTCCTTCCCTTTAATCCGACAGCCGAGAATATGGCACGCTGGATATGCAACCAGATACCTGCCTGCTTTAAAGTGGAAGTGCAGGAATCCGAGTCGAATATAGCCATCTATGAGGAGGATTGACAGGAGCGCTTATGAGGAAGATTAACGAAATATTTTACAGCTTGCAAGGAGAGGGCTTTCATACGGGTACTCCGGCTGTTTTTGTACGTTTTTCCGGTTGCAACCTGAAATGTTCTTTTTGCGATACACAGCATGAAGAGGGTGTGTTAATGTCCGATGAGGAAATCTTGGCGGAAGTGGGAAAATATCCTGCGGTGACGGTGATACTGACGGGTGGAGAGCCTTCGCTCTGGATTGACCGTGAATTTGTGGACTGCCTGCACCGGATGGGGAAGTATGTCTGTATCGAAACGAACGGTACGCATTCCTTGCCGGATAATATAGACTGGGTGACTTGCTCGCCCAAGCAAGGTGCCAAATTGTGCATTTCCCGTATGGATGAGGTGAAGGTAGTGTACGAAGGACAGGATATTGCCGTATATGAATCGCTTCCTGCCGGACACTTTTTCCTGCAACCCTGTTCTTGCAGCAATACTGCGGAAACTGTGGCTTGCGTGATGCAGCATCCGAAATGGCGGCTGAGCTTGCAGACGCACAAGCTGATAGAAATAAAATAAGACCTTGTAATTTTTAAAATTTACAAGGTCTTATCGTTGCACGGGAGGAGAGGCTCGAAGAATAACGACGTTGCGCCTGTTCCTTATGTGCCTTGATTGCTAACATCTTACAGTTTCTACCTTAGTTAAATGAATACAGTTCTATGTCCGGAATATGTCTGACATAAAATATTTATTTGCAGCTTAAAGTATTTGATACAAAATTTAATACCGCGGACATTTTATTTCATGATTGTTAAACCCGGTCCACTTGCATCGGCACATCCTGCAGATGAGTCCTGGCGGACACTCATTTTTTTCATTTCAGTAATTTGTCCTTCAAGCCGTCCAAGTTCACGGTTTAATTTTTCATTTTTTATTTTTAATTCTTTATTCTCTTCTTTTAGGTGTTGAAAAAGGGCACCTGTGGGTTCTTGAGTTATAAATATTTCTCCTTTCCCAGTGATGAGCCACATGATATTGACCTGGGGATATCTGATTAATATATCGTTCAATACTCCAGAGGTAATATCATTGTTTAAACTCGTCACATAAGTTGGTGTACGACCTATACTGATGGAAAATTCACGTCGTGATATATCCAATGCTTCGCAAAGAGCAATTAATCTATCCCGTACAACTGATGACTTTTGTTTCGTATCCATAATAAATGTTAATTGAATAATATATAGCTCATATTTTGTTTGTTTTTGAATTATATATCATTCATGTTTGCATTGTAATTTAAATCACTCGAAACAAATGTACAAAGAAATCGAAACACATGCAATAGCGAAAAAACGCTATTACTTTAAAAAAGGCTATCGGCAAGTGACTATAGGTCAGAAAGATGAAGTTCGTGAAAAATTGATGTCTGCATTATGTATTACGCGTTATACCTATTTCTCACATTTGCTTAATAATGGTATCGTAGACATTACGATGTCGAAGTATGAAGTCATCACTGCTATACTTCAGAAGTATGGAGTAACTGATATTTGGGATGTTGTTCCGGAAAATCAAAAAATATGATAGTATGGCTACATTATCAGAACGGGAAGCACAGATTGCAGAGCGTATAGCCTGGGGAGCTTCCCAAAAAGAGGTGGCTTGTGACCTCGGAATTTCTCGTTATACAGTGGATAATATTCTTCGTAAGATATATCAGAAACTTCATATTGGGAAGGTGAATGAATTATCTGCTTGGTGGTTCTGTACTCATTTCAATATAAGCTTTGAATTGTCACCTTTGAAACGTGCTATTGGTGCGATAGCTTTGCTCATGTTGGTAATTCTTAACGATTTTATATCAGGAGATACCTATTGTCGCAACCGTTCCAAAAAGGTAAGGACAGAGGTTTGTGTACGTTTTAAAGAGACTGTTTAATTCTTTAATATTTATTCCTTATGATATGTAAAAGTTATACAATGCATAGTAAAGTACTTTCCTATTTTACGGAAATAGTGCATGAAGAATCTATTCCAGTGAATGTTGATATTGGTTCCAGATATGTAGATGGTAATGGAGATACGCAAATAGATGTATTACTGGAATACGGAGAACCGGATGAGGATTGTGTTAATGAGGTGTTGACAAGGGCTATCAATGTAGCGATTGAACAATGGAAGTAATTTGAAAAATAGTTTTATGGTTACTAAAACAACATTCAAAAAGAAGTTTCCGGATGTTAAAGTCCAGAAGTTGCAAACCGAAGTGGTATTTAGCAGAAAGCATGTAGAAGATACTGTTTTACAAATGTGCGGAATGATGGGTTTAGGATTGCTTTATTACAGTTATTCCAATAAATGGATAACGGTCTATACTTCCGAGAAAATGAAAAAGGAATGGACTATGGAAATATTAACGGCATTACAATGGGCTAAAAAGGGTTTTATACCCAATGAGGGGGCGGAAGGTACAGAACAATGGACTAATTGTTATTACTCTGCCAAAGCTGTCTATTTCAAAGACTGTGAAGTACATGAAGATAAGGAAGCTGCAAAAGCCATCCTCTCTGCCAAAAGGAAGGAATATCGGGATGTAGCCAAGAAACGGGAAGAGAAGAGAAAACAGAATGCCGAATACCGGGGGAAAATGAAAACTCATTGGCAATGGTTACAAGAGGGAAGAATTCCTGACCCTCATGCACGTTGGAGAGTTGGAGAGGAATTGAATAGAACTTATAATACCTGTTCTTATGGCAGTAAATACTGTTATTGCCATGAGAGATATACCCATGAGCCTAAAAATGATGAAGAGATACAAAAAGCCATTTTGGATTTTCATAAAAACGGAGATAGCTGGGGCTGAATATAAACAGTATAAAGATGAATAGATACATGGGCTGGGAACTCTATGAAGAACCACCTGAAGGGTTCTCTATTGATAAACATACCGGTTCGCCTCTATCTGGATATGATTTCTTTACAAACGGTAAGAGTGTCCTGAACGGTCAAAAAAGGGTTCTTGTGAAGGCCAACATACCTGCCAATGACATAGCGGTTAATCACCCAACGAGCAAAATGCAGAAGCCCAAGAGCAAAGAGCCCAAACAAGACCCGATGATTAACCGTGATGTACGTCAAAGGGTAAACGTCTTTGCCCGCGAGAGATTTAAAGTGAAGCTGCTACAAGAAATAGAATTTGATTTAATGGTGTGTCAATTGGAAGGGTGGAGCATGGAAAGCTATGTCTTTGAGATTAAACAATTGATTGATGATATATTTCAGAAAATGACAAAATAAATAAAACTGTATAGCACACAGCACCGGAATTTAAAAAGAATGTAGGTGCCTGGATGGACTCCATTGTAGGCATTTCAGGCAATATTCTCCAACTCAGAACCAGGGGAACCGATGAACTGAGCCGTAGTTTGGAGAAGAAAATGAGATATGCCGAAGGGGGTACCGAAGATGAGATAAACCGCATTGCATTCAAATTCAAACAATACGGTGTATTTGTACACTATGGTGTAGGACGTGGATATACCCGTATCAATGGCGTGGTTGTCAAAGGATACAATCTGTATAACCGGAAAAAAAGGGAGTGGAGAAACGAGGATATAAAGTCAGCGTTGATTAAAAAGGGGTATTCTCATGCGGAGATAAAGAAACAGAAATACCAAACACAAGTCGGGACTTTTACCGTGTTGCGTAAACCGGTTGATTTCATTGATGGGGTAATAAACCGACACATCACTGAATTGGCGGATATATCCGGAGAATACTACGGAGACAAGGCTTTCAAAAAGATACTGAAGGATTTTGATAAACTAAAGATTCAGAAGAATGGCAAAAAGTAAATCAGAAAAAAGAGGCATTTACCTTTATATTGACGGCAAGGAGATAGTGAATGATGTCAATCATATCGAGAAAGAATGCCGACAGCTGACGCATCAGCTTAAGACCATGACCTTGGGGTCTGAAGAGTATAACCGCACCATGGCGAAAATACAGCATCTGCAAGGAATACTCAAACAGCATCGCCAGGAGATAAAAGGCGTTACCGCTGAAACCAAGAAAGCAACTGTCAGTGTCGGCAGCATGGTGGACTGGTTCAATCGTTTCGGTGGAGTAATCCTGTCTGTAATCGGTTTTCTGACTGGATTCACGCTTGCCTTGCGCGCCATTAGGGATGAACGCAACAAGTTGGAAGAATCGCAAGCCGGATTGAAGGCATTGACCGGACTTGACGACGAGAATATTGCCTGGCTGACGGAACAGGCCAAGACTCTCTCCACAACCATGACCAAAGAGGGATTACGTGTCCGGCAGTCAGCAGCCGAAATTCTTGATGCGTTTATGTTGGTCGGTTCGGCCAAGCCGGAATTGCTCGGTGACAAGGAAGCGCTCAAGGCTGTAACTGAAGAAGCCATGAGATTACAGGCAGCGGCTAAGGATATCACATTGAACGAGGCGGTGGATTCACTGACCTTATCGCTCAACCAATATGGTGCGGCGGCAGACCAGGCAGGACGGTTTACCAATGTGTTGGCTGCTGGCTCCCAGGCAGGTTCCGCCAATATTGCAAGCCAGGCAAAGGCTATCCGGAATGCAGGTACGGCAGCAGCTTCAGCCAATGTTCCCATCGAGCAGACGGTTGCATTGATTGAAACGCTTGCCTATCGAGGCATAAAGGATGAAGTGGCCGGAACGGGATTGAAGAAATTTTTCCTGGTTCTTCAGACAGGAGCCGATGAGACCAATCCTAAAATTGTCGGATTAGATAAGGCCCTGGAGAACCTGAAGAATAAAAACATGGATGCAGGCGCTATTAAAAAGATGTTCGGGGAAGAAGGTTATAACACGGCATCCGTAATCCTTCAGAACACGGAAATGGTAAAGGACTTTACGGCTGCCGTTACCGGAACCAATGTGGCGTATGAACAAGCGGCAATAAACAGTGATACGGCACAGGCAAAATTGGAACAGGCGCGCAATAAAATGAAACTGGCAGCTATTGATTTGGGTGAAAAGCTGAATCCGGCTCTGACAGTGAGTACCAATATGCTGACCAATATACTTAAGTATTTGCCCGGATTGATAGACTGGTTTCAAAAATGGGGTGGTACAGTAATGGTTCTAACGGTTCCTCTGGTTACTTATTATTCCACATTAAAGTTCATTTCTCTTTATCATACTACCTACAATGTAGCCCTACGGGCAGGGATTGCCATCCAAGCAGCCTACCGAATAGCCACCATTGCTTTGAACGATGCATTGGCAGGAGACTATAAAGCAATAGGCAGATTGATATTACAGATGCGTTCTCATAATATTATAACTCGGACAGTGGCAGCAAGCACACTTGTTTTCCGGGCTGCACTGGAGGCTCTAACCTTTCGGTTTTCTGCTGCAACTAAAGCTGCACGAGCTGCATGGGCTGTATTAGGATTAAACCCTTTTGTCGTTATTGCCACAGCTGTTGCAGCCGCAGCTACAGGACTGTATATCTATGCCCAACGTACTTCTATAGCTGCACGGAGGCAAAAGGAACTGGTAGATATGAACAAGGAGGCTGAAAAAAGTATCAGTGAAGAAAAGAATAAACTGGATGCACTGCGGAAAGTACTTGAAGATGCTAAAGAACCATATGAAAAGCGAAAGGCAGCATTAGAAGAAATCCAGTCTATTGTTCCGGAATATCATGCTTCATTGACGAAAGAAGGAATGCTTATCAACAACAATACGCAGGCATTAGACGGTTACGTAGAGAAATTATTACTTACTGCCAAACAGCAGATGGCAAATACTAAATTGCAAGAAGCATTAAGCCAACGTAGCGAATGGATACATGAAAGCGGTTCAGATGCTATGAAGTTTAAAAATCTTGAATGGGAGATAAATGATCCTGCAAATATGGGTAAGTCCCTTGAAGAGTTAGCTGTATCCAATGGAGTATCACCTGTCGCATATCGAGTATGGGCATCTCAAAAAAAACGGCTTGATGATAATGTACGTTACTACGAACAGATGATGCAGGACTACACAAACCAGTTGCTTGCTATTAATGATAAATACAGAACTATGACTCCAGACTCTCCGTCCTCAACTACCAATGGTGGCAATAGCGGAAGTTCCGAATCTGAAGAAGAACGTAAAAAACGGGTGAATAAAGACTTGGAAGATATTGAAACAAGGCACATGCGACAGATGACCCATTTACAAAAGTTATATTTGGAAGGTGAAATTAAAACCGGTGAAGAATACACGGCCTTACAGATAGACTTAGAGAAGAAGTTTTTGGGTGAGAAACTGGCTGTAGTTGGACTGGAAGCACATGAACGTGAGAAATTACAGGTCAAAATGCTGGAATCACAAATTAAATTTAATGAAAGTTGTAAAAAACAAGATGAAAAAGCCGAAAAAGACAGGCAAAAAGTAGCAGACAAAACAGCTAAAGAGCGATTTTCTGTACGGCAGAAACAGTTACGAATCGAATTAGAAGAAGCCACAACTAACCATTATAAGAATCTTACCTCTGAAGAGGATTTCGCTCAGGAAGTGAATAATATCCGACAACGATATTGGGACGACTTACTTCATAACTACCAACTTACAGAAGAACAACGTACGGAAATACAGAAGGAGCAGGCAGAAGCCCAGACTGATGCAGAAAAAGAAAAGTATGACAAGACTATGGAAATGCACAAACAATATGCATCTTTGGTAACGGATATTGCTTCCGACTTTGGGGAAACTATTGGCGAAATGATTGCCAATGGTGAACTTTCACTGAAAAACTTTTTGCGAGAAACCATTCTGATGGCATTGGATGCCTTGGAACGCGTTATAGAAATTTCTATATTAGAAATCACAGCTAAAAACTTGGCTGCTACAGCTCCCCTTTCTTTTATTGGTGCTGCCAAAGCTGCTGCGCAGGTGGCTGCTATCAAAGCTGCTTTTGCTGTAGTAAAAGGTTTGGTTGGTAATTTCTATACCGGTGGCTACACCGGTTCCGGCAGTTGGGACCAACCGCAGGGCATAGTTCATTCAAATGAATTTGTTGCCAATCGTTTCGCTGTGGCCAACCCCAATTTACGACCGATATTCGATGCCATTGATGTGGCGCAACGCAGTGGAAATGTCGGTAACCTGACAGCTGAAGATATAGCAGCTGTGGCTGGTCCCGGAAAGAGTACACGTACCGTACCGGTCAAGACACCCGCAGCCAGTGCAACAACGACTACTAACGACCCGGCGATGGTGGCTATGCTGATAGAATGTACCCGTACACTTCGCAAACTAAAGACCCGTTTGGACGAACCGTTGATGGCTGAAACTTATCTTACCGGCAAACGGGGTATTAACCAGGCTCAAAAAGAATATCAGAAACTGAATAACAATAAATCACGTAATAAGTTATGACCGAATTATATATTGACGGACAGTTGGCTGTTCTTCCTGAAGGGTTCAGCTTTACATTTACATCCGAGAATCCTTATTTTACTCGTAGTTCTAATTATTCTATGGATGTTGAGCTTCCCATGCCTGCCAATTATGCCATATTTAAGCATATCAATCGTTTGGATGTAACGAAAAAAAAGACCATTCTTCCGGCTACGCTCATCGTTGATGCCAAATGCCTACTTTATGGCAGTGCGGTTTTATTGTCGGTGGAAGATACATTGGTAAAAGTACAGCTTGTATCAGGTAATGCAGAATTTAATCTTCTGACAAATGATGAAATTTACATTGATGAGTTGAAATTGGGTGGTCCCTATGTTCCACCCATGCCGGAGATGTTTCAGTTCTTTTTACCGGAATCGGAAATGAAGGCCGTCTATGGTTCAGTAGATGAAGTAGACGGGGTTTTCTTGCCTGTGTTTTACCAAGAAGCGAAAGAAGAAAATCTGGTCAATGCAGTTGCGTATGAAGAGGGAACAACCAACTTCAATCCCTATTCAAGCTACTTAGTAGGAAGTTTCCAACCGTATCTACTTATAGTCATCAAAAAACTGATTGGCTATTTTGGATATACTTTTGATACTACTTTCTTTGACAATAATTTCTTGCGGAATATCTATATATGCAGCGCAGTAAACTCATTCCGTATTGAAACGGCATTGCCACACTGGACTATTTCCGAATTTTTTAATGTAGATACTAATTGAAAAGTGCGCCAATATTCCAGTTGAAAATTGCGCCACCAT
>ENA-OWRJ01001780-OWRJ01001780.1-human-gut-metagenome-genome-assembly--contig:-NODE-1780-length-21061-cov-4.069218_pt1 | contig 21061 bp, 18 predicted proteins | sample MGYA00248269_ERZ651897 | MGnify/ENA primary metagenome ERZ651897 (study PRJEB26924, sample SAMEA4378252) | human gut metagenome | biome: human gut; feature: human-associated habitat; material: faeces...
AATGAAGATGAATTTAATAATTTAGAGTATACAGGAAATGATGATAAGCCTCTTTTTGAAACGGTTAGAGTAACTAAAAAGGATTTTTCTATATATGAACTATTTAGAAAATATAAAAAGCAACAACTGATTTTGGAAGTGGATTTTCAGAGAAATGCTGTTTGGGGCTATAAGCAAAAATGTGAATTAATTGAGAGTATTTTGATGGGATTGCCATTACCGATATTTTACTTAAAACAGCAAAACAATTCTACATATGTAGTAGTCGATGGAAAGCAAAGATTATCGACTCTGTTTGAATTCTTAAGCAATGGGTTCCCCTTGAAGTCACTAAAAATTTTGACATTTTTAAATGGAAGAAAATTCAAAGATTTGTCAGGAGAATTTGGTATATACCAATCTCAATTAGAAGATTATCAAGTATATTCACATATAATACTTCCTCCCACCCCAGATAAGATACTGTTTGATATTTTTGATAGAGTGAATAGGGGGGGGACAAAACTAAATAAGCAAGAAATTAGAAATGCTCTATATCATGGTAGAGGATTGAATATGATAACAAATATTACGGAGTCAAAGATATTTGAAGAAGCAACACGAATTGAGCATAAGAAAGATGCTAGAATGAAAGGGGCATATTTACTTACTAGATTTTTTTCCTTTTATCTATTATTTAATGGATTATTATTTAAAGATGGGGAAAAATATGAATATACAGGTGATATAGATGATTTAATTGAAGTAACATTAGTGCAACTAAATCAGACATTACTTGAAGAACTAGAGAAACTTAGACAAATTACAATGGAATGTTTGAAAATGTCAAAAGAGATTTTAGGGAGAGGGGCATTTAGAAGAGAAATAAATGAATCGAAACCAATTAATATGAATATTTTTGAAACAACATTATATTTTATGACATTAGCAATAGAAAAGGATTTGTCACATAAGAAGATTAATCAAGGGTTGCAAAAAGTAATCAATAGTGAGGAATATATATGGTATATTGGAAATAGCAGAGATAATGTCGGAAAAGTAAAGGGTCGATTTGGCTTGATGGAACAATTATTTAAGGAGATTTGTAATGATTGATACAATTCGTGTAGTAGCGTTAAAATCTATTAAGGACTTAACTGTTAAATGTTCTAAGTTGAATTTATTTGTAGGAACAAATTCTTCTGGAAAATCAACATTTTTACAGGCACTGTTATTATTGACACAACAGGAACTCAATGGAAAATATATTTCTATTGGTGATTTTCGTGAAGTGAGAAATTATTACATGCCAAATGATTCTATTAGAATTGAGATAATAGAGAAAAATAAAACAAAGCCTGCATGGATAGAATTTATAGAGGATAAAGAAAAAGAGGCGTATAATATACGAACATCGATGGATGAAACTTTCGTATTTGAAATTATGGAAATGGATGAATGTATTGATCCAGAACAAACAGATTTTTTGGTTGATGAATTTGGTTTTCATTATTTGTCATGTCATCGAATAGGTGTAAATGATATCTATGCTAAAAATATGTTGAATGAGAGTGATTTTGGTATAGATGGGGAATATGCCTTGGCTTATTTATTAAAAAATGAGAGTGAGGTAGTTCCGGATGAACTTGTCGTGAAAGATATAGATGTTACGAATAGTTTGTTAGAACAAGTGAATTATTGGCTGAATTATATTGTGGGAACCACTTTATTAATTAACGATATAAAAAAAACAAACTATTTACAGGTAAAATATAACAACAATCCAGCAAATGCTAGTTCAGAAGCACTGTATTGTAGACCTATAAATGTGGGTTCAGGAATTAGCTATTTGATTAGCATAATTATTTCTTGCCTAGGAGCCGAAAGCGATTCAATAATTATTATAGAAAATCCCGAGATTCATTTGCACCCTAAAGCTCAATCCAAATTATGTGATTTTATATATTTTGTTAGCAAGGCTGGCCGACAGTTGTTTGTTGAAACGCACAGTGATCATATTTTTAATGGATTACGTGTAGGCGTTGCAACAGGAAAGATATCACAGGAAGATATATCTGTTAATTTTTTTGCTATGAATGAACGATGTGAAACACAATGTAATCCGATCCTTTTCAAGGAATACGGGAAAATAGTGGGAACTAATGACAGAATGGACATAAATGATTTATTTGATCAATTTGAAATTGATTTAAATCGAATGTTAGGATTATAGGAAAAGAGGTCTACTAAGGATAATGGATTATTTTTTGAATGAGTATTCAATAAGAGGACAGTTTAAAGATGTAGACGATTTTTTTGAAACACTTCGAATTTACACATTGCCTGTTTTGAAAAAGATAGAAGAACAAAATGAAAGTGTGATTTGGAAGAAAGATACATTTTGGCAATCAGAAATTTGTAATGGAATTACTTTGACAAAAATACCGAAAAAGAAAAATGAGCGTTCAGCAGAATTGGCAGTTTTGCAGATTCAATTAATCAAGCTGATTAATGAGGAGCCTTTTTGGGAAAGTGGTTGTGAATGTGATTTAGAAATTAAAGAGTATAGATTTGATGAGGATTATAGGGAACATTTTGAAGAGCCTAATTGTTTTTCTAAAGCAATGGAAAGTGAAGGGAGAATTGTTTCCTTATAATATTTATCAACTTCCCATTGTTGTTAGATATAATGATTCTGATGAAGAATATAGACTTGATAACATATATGAGATAGTATGGTGGAAAAATGAGCCTGAAGTAAAGACTTGGAATATATCACAGAGATATGTAGTTCAAGTACGTGCCAAAGAGTTTGAGTATCATCCTCCTCATTTTCATGTTATTAGTAATGAGTTTGCGGCTGTCTTTAAGCTGAGTAATGGTGAATTATATACATATGGTAGGAAGAAATGGACCACACAAATGATTTCTGAAATTCAGGAATGGTATAAAATGCATATAGACGAATTGCAGGATGCATGGAAACTGTTACATGAGAGTTGATTTGTGATAAGACGTGGATTATAATATGTGTGGGAACATTTTGGCAACAGAAAATCAGTAAGCCAAAATAAAATGTGTAATTGAAGTAAAATATCGGCAAATTTTAAACAAAACTTAAACAGAATAGCTTAAGTCAAAGAAGCAACTTGCCGAGTTTGAATAACGGACTAAAATGCCGAAAGCCTGTATTTATGCGAGTTTCCGGCATTTGTTTTATTAAATGGCTCTAGTTTGGCTCTATTTGTGGGGAGAGTAATGAGTTGGAGACAGGTATATAAGTTCAGTGAAGTAAAACATCGTACATTAATGCGTATCGAGAATATACGAATGAGTTTGTTACTGACAAAACAAGAAGTTTACCGGAGAGATTATTCGAGAGATATTGTGAAAACAATGATAAAGTTGAGTGGGTATATAAAAATGGGGACACAGGACAGCAGTATTTGTCTATTGTGTATATGGATGGGATATCGAAACAGTGGTTGTTTTATCCGGATTATATCGTTCACTTAAAAGATGGAACGGATTGGATTATAGAAACAAAAGGTGGCGAAAGTTCAGGACATAGTAAAAACATCGATATGCAGATAGAGAATAAGTTTATTGCGTTTAAGCAGTATGCTAAGAAATATAATTTGCATTGGGGCTTTGTAAGAGATATAGATGAAGAATTATTCATCAATAACACAGAGTATGTGGAAGATATGTCTGATGATAGCTGGAAACCATTAGAAGAGGAGCTGTAGGAGCAGCACTTAACCAAAAACGTGTTTGAATGCAAGTTGCAAATTAGTATATAATACATATTGGAAAGCGAGGGCACTATGGAACTTGAAATAAGCGTAGAAGATTTGTTAAATAAAAGAAAAATTGAATCAGATCGCATAGAGTTTAAAGCAGGATGGAACCCGGATGACATCTATCATAGTGTTTGTGCATTTGCAAATGATTACAACAATGATGGTGGTGGATATATTGCTGTCGGCGTTGAAGAAAAAAATGGAGTGGCAGTCCGTCCGGTAAAAGGAATTCCGGAGTACATGTTGGACGAAATTCAAAAAGAAATGCTTAGCTACAACAATATGATTGCTCCGCCATATTTTCCGAAGGCGATTCCGTTGGAAGTTGACGGAAAATGGATTCTTGTTATTGTGGCGAGAACGGGACAGCAGCGTCCATACAAATCACCAGAACATGTTACTAGCAAAAAGGACAAGAAGTATAATTATTATATTCGTTATCTCACCAGTTCTGTTAAGGCAAATCCTGAACAGGAAAGGGAATTGATTAATATGTCAGATCAGACTCCTTATGATTGTAGAGCAAATCATAAGGCTGCTTTTGATGACATTTCACCTGTCCTCTTGGAAGATCATTTGAGAAAAACAGGTAGTAAATTAGCAAAACAAGTTAAAGAACGAGGCGTAGAGGAGATATTAGAAGATATGCAATTGCTGGTGGGCCCACCGGAACTCCGTTATATTCAAAATGTGGCAATCATGATGTTTTGCGAGCATCCGGATAAATTTTTTCCATATACTTATGTTCAGATGACGTCATTTCCGCAGGGAAGTATAGAAAATCCAAGTGTTAGTGAGGATTATCCGAATATCACAGGTTCCGTACCACAGATGATTCAAGCAACAATGGAACGATTTCGCAATCTTTTTATACGAGAAAAAGTAATCAAGATTCCCAATCAGATGGAGGCTTTGCGGATTATGAATTATCCGTATCAGGCAATAGAGGAGGCTGTTGTTAATGCTTTTTATCATAGAGATTATATGTCTTGTGAGCCGGTAACAATTGAGATAGAGCCGGATTGCATTAATATTATGAATTTTCCGGGAATTGATCGGTCTATATCCGAAAAGACGATAGCAGAAGGTAAGAGATTTGTTTCAAGATACTATCGTAACAGAAGATTGGGAGAATTTTTGAAAGAGTTGGACTTGTCAGAAGGTCATTCTTCTGGTATTCCGACAATACAAGAAGAATTGGAAAAGAACGGTTCTCCACGAGCAGAATTCTTCACAGATGAAGATAGACGAGCTATGAGAATTAGGATTCCGATTCATCCGGCGTTTTTGGAGGATAATCAAATGGAAAATGATAACTTGTTGCAAAATGAAACAAGTTTTGAAACAAGTTTGAAACAAGTTTTGAAACCAAAGGATTTTGAAAAATTAGTGGATGTCATTAGAGTATTAGAGGTGAAAAGAGAAATTTCTGTTCAAGAAGTAATGGAGATAACCCAGAAATCGCGAACAACTGCGTGGCGTTATATGAAGACCTTGGTTGAGCTTGGGGTTGTTGAAGCGGAAGGTAATACAAATAATATGATATATAAGAGAGGTGATCAACGTGGATGATGAAAAGGCATTTACTATAACAAATACGCACGTGCCTGATAAATTGTATGGATATGGATTACAGGTTCGTCAGATGTTGTACGAATTATTGAATTGTGGAATCGACTGTGTGGTGAGTGTGGAAAAATTTGATGATGTAGGTGTTGAAAATGGTAATGAGAAAATTGCAATACAAACAAAAAGTGCGTTATCAGATAGAAATCCTGTTTCAGACAGAGCTGTAGATCTTTGGAAAACCTTGTATAATTGGCTCCTTGCGCTTAAAGAAAGTGAATTGCCTTTAGATTCTACCTTATTTACATTAGTTATTAATATAAATAAGAGTGGAAATATTGTCACGTGGTTAAATCAAGCACATGATAAAAAAGAAGCAGAAGCGATATATGTAAAAATAAGAGGGGAGTTTACTGGAGAAGACGGAAAATATATAAAACAGAGTGATTCTATTAATAATTACATAGTAACATTTTTGGCTGAGGAAAACAAAAAGTACGCATTGTATATTATTGAAAAATTTAAATTAGTTATAATGGGTGAGGGACACACAAATAAATTATATGATGAATTTAGAGCAAAGACTTATCTGCCATCAGATATACAACAATTAGTTTTTGATAAAATGTTAGGATGGATTGATAAAACAACTGCTTTGCAGATTGAAAGTGGACAAGTCATGCAAATTGCAAAAGAGAGTTTTAAAAAAGAGCTGATATTAACACAAACATTGGTTAATCAAAATAAAGCTTTAATAGAATTGGCTCCAAGTCCGACGAATGCAGAAATAGAATTGCAACAAAATGAATATAAGACATATATTAGACAGCTTCAGATAATTGATTTAGATTATGATGCTCAGTTGACAGCGATAAATGATTACTTAAAAGCTTTTGCAAATAGAACTATATGGGCAGTAAAGGGCGATATAAACGAAGAAATATTACAGAACTATTATAAAGACTTAGAAGGGCGTTGGAAAACTAAAAAGAATATTATAGAAATGGATAAGGATGAATGGGAAGAGGCTAAAAGAGGTAGGTATTTGTACTACAAATGCCAAGACGAAGATGTAAATATGGGGCTAATAGTGACTCCAAGGAGTTTTAAGAATGGATGTTATCATGAATTAGCTGATCAACAACAAATTGGTTGGCATCCAAATTATAAACAAAAACTGAAAGAAGATGAAGAAGATGTTTAATGAATATGATAATGTACGAAATCCTATGTTGGGGGCATATCTTTTGTGGAGTTTTGTATTAGGATATTTTTCAGAAAAGAATGAAGCAACACCACTTGAAGAATTATTTATTGTGCTACCCATGACATTGAAAGAAGATATTGCTGAGCAAATCAAGTCTACAAATAAGACATCAGGAATGCGTGCAATGTCTGACAAATTTATGAAAACAGATGTTTTGAAAAATGACTTAATCAGTAATCTTCATAATGACATACAAAATATGAAGGACATAACAGCAATGTCATTGGCAGAGGCAGTAAAGGCTGGATTGGTTTCTATAGATGTAGAAACCAATAAAATTTTTCCATTAGAATTGAGAAAACGAAATAAAGAGTCTGCCAATGTCTTAAGAATGGGGAAGAATGCCGAAAAACTAGGAAAATGGTGCGCGGTAATGGATTTGATGCAGATTGAAGAAATTTTGAAAGTGAGGTTTTAGTATGCAATTTCAAATAGAAAAACTTATATTGTGGCCAAAAAATCAGAAGTACTCTCATAAGGATATTGAATTAAATACAAATTCAGTTAATGTTATTACCGGAGACTCTAGAACTGGAAAATCGGCTATTATACCTATAATTGATTATTGTTTGGCAAGTGGTGAGTGCTATATACCAACACAGACAATAAGGAATGCATGCAGCTGGTTTGGTGTAGTCATAAAACTTGAGAAAAATATAGTGTTATTAGCGAGAAGGGAACCCGGTGTACAAAAATCAACAAGTGATATGATGTTTATTCAAGGCGAAGAAATAGAAATTCCTGAAATTCCAGAAAAAAACACAAATTGTCAGGCGGTAAAGAGATTTTTGGATGAATATGCAAGGCTGAGTTTTTTGGAAACAGAAGATACTTATTATGGTAGTAGGCCTGCATTTCGTGATCTGATGTCATTCTGCTTTCAACCTCAAAATGTGGTTGCAAATGCTAATATATTGTTTTATAAAACAGATAAGACAAAACATAGAAATAAGCTGATTAATATATTTCCATATGTATTAGGTGCTATCACACCAGAGGTACTGTCAGCACGTCAGGAATTAATGGATTTACAGAGAAAATTGAAGAAGAAAGAAAGTGATTATGAAAAACTATGTGAATTGACCATTCGATGGGAAAATGAAATCAAGGCATGGATTTCAGTTGCAATTGAACTAGGTTTATTAGAAGAAACTAGTAGAAATATGAAATTTGAAGAACAGTTGGGATTGCTTCAAGAACTAGTAGAAAATAATACAGAAGAAAAGGTAATCAAAAGTGATGGCATAATTAAGAGTTCAGAAGAAATGGTAATGTTAAGAGAAAAAGAAAATGAACTTGCCATGGAACTTACAAAATACAAAAATCGCCATATCGAAATGTCTCAATTAATGAAAAGTGTCTCTGAGTATAGAGATGCACTTTCAATACAAGTGGAGCGGTTAAATATTACCGAATGGTTAGATGAAAAAGCAAGAAAAGAGCACATATGTCCTGTATGTCAACAGAAATGTTCTGATGATAGTCAAAGGAATATATATCTAAGCAGATTAGAAGATAACAGAAAGAAAAAGAAACAGATGGAAGAAATTCCAGCAGCGTTTGAAAGAGAATATGATATGGTAAAAGGTCAGATTCAGAGATTGACAGATGAGTTAGCAGCAGTTCAAAAACGGATTAGAATTGAAGAGAATAAACTGAAACAACTAAGAGAGGGTGATACAGCAAATCCTAGCAGATATACATTGGATGGAATCTCAAGATTTCTAGGAAAAATTGAATATGCTAGTGAAACGATTGCATCTTTGGAGTCTGATGGGGAGTTGTCAGCAGAGATAACAACGCTTCGGGAAAGAATTGCAAAATTGAAAAAGATTGCGGATGAATCTGTAATTAAAATGAAAATTGAGAATGCAATTACAAAGATATCGGTAAAGCAGATGGAATTATTGAAGTTAATGGATGCAGAACGTCCGGATGATCCATTTAGGTTAGATTATAAGAATTTGACTGTGGAAGTGGATGGAGAAGATGGAAGAAAAGACTATCTATGGGAAATTGGTAGTGGTTCAAACTGGTTAGCTTATCATATTTCCACTATATTGGGTCTTCAGGAATATTTCTCAACTTTTCAGTCCTCAGTACCTAATTTTGTTGTATTTGACCAACCGAGTCAAGTATATTTTCCTCATAGTTCAGCAGATGGAGGGGAAGTACATGATTTGGGAGACTTGGACAGAGAGGCGGTAAAGAGTATATTTACAACTATGGCAAAGTGTATATCAAATGTTAACGACAATATGCAGATTCTTGTATTAGAGCATGCAGATTCGTCAATATACGGCGATGTGCAAGGCATAAACGAAGTTTGCGTGTGGAGAGATGGAGAAAAGCTTATTCCTTTTGAGTGGATTGGTTAGAGGGGGAAGTAGTAAAATTGTGGAGGCTTAAATTGGTGCCATAATCATAATATAGAAGAAATGTAAGGTGACAATTTTTATTGAAGTGAGAAATACTATAAATATGTAGGAGAAGTTAAAAATGTGTAAAGTAACACGTGAAAGCATAAAGGATTCTGATATTAATATAAAAAGAGTTGAAAATCGTTTGTTTGAAATTGCAGAGTCAATTAAAATTAATAACAAAAATAACTTAACAGATATAAATGTTATATGTGAAGAAATATTTGGACAGATATTAAATAAATTGTATGATATTAATCTTGTTTCAATGTCGGCTGAAGTTTCAGGAAATTTTATAGCAGTGGATTTGGTTGATTATAAAAAAAGAATTGCTTATCAAGTAACATCACGGTGTGATCGCAACAAAATAGAACGGACAATACAAAAATTTAATGACTCAGAGTTGTATAATGACATTGATGAACTGAGGTTTCTTATTTTAAATTCTGTTGAGCATAATTATAATGGTGCTGATATAATACATCTAAAAAGTGGAAAAGAGTTTTCATATACAAAGGATGTAATGAATTTTAACAAACTTATAGGAGAAATAGAAAAGAAAAATGAAATAGAAAATAATTTTATTGTAGATGTGTACGATTGTATTAGCATGGTATATGATTCTGGAAGACTAAAATACTTTAGTATAATAAAAGAAACTGAATCCCTAATGCAAAATGTAACTATAGATCTAGATGATACAAAATCATGGATAAAAGGTTATGGCGATATTCAGCTATCAGCATTTATTCCTTTGTCGTATAAAGGAGAGTTAAGTTGCATGTTGCTAATACGACAGCATAATTTATCTGGTGCATATATTACATTTAATCAAGAGATGTTATTATCTGATTATTTTGTTTCCGAATCCGAATTTGAAACTAAACATAATGTTGGAAGATATGAGGATGAAGAGGAGATGTATATGCAGATTCAAAATATACGTATTAATTTAAATGCACATACTGCACATCACGTATATAAATTATTTGAAGAGCTTAAGGAAGAGTATTATGAGACAAGAAGACAGATTAATAGCATTCTTGGAGTTGAAGGTCTGAATAAGGACGGGGATAAATACCTACTTATGACAATTGATACAATGGAATGGGAAGAAATATTATTTTTTGCGAGAAATCATGATTGGTTTCAAGATGGAGACGAAATAGAATGGAATATTTTTAATAATAATGGTAGTACAAATAGTTTGATTCTGTCCCCAAATGTATATGGAACGGTCAGAGGAAATATATTAGCAAAAATATCGGTATATCCAAATGAATTTGGAAATAATAAATTAAATTTGTATTGGGAACCTGGATTTAAATCAAATGAGAGATGTATGGATTGCTTTGATAATATAGTTAAATGGAAAGCAGATTATACAGAAGATTGGATTAAGAATAAGCTGTTAGAAAAAGCACATATATATTACGAAAAATTTAATGGTAAGCCTCTTTTTTGGCAGAGGATATTTGGATAACGCTTCGTCTGATAATACAGGAAAGAAAAATAATTTAGTTTTAAATAAGCGAAACAGTGGCAGAGAAAATCCGGAATTGGAATCTTTCTCTTGCTTTTTCTTGTCTTAGGTGATGTAAATACATCTTTTCCACCTATCCGCTGATATGTTCTGTTGATGGATATTATCTTGTTATCAAGGTCAATATCTGCAGGTGAGAGAGCAACTTGGCGAACCATTTACCAGTTTTTTCATCTTTGTAAGCTGGCATACATATCATCTCCTTTTTGTGAAATTGTTGTGCAATCATCAAAAGGCTATGATATAGGAAAACAAGAGATTCATAATTCGTCTGATGTGAATGTGGCAAGAGTTGGCGAAAGTATGACTGATGTAACAGATAAAAGTGAATTTGTGGAAACTAGAGAAACTGAACCTGTGGACAAAGCTGGCTGGATTGTCAGGAGAATATCAGAGCTAGGTGGTTATGAAAATGTCAGTGATTCTGTTAAGGCTGATGTATTCGGATTTGATATTGCTGATGTTAGTAGAAGCATAAGATTGTTCTCGGATGTGATGAAAAAACTTGGAATAAAGCTGGATGGGGATGAGCTTTATGAGGAGTTCCAGAGGGTTTATGATGAGAGTGTTATTAGAAATGCTGATAAGCATAGAGAAGAACCTATAGAAAAGAACAGGGTATTAAAAGGCAGATGATTTCCATATGGAAGATATAAAAAGAACAGATGTTTGATAAAAAGAACTTGTAATTATTCAGATAAGTGAATATAATAGGATATATGATTGGAGGAATACAATGAACTATTTAACTACCATAGAAATGTCAAAAAAATGGGGAATTACCTCGAGACGGATAGCAATTTTATGCGAGCAAGGTCGAATAGATGGCGTTGTGAAAAAGGGAAAAACATGGCTTATACCATGTGATGCAGAAAAGCCTGAAGATGCAAGAAAAAACAATCATAGTAAACGAGGTGTATTGGTATGCTAAAGGATAAAACATTAACATATATAAGTCTTTTTAGTTGTGCTGGAGTTGGGTGTTTTGGATTTAAAAAAGCTGGATTTGAGTGTATAGCTACGAATGAGCTGATAGAAAGAAGATTAAACGTTCAAAAATATAATAATAAGTGTAGATTTGAATCAGGATATATTTGCGATGATATAACTACAGATGAGACAAAAAATAAAATATTTAAAGAAATAGACAGATGGAAAGAGCTTGGAAATGATAGGGTGGATGTTTTAATTGCAACACCACCTTGTCAGGGAATGTCTGTTGCAAATCATAAAAAAGCAGAAAATGAAATAGTTCGTAATAGCTTGGTTGTTGAGTCAGTACATTTAATACAGAAAGTAGCACCTAGATTTTTTATCTTTGAAAACGTAGCTGCATTTATGAAAACAGGTTGTACAGCGCCTGATGGAACAGTTAAAGCGATAGGTGATGTGGTTTATGAGGAATTGAGTGATAAATATATTATTGTTAGTAGAATTCTTAATTTTAAAAACTATGGTTCAAATTCATCAAGAACGCGAACTGTTGTTATCGGTGTAAGTAAGGATATAGCAGAATATGTTGCACCTATTGAGTTGTATCCAACATATGTAGAAGAGAGAACTCTTAGAGATGTAATAGGTGATATGCCTAAATTGGAGTGGGGTGAAATTTGCCCAACAGATTTTTATCACTCATTTAGAACATATCCAGAAGAAATGCATTGTTGGATTCATGATTTGAAGCAAGGACAAAGTGCATTTGATAATGAAGATGAATTGAAACGTCCACATAAGATTGTTGACGGGGTAGTAGTACCTAATAAACAAAAAAATGGAGATAAATATACTCGTCAATATTGGGATAAGGTTGCACCTTGTATTCATACAAGAAATGACCAATTGGCAAGTCAAAATACTGTACATCCAGAAGAAGACAGAGTTTTTTCAATTCGTGAACTTATGAAAATTATGACAATTCCACCGGAATTTAAGTGGATTGATAAGACTTTAGAGGAATTGAATGCTTTACCAGAAAAGAATAAAAGGGCTCTTTTAAAAAAAGAGGAGATAAAGATAAGACAAAGCATAGGAGAGGCTGTACCTACAGAAATCTTTTTCCAAATTGCATGTAATATCAGAGGTTTTATGGAGCAGGAGCATTTTGATAACTCTATGATTAACAAAACAATTGAAGATTACCAGTTGGATAGTCCTGATAATTTAATTGATTTTATTGTAAACAATCCGCTTAATTTAGGAAGTGCTTCTTTGGCTAGAATAGCTGAATTGACAAATTCTAAAAGAGAGAACAATGCTGCATATTACACAAACAAGTTCATAGTGAATGAAATATATAAGCAACTTCCTGAATTTGAAAAGGAGGAAATTAACATACTTGAACCATCTGTTGGAGTGGGAAATTTTTTACCATTTCTATTTAAAAAATATGAGAATGTAAAAAGAGTTAATATTGATGTGGCTGATATTGATAAAAAGAATTTACAGATTCTTCAGCTATTGTTGCAGAAGAAAAAAATGCCATCTAATGTAAATATAAATTATATTAACACAGATACATTATTGTATGATTTCAAGAAGAGATATGATTTGGTTGTAGGAAATCCACCATTTTCAAAACTGAAAGCAAAGGATGCAAAAAAGTATTTGGAGAATAATATAAATAAGAATACAACCAATACATTTGAGTTTTTCTTAGAGAAAGCATTAGCTATTTCCGATTATGTATCGATGATAATGCCAAAGGCGATTTTAAACACACCAGAATTTAATGATACAAGGGAAATTCTTTCACATAAGAAGATAGATTGTATTCAGGATTACGGAGAAAATGGGTTTAAAGGGGTATTGGTTGAGACAATATGTATGTTTATTGATACTGTTGGAATACCAAATGAAACCAAAGTAGAATCATTGACATTGAAGCAGTCTGTAATACAAAAACAAAAGTATATTACAGATATAAAATATCCGTATTGGATTATTTATAGAGATAAATTCTTTGATAATATCTCTCAAAGGCTTGAATTTGATAAGTTTACTGTGTTTAGAGATCGTCAAATAACAAATTCTAATACAACACAGGAGAAAAAAGCTGATTGCCTAAGAGTTATTAAGTCAAGAAATATAAGTGATGATGGAAAAGAAATAGTTGATATACCAGGATATGATTCTTATATTAAAAAGGAAACAGTGGAGGCTTTGAGTGCTTATAAGTATGTTGGTAATCAAAATGTATATTTAACACCCAATATGACATATAAACCAAGAGTAATGCGTAATACAAAGAATGTTGTTGTAAATGGTTCTGTAGCTGTGTTAATTCCAAAAGAGGATATTCATTTAACAGAGAAACAGATGGAATATTTTTCGTCTGATGAATATAGAAAATTTTATCAAATAGCGAGAAATTACCAGACACGTTCTTTAAATGTAGATGCGACAAGTGTTTTTTTCTATGGTGTACTAAAGGAGTGCTGTAATGGATAATGCAACTATACAAGAGTTTTTAGATGAACATGATTATGATATTAGAAAGACACATAATGGTCGTTGGATAGATCAAAAATGCACAATGGACGTTGTGTGTCTGGTATCAGACTGTATTGTTGAATATACAAGTGGTAGAAACAGAAAAAGCTTTACTGTAAATGATATTTGGTACAATGATTATACAGTAGATAATGTACAACAGATATTTAGCAAGCCAAATCCAACAGAAAAGGCATCCAATGAATATGATAAGTATTTTGGTCAGCCGATAAAATTATTAGATGCTGCTGGAATAATTCATGGAGAGAAAAGTGGACATGGGTATGTTTATTCTATAGTCAATCAGGATTTATTAGAATATATAAGCTTTAGAGAACGAAACTGCTATAATTTTCTTTGTCTTTATATTGAAAAAGTGCTCAGAGATAGTGGGATTTATAGAATGTTTGAGTATTTTTTTCGTTTACAAGATAAGAATAGTTTCAAAGAATTAAAAGATTCATATACATCGTTTACTATACAAAATACACCTATTAATGGTGCAACGGAATGTGGGCGTATTTTTACAAAAGTGTTAAATCCCTTAGCATGTAAATACAAAAAGTGTGGAACTGAAAGAGGTCATATTTCAAAAGATATTATTACTCAAGATAAAATTATGTATAACCAGAGAAATTGGCGAGATATATTATCGGAGAAGCCTAAAGATATGACTAGAGTAGATTATGAAGTTACATTGCCAAAACCAGATGAAGACTATATGACCACATATCGTATAAACAGAGCCAAGAGAAATCTTCGTAGATTTAATGATGTATATCGTAATAGTAAAATGGAAGTGTATGATGAGCGACACATAGATGATCCGGCAACTCAGATGCATCATATTTTTCCTGCCAATGAATATCCACAGATTGCAGATTATTTAGAAAATCTGATTGCATTAACTCCTACACAACATTTTACTTATGCGCATCCAAATAATAATACTCAGTATATTGATCGGGCATACCAATATTTATGTTTAATTGCAAAGACTGGTTCAATAAGAGACAATTTAATTGGGCATAAGAATGAACCTGTAATATACGATTTTTATCTGTATCAAAATGTATTGAATACAGGCTTAGAAACAGATGAATTCTTTGAAGTGCAGGAGATGGATTTTGACGGATTGCTAAATAAGATTGAAAAATATTATTAGTGAGGATACGAAATGAAACGAAAAGAATTTAAGGAAACATTGTTTGAGACATTGAATAATGTTGTGGATGGAATGTCATATGACGATAAAATGATACTTGTGCATAATTTATTAGTGGATTACGAAAAGGATAATGAAGAAAAGCGTGATACTTCCAATAAAGGTAGTAAATGGACAGATGAAGAACTGAAAATTATTTTGTCTGACGCACCTACAAAAGAAAATTGTGTGAAATATGCTAGGTTATTTAAAAGGGGATATGGCAGTATAGAACAGATTTATAGATGGTCGGTGACTACAACAAAAGAAATGACAGACGAACGAAAAAGCGATAGTTTCATATTGCAGGTAAAGAGAATTGCAAAAGAATTAGGAATCAGAGGATAGGTATGTTTATGAAATTAGATTGGGGTAATGTTTTAAAATTTGCTGATGAGAGAGAGTATTATGAAGTACTAGGATTTCTGGCAAAAGATGAAGAGTATATAAGGGTTTATACGGAAAGTAATGATAAATCTGGAGCATGGGCACCACAAGGGAGATTATTATTAAGAAATGTGGATATTAGTTCTATACCAGAACCCTTAATGAAAGCATTTGAGACAAGTTTAGATGGAAGAATTAGCGAAACAAAATATGTAAAAAACCTAAAAGAAAATCATTATTTCACCAAGGAAGTTGATCCCACAGGAAGTGATTTTACTAAATGGTTATACAAAGAGTCTCTTGAAAAAGTTTTGGGAACAGTGCCAAAAGAATATGAAAAAGATTTTTATCGAGGATATCATTGGAATTGTGAAGTAGTTAAGAGAGTGAGAAATATATCTGCAAATGATATTAATTTGACAGAAGAAACGAAGCAGGAAGAATCGCAGCCACGCACAGAGGGGAAGAAAACTGTTTACTACACAACAAAGTATGAACGAAGTGTTCAAAATCGAGAAGAAGCAATACGTATACATGGAACAAAATGCATGATATGTGGTTTCGATTTTGAAAAGAAATATGGAGAATTAGGCAAAGGGTATATAGAAGTTCATCATATTAAACCGCTTTCCGATTTAAATGAAGAAGTTGTGGTAAATCCTGTAACAGATTTAATATGTGTATGTTCAAATTGCCATAGGATGCTACATAGGTTTAGAAATTATATGGTTTCAGTAGAGGAACTTAGACAAATTGTAGAAGATAAAAAATGATGATAGGAGAAATATTATGATTACATTAGATTATACAACATATAATCCACATTGGAAACATTCAGGAATAAGATACAGCTCATGGGAAGCATTTGCGTTTGCTCTTGGGTATTTGGCAAATAGGTTGCATTATAGGAATATAAATGATTCAGGATTGATAGAACTTCACTTTGAAAGTAATGATAATCAAGGGGCATGGGGAAAAGAAGGAAGAATACATTATTATGGGGAACGTGCGTATTTATCATCAGAATTTTTAGATTGGTATAACGCAAAAAGTGCAGGTGTAAACAACATAACATATCGAATAAATTCTAATGATTATATGTATTCATTAGTGTATGATTTTGGTTTTGAAGTAAAAAGATATGTTGGTTATACAACGGCAGATATTTTTCCGCCTACACATAATGCATTTGTTGTAGTTTGGAATGTGTTGGAAAATTATTTGGTGCAGGATGGCAGTTTTAATGGTCAAATTGATTGCATTCATCAGTACTACATAGAGGGATGGAGTAAATAGAAAAATATTTTTATAAATGATATAAAAGGTATTTCGGGATAAAGATAGTACACAGATTACTTCTGCGTGTATCAGTGGAAAGGATGCAAATATGTATATATCGAAAATAAAAATTAAAAACTACAGATTGCTTATAGATGCTGAATTAGAAGTTGATGCTAAGACTACGTTAATTGTTGGTCGAAATAATACAGCTAAGACATCATGCTTGGCATGTATAGAAAATGTGTTGAATGGACATCCGTTTTCCTTTGATGACTATCCATTGGTTAAAAGAAAAACATTGTATGAAATAATAGCTTCATTTATGTCAAAAGAAATTTCTTTTGAATCGTTATGTGAGCAATTAGAACCAATATCTATAGAGTTCCTTGTAGATTATTCTTTAGAAGATTTAGAGGATAATTTAGGGGCACTGTCGCCTTTTATTATAGATGTGGATGTAGATACTACCACTGCATTAATTCGTGTGGAATTTCGGTTAAAGCCAGATGAAAAAGTGTTATGGAGAACATTGGAAGAAAGCTATTACCCAAATGGTGTTTTTGTACCATCAGATGAGGCTCGGGATGTTATCAGTACTAATTTTTCAAAACTTTTTGAATTAGTAATTTATGCAGTGAATCCTAAAAATCCAAAGGAAACACAAATAAAGAAACATAAAGAATTGGAAGAACTTTTCCCATTTCATATTATTCCGGCAGAACGTCTCCTTGGAGAGGATGGAACACAGAATAGTTCTCTTTCTTCGCTTATTTCAGAATTTTTCGAAATGAATGAAGAAGAACTGGATCCAAGTGTTGCAGAAAAAGTCAAGGAGTTGCGTGCTATTGTTGAGAAAGCAAATAAAAATGTTCAGAAACAAAGTGATAGCATTTTAAGTTCACTTGTAAATGATTCGGTTGGGTTTGGGTATCCAAACGGAGAAGAACTTCAACTAGGAGTTACTACTCAATTAAGTATTGATGATCAGATAAAAAATCAAACTCAGCTTTCATACACAGCAGGTGCAAGTAATGAATGTCTTCCAGGTACATATAATGGATTGGGCTATAAAAATCTAATTAAAATGGAGTTTCTTCTTGCGGCATTTGCGAAGAAGATAGAAAAGTGCGGAAATGCTTGTATACCATTACTTTTTATTGAGGAACCAGAATCTCATATGCATCCACAGATGCAGCATGCTTTTGCGGAATATTTAGAAGCGTTTCTTGGGAAAATTACTTCTGTAGGAATTCAGACTCTTTTAACTTCACATTCTGCTCAAGTTGCTAATACTATGGCTTTCTCAAAAGTTCGATATGCACAAAAAACAAAAGAAGGAGTTATTTATAGAAATTTAAATTCATTTGCACAGGAAAATCCAGATAATAGTGATTTTATTAGAAAATATCTTACATTAACCAAATGTGATTTGTTTTTTGCGGATAAGGCAATTTTGGTTGAAGGAGCATCAGAACGGTTATTAATACCTGATATGATAGATAAGTGCGATAAGTCAGGAGATTTTAGTTCACAGAAATATAAATTACCAGCTCAATATTATACTTTAATTGAAATAGGTGGTGCGTATGCTTATAAGTTTATTCCATTTATTGAGTTTTTAGGTATTCCGTGTCTTATACTTACGGATGTAGATTCTGTATTGGGGCAAGAAGGTAAAAATGGACAAATATATTATAAATCTGTTCCGGTTTCGTGTGGCGAAACAACATCTAATGAAACTTTAAAATGGTGGGTTCGAAAGAATAAAGGGTTGTCGAACGATGATAAAACCAAAATTGATTTGGCAGATATAATATCAATGTCTTCTGACGATAAAACCAGAGGAAAATGTCATATTGAATTTCAAACAAAAGAGAATGAATTATGTGGACATTCTTTAGAAGAAGCTATTCGGAATGTCAATCGTTCACATTATGGATTAAGTGATAGCCCAACCGAAGAAGATCTGGAGTTTTCTGGAAAATGTAAAACAGATTTTGCACTTAAACTTATTTATGAGTGTACTGATTATAACATTCCGACATACATTAGATCTGGATTAATATGGCTTAATAACCAAAAGGTACTTGAATAAAAAGGATGATGGATTATGTGTGAAAATTATCATGGTGCAAATTATGAATTAGCAAAAGCTGAAGCTGATAAAGTAGATGAGAAAATTATTGAAGCATTACGGGATGGACATAGTTTTCGTGTTGAAGCAGGTGCGGGGTCAGGAAAGACTTATTCGCTTAATAGAGTCATTGAATGGATACAAGAAAATATGTGGTCTAAATATAGTCGAAAAAAGCAAAATGTAGTTTGTATTACATATACGAACGCTGCTGTAGAGGTAATCACAGAAAGATTATCAAAAGACTCATTTATTATTCCATCTACAATTCATTCGTTTGCTTGGAATGCAATCAAACAATATCAAAGCTATCTTGTGGATGTTGTAACAACAGACCCTGATTTTTTACCAGATGAAGGTGACTTTTTTAAGGTTAATGAAGTTACATATACTTTAGGACATCGATATAAGGAAAATGGAGTTCAGTACCTTTATCATGATGATGTTCTTAAGCTGTTTTGTAAACTATTGGATAATGCAAAATTTCGACGTGTATTTTCTGATAAATATCCTTTGATTCTGATTGATGAATATCAAGACTCATATAAACCGATTATCGAACGCTTTATTAAATATTTTATTGCTGAAAAGAAATCTCCACAATTTGCTTTTTTCGGAGATGCGTGGCAAACTATTTATCAATCAAATAAAGCTTGTGGGATTATAGAACATAAAAATTTAGAAGTGATAAAAAAAGGTGCAAATTTTAGATCTTCTCCAAGAATTGTTCAACTTTTGAATGATATACGACCAGATTTGCCACAAACATCTGCGATAGATAACTTTCAGGGTGAAGTAGTTGTAATTACATGTGAGGATTATGACGGAGAACGTCGTACTGATCGTAATTTTCAAGGCGAATTGCCACCAGAAGAGTTAAAAATACGTTTAAATAAAATCTTCGAAGAAATAAAACAAAATACAGCGGATTCTGATACATTAAAAATTTTAATGATTACACATAAAGTATTGGCTGCACAACAGGGATATGAACGACTTTTAAGTATCATTAACGATGGTTTACGTGACAAGGAAGATCCCTTTCTTTTGTTTTTTATGGACACCGTTGAACCAATCTACCATGCATTAGAAACATTAAATATGCAGTTGATTTTTGATACTTTAGGAATTAAGAGATATCCAATTACTAAAAAATCGGAGAAAGAGAAGTGGAAAATTTTTCAAGAGAAATTACGAGAAGCAAGAGAGAAAAGAGCAATTGATGTTATTGAGGTTATAAATGAAACAAAATTAATTCCTTTTCCACCTAAATTGGATGGATGGTATCATTTGTATCGTAATGCACCGGGAACAATATATTCATCTAATGCGTCAATTCAAGCATTTTTGGAGTTGGATTATACGCAATTCATTTCGGCAATAGAATTTTTATATCCTGAAGCGTTATTTTCCACAGAACATGGAGTCAAAGGGGAAGAATATGACAATGTTATTTTTGTCATTAGTAGGGGGTGGAATATGTACCAGTTTGAAACATATGCACCTATGATAACTGGAAAGGCTTCCATTCCGAGTGGGAAGCAGATTTCTTTTGAACGAAATCGTAATTTGTTTTATGTTTGTTGTTCAAGACCAAGAAAGCGGTTATTTTTCTTTGTGACGATTCCTATAGATCAGACTTTTAAAGAATTTTTAATGGAACTTGTTGGAAAAGAAAATTATTATACTTATAGCCAATGGATAATGAATAAGAAAATATCACAGAAATCGAATGAAAAGTAAAAGAACATTGTGTTAGAAAGTAAAGATTTGTGAATTTACAGTATTAGAATATTGAAATGAACATCCTTGTCTCAAGTTAAATTATTTATTATGATATAGAATTGAAACAGGGATGATATTTCAAGAAATTAGTTAAATTTGTTTATAACATTCATATATTCTTGGGTATTATTATGGGTGATGAAGCAAGGTAAGCGTCAAATAAAACAGTGTATAGAAAAATAACCGTCAGCCTTTTATACTAA
>ENA-OWRJ01001786-OWRJ01001786.1-human-gut-metagenome-genome-assembly--contig:-NODE-1786-length-20979-cov-3.089897_pt1 | contig 20979 bp, 20 predicted proteins | sample MGYA00248269_ERZ651897 | MGnify/ENA primary metagenome ERZ651897 (study PRJEB26924, sample SAMEA4378252) | human gut metagenome | biome: human gut; feature: human-associated habitat; material: faeces...
TAGGGTATCGGTTCTCTTCCCGGGCGTCTGTCTCTGGGGTGTCTGCCTTCGGAAAATTTGTCTTTGAATCATCCGTCTCCGGCAGCATCGTCTTTAATAAATTAAACACGCTCTAAAAAGAAAATACGTTAAATTTTGATGTTTTTGTCTTGAATTCAAGACTGTCTTTTTCGATTCTGTAAGAATCTAAATAGCAGTATGTTTCTCCTGCTTTCGATGCTGCGCTGTCATGGAAACGTACATCACTATCTACTTTAACTGTCATATTCCAGGATGGTTCTGTGATTCCTCTGCAGTTATAGAATACATCAAAGATTACTGTTCCGATTTCTTCTCTGTTATCTTTAAATGAAAATGATGGCTCTGCCATTCCTTCTAATCCGTTCATGCGGCACATTCCGATGAAGTTTAAGATGTTCTTTTTGTTCGCTTCTGTGATTGGAATATATGTTTTTCCCATTTTGCTTTTACTCCTGTCCTTCTATATTTTTGTTATATATCTGTTTATATTTTTTCACATTATTTTTGTTTTGTCTATATTAAATTTCAAGAATGCCCGGCATTCTTGCTGCGACCAACTCTGTATTTATTCAGAACTAATTCTATAGATATTTAAATTAATTCACAAGATACCTTTGTGATACTTACTTTATAATCCTCTTTTTTATCTTGCCTATATTAAAATTAGAACTTCTTTTTTCTTGGCACTACTTCCTTTTATAGCCGAAAAAGGCTGCCCGCCCACGGGAATCTTTCCCTCCTGGCCCTGTGTGGCTGAGGCGAAAGCCCGATTCTATGCGGACAACCTTTCTATATACTTAAGTTGATTATAACTACTATAATTAACTATCCATGATGTGAGGGCTTATTACTTCAATAAACTTTCAACAATCTGTGGATGTGGACGTGGAATAATTGAAGTAGATGTTACTTCTCCACTGATTCCTAATTTTGCAAGACATGCATTAACTGCTGATCTTACAGAGGATACTTCTCCTGTGATTACTAAGTATCCTTTACCGCCTAAACCTCTGGCAATTCTTAAGTCAACGATGCTGACTTTGGAAGCCTTTACTGCTGTATCGGCTGCAATAATTGCTGTTAAAGCGGAAATTGTCTCAATTGCGCCAACTGCCTGGATCTGCTGAGTTGGAGTTACTCCAGCAATAGCTGGGAGAACTTCTTCACGAATATTGTCAAGGATATGTGTGTCGATTAAGTAAATTCCGCTTACGAGTTCAGCTTTGCTCATAGCAGCTTTTACAGGACCTACATGTCCGCCAACAATAATTACATATTTACCAGGACAAATTGGTGTAGACAGTAATAATTCTACATTACCTGCTTTAACCATTTCATCTGCTGTCTGGATACCAACAGGAATGCTTTTAATTTCTACGAATCCAACTGCTTTTCTCACTGTGTAAACACCATCCTTTATTTTTCGATTGAGATACAACCGTCAGCGATTGCTTTGACTGTACCGCTGATACTAGCATGAATACAAGCACCTAATTTACCTTCTGCAGGCTGAGCGATCACATCGCCCTTTGCAACGGTATCACCAACACTTACACACGGAACTGCAGGTGCGCCGATGTGCTGTCCTACAGGAATAGATACGTGATCTATCTCTGTTGTTAATTCTGTCAGAGGAGCTGCAACGTTGTATTTTGTCAGTCCCAGACGAGCGATTAACTTCTTGATAGGGAATCGTTTGTACTCTCTCATTGGATGTACTGATTCTGGCTGGTTATGCAATGTACTCTTAATACCCTGTTTTGCCATGATACCTTTCAGTTCATGATTTACTTTCCAAGGCTGGAGGTTCATGATACATGCATACTGGCAAAGACGGCATTCTGAACATAAGAATGCGATCATTGGTGTATCAGAACCATCGCATAAGCTTCCGTAGCTTGCAAATCTGATAGTCTTGTTTGGTTCAATTCTATGTCCGATCAGATGACGAGGACATACTTCTGAACACATACTACAGTGACAACATGCAGCTTTTGCCATATGAAGCATCTTAGGTATTGGAAGTTTTACATCCTGAATCAATGGATGGTCTTCCGGTAACACGATTAAGCCTTTTGTTGTTTTTGTAATCTTAGAATCTAACGCAACATGTTTACCCATCATAGGACCGCCGTTAATTACGACATATGGTCCGTTTACGGTAACTCCTCCAGCGAGGTCTAATGCTTCTTTTACTGTCATACCAAGTGGTAATTTTAAAGTAATGTGGTTCTTTACTTCACCAGCAAATGTTACATAAGAATCTGTAACTGGTTTATCTTCAAAGTAAGCATTGTAAATATTAAGCATGGTCTCTACATTGGAAACGATAACGCCACACTGTAGAGGAATTCCACCTTCTGGTACAATTCTTCCCGTAACTTCGTATACTGTAATCTGTTCATCACCAGCCGGATAGAAGTTTGGAAGGAGATGAAGGCTGATGCCTTCATACTCTCCCAAGAGCTGGTTAAAGCTGTTAATTGCTGCTTCATAGTGACCTTTTAAGGCAATTACACCCTTGTCTGCACCTACTGCTTCCATGCAGAGCTTTAATGCATCAAGAATTTTCTTTGTCTCAACGGCCATAAGCTGCTGATCGACTCTTAATAAAGGTTCACACTCAGCACCATTAATGATGACATATTCAGCCTTAGCATTCATTTTTACATGAGTAGGAAAACCTGCACCACCGGCACCAACGATACCGGATTTTGCAATGATATCAATAAGGTTTTTTTCCATTTAACTCACCTCTTAATTATTTCATTCTGATATGGAGACCGTCCTGTAATACACATCTTCTCTTACGGCAGAATGATTTAGCAGATGTTAAACCTTCACCTGTAGGTCCGGCAATTGTGAATGTTGTATATCCCATTCCGCCAACACCGATACCTGCATAAGATGGGCCATTCTTTACGAAAATAGTTGTTTCGATTTCTTTTGCCATCTTTGTAAGTTTATCTACATTCTTAGAATGCATCATAGCTGTATGTCTGTTACCATGTTCTACTTCTACAGCGAAGTCGATAGCTTCGTCTACGTTAGGAACACGAACGATAGGAAGGATAGGCATCATTAACTCGATCTGTACGAATGGATGATCCTTAGGAGCTTCCATGATGATACATTTAACTTCTGGTCCTACCTTGATTCCAACTTTGTCAAGGATGTACTGTGCGCTCTTACCTACGAAGTTAACAGCTGGTTTCTTTCTGTCTTTTGTTACGAGATCAACCATCTTTTCGATGATTTCAGGATCTTTTACTTCGTATGCGCCATTGTTCTTCATGTTGAAGATTAAGTAGTCAGCGATCTGATCTACAGCGATAACTTCTTTCTCTGCGATACATGGAAGGTTGTTATCGAAAGAACATCCGTTAACGATATCCTTAGCTGCTTTTTCGATATCAGCTGTCTCATCTACTACTACTGGAGGGTTACCAGCACCAGCTCCGATAGCTTTCTTACCTGTTGACATAACTGCTTTAACGATTCCAGGACCACCTGTAGCAACAAGCATACGAACCTTTGGATGGTTCATCATGATGTTTGTGTTTTCGATAGATGGTTCTTTTACAGTTACGATTAAGTTTCTAGGAGCGCCCAGTTCTTCTAATTTAGCGTTCAGTTTTTTAATTAACCAGATGGAAACGCCTTTTGAACGTGGATGTGGGCTAAATACTACAGTGTTTCCACCAGCGAGCATTGCAATGGAGTTACAGATAACTGTTTCTGTAGGGTTTGTTGTAGGAGCGATAGCACCAATTACACCGAATGGACAGTACTCAACTAATGTAAGTCCGTCATCACCTGATAAAGCTTCTGTTGTTAAATCTTCAACACCTGGGGATTTAACTGCTGCTAAACGGTTTTTGATTACTTTATATTCATAAGCACCCATTCCGCTTTCTTCTACTGCGAGCTTACTCATGTACTCAAGGTTTTCTTTTGTACAAACAACTTCTCTGATACCTTCAACGTATCTCTGTCTGTCAGCCATGGAATGGTTCATATATTCTTTCTGTGCTTTTGCGGAAGCTTCGATTGCTTCATCCATAGTATCAAAGATACCATATCCATATTCACTTTCGCAGGAGCCAGTCTCAACATCGTTTAAAACTTTTTTAACGACTTTTTCAATTAATTCAACATCGATATTCATTATGCTTTTCCTCCTTGCATTTTTTCTAATGCGTATGTCGCTACTGCCATATCCTCTTCAGCGGTTCCACCACTTACTCCGATGGCTCCAATTACTTTGCCATCTTTCTTAATTGGATATCCGCCTCCAAAACAAATAATTCTGCCATCACCAGAATTATGAAGACTCCACAGGCTCTCACCTGGTTTTGTCACATCAGCAAGATCACATGTCGGACACTTTAAAGCACAGGCAGTGTATGCTTTATCCTGAGACACCTTTGTACTGATCAAAAGGGTTCCTTCCATGCGCTGGAAGTACAGTAAGTTGCCACCTTCATCTACTGCGGAAAATGCAACAGGAACACCAATCTCTTTTGCCTTTTCTTCTATGAATCCAGCCATCTTTTTCAAGGTTTCAATTGACATATCCATGCTGTCTTCTTCCTTTCCCATAGCTCCTAAGGTTTTCACTACCTGTCGTACTGTGTCTTTTAATTCTTCGATCTCCTGATTTTTTGCTCTTGCCTCTTCGAGACGAGCCATTGCAAAGCACGCATCTGATAAGCGATTGATATATTTGCGTAACTCCTCACGAACAGGAACCTGCTTTGCGAGTGCTGTAACTATTCTCTCTGCACGTCTTACAACAGTTCTTGCAACGTGTAAGGCTGCGGAGGAAGGATTAACTCCAGGTACTACGAATTCTCGCATCAGCCCGTTCACTTCGGTGGATTTATCAATGATATTTTCGAGGTATTTGATATCAGCTTCCCCGATCTTATCTTTAAGCATTTCCATTCCTCTTGCATCACTGGCTAATTCAGCACCTGCCTGGAACATCCTCTTCTGAATATGATTAATATATTCTTTTATTTCCGGTGAGTCAGTCAGGGTATAGGCAACTCCCAGAGAAGAGATTGCTTCATCGACAGTTCCGTAAGCATCAACGTTTAAACTGTCTTTGTCAACTCTGGAACCACCATAAAGACCCGTCGTTCCTTTATCACCTGTCTTTGTATAAATATTGGACATTATATTCACACCCTTAACACTGTGATATCTCTACGGTATCGACAATGCCGATAATCGCAGCATCTACTGGCAGGTCAGTCTTTTTACCATTTGACATACGTGCGGAACTTCCGCCTACGACAATTACGGTTTCTCCATCGCCGGCTCCAACAGTATCAACAGCAATTTCTGTCTGTTTCTTTGCCGTAAGATCCTGATTGATCTTTTCAACGATAAGAAACTTACTGCCGGTCAGGCTTGGAGTCTTAATAGTCGAAACTACTGTACCAATCACTTTACCTAAATACATGTCTTCACCTACTTACTCTTTTACAATCGTAATTCCGCGATTTAAAGCTTCATCTTTTGCAAGACCGGTAACTAATGCATCCTGTCTTACAACGATTGTCTTAAATCTCGCATTCTTTGCTATATCGACTCTGCCGATTACTTTTTTATCAAGTTTTACACTGCCGGATGCTCCCGCTTTTTTAACAGGCTGGCTTACTGACTGTACTGCTGGCTCCATCTTTGTGGAAACAATTCTGTCTTTCTTCGGTGCCGGCTTACTGTTATCCAGTGCCGGGAGAGACACCTTTGCAGAGAAAACTTCATTTACTTTACTGCACAGACTATAGTCTGTAGTCAATGTGATTCCGTATGCGAGCATATCTTCAAGATTATGCCGCATTTTCGCTTTATAAGCTTCTGTTACTTTAAAGCCTAACTGCTCTCTTACCTTGTTATCCGGACAGCAACCATCAATTGCTGCCACGATTGGCTTTCCTGTAGCCATCGCTCTGGAAATCATATTGGTAAGAAGATTATCACTGATACAATTTGCAACCTTTGCAGCTGTATTAATTGTCAGCGACGGAATAATTACAAACTGACTGTCGTCTACAATCTGTCTGCCGTTAACCGGAGCGCCTTCAACATAAATGGCATCCGGACCAATATCATTCCTGATACGTTCTTCTGTAATTACTTCTCCTGCTGCCTTTGACAGTACTGCTGTCAATGTCCAGCCATCCTTTTTCAGTTCATTTAAAGATGTTACTGCATCTTTATAACCAATTAAGGCTCCGGAGAAAAGAACAGTAGCTTTCTTACAAGCCTGTGCGTATCGTAAGATGACCTGGTCTGAAATATATTCCACAATCGTTGCCATAAGCGCATCTTCAAATTCTTTTCTATTCATCATGCCACCTATTGCTTATTGCAGTTCATGGCAATTCCTAATGGAGTAACCAGTAAAGGTTCTTTCGGCTTAATCGTCTTAACCCCTGTTTCCTTCTCAAAAACACTTTCGAATTTCTTAAAGCTGCAGGCACCGCCTACTACATAAATAACGTCCACATCGTATCCTTCGATAAAACGGGCAACGATTGCTGCCATCTTTTCAATTACTGGTTTAACCACAGGAAATACCAACATTTCCTGTTTCGGATCTTTTTTGATTCTCTCGGCCTCTTCAAAGGAACATCCAAGGCTTCCAGCAAGTACCAGAGTCATGTGTGTTCCACCTGTAGGCTCATCTGCGGTAAAGATAACCTTTCCGTCTTTGAGAATACTGATACCGGTTGTTCCACCACCGACATCCACGACTGCTCCGTCCGTAATACCAAGAACAGAAGCGGCTGCTGTAGGCTCGTCAATAACATTGACTACATCCAGTCCAACAGACTCGACTACGTTGGAAATTACCTTTACGTTTCCAGAAATAATTCCCGGCGGAATGGCTGTGGCAGCTTCGTAAAACTCCACTCCCATCAGATCTTCCAGCTTGGCTTTCATATTTCTGACCGCTCTGGATGCACCCATGAAATCCACAACGATTCCATCCCGTACAACCGTGGACGGATAGGAAGCCCCGGCAATTGGTGTGTTGTTGGAATCTACAACAGATACTACAATGTTGGCGGTTCCAAGATCGACACCCAATCTCAAATCCCCTTCATAGGGACGAAATTCTTCATTTTTGATAAGCTCCGAAAATCCAACTAAAACGTTATTGTAATCGTTCATGTGATCCCCTTATTTATTCTAATATTCGAATACCGAATCATTATTGTCAGGATTGCATGTGTCTGTCTCGGTATCCACATGCATCCATTGCGCATATTTGTATGTACAAAAAGTACGTTATTATTGATACTATCGCAGGAAAGGCTGAAAGCCTTTCCTGCCTGATTACTGATTTATAATCCAGAGCCGATTATTCCGACTTATTTGTTATCGTTATTATCGGTGTTCTTTTTTCTTCTGGATCTGCTTCTTCTATTTCCTGTTGAAGTCTTTCCCTTAGGAGCGTCTGCCTTTTTGTCAGTTTCCTTTTTCGGTTCAGTCTCTTCAGATTTTGCTTCCTCTGCTTCTGCTTTCTCTACTGGAGTCTCTTCTGCTGGAGCTTCTGGTGCAGGTTCTTCTGCTTTTGGCTCTTCTACAGGAGCTTCTTCCACTGGAGTCTCTTCTACAGGAGTTTCCTCAGCAGGTTCTTCTGCTTTCGGTTCCTCTACAGGAGCTTCCTCTTTGACCTCTTCCGTTTCAGGTTCCTCTGATGTTGGCTCTTCTTCCTCAGGTTCTTCCACTACAGGCGGTTCAGGTGCTTCCTCGGTCACTACCTCAGCCTTTGGTTCAGTTTTTGGTTTCCAGTTCTTTACGAGTACCGGTTTCTTTGTATCTCCTTTTGGACGATAACCTTCTGCAAGAGCGATTTCTCCTCCAACAGTCTCTCTGTTGTCTACGAGTAATTCTCTCATGCCGTCTGCCGGTCTTGCCTTTAACAGTGTACTCTTTGTTCCACTTAATGAACCGTTAACTGCTTCTGCCGCTTTTTTGCCTGCTGCTATTGCTGCTCTACATGCTCCGACGTTACCTTCTACCTTTACAGTACACATTCCGCCGCCCTTTGCATATTCATATCCAAGCAGTTTTACGTTAGCAGACTTTACTGCTGCATCTGCTGCTGCCACACAGGCAGCTAAACCAAAGGTTTCGATGAAACCAAGACATTTATTGTTAGACACCTTCACACCTCCTCACATTTCAGAATTAATTAATTGTAAAGCCTTAATCCAGAACTTTGAATGGCATTTTCTTTACCAATCTTGCCGCATTCGCGCCAATCTTCCGGAACAGCTCTGTCTGATATAACTTAATCTTAAAAAGAGGGGCCGCTTTATCCAGCTTCTCATGCTGAAGAACAACGCCTTCTTTGCTGATACCAACGCCCACCCCTAATCTTGAATTCAAGCTGGCATTATGTGCAAGTTCTAATACGGAACTGCAATGCTCTGCCTGAACATCATAGGGGATGCCTTCCTCCTCGATTCCAAGAAGGACGCTGACAAAATCAGCTTCAGAAAGGTGATCACAGTCATAAAAAACTTTCACTGAAGGTCTGTTATCAATTACTGTATTGCTTCCTTCCATAATTGTCTCCTATACATCAGCACAAGACATCGCAAGTCCTGTTGCTACCGCATTACGAGGGCCTTCGCATCCGCGAATGTTTCCCCGACCAGCTACTATATTATATTGTGATAATGCATCAGTTACGAGAGTCGGCACCTCGAAGTCGAGTGCAGAACCACCTACTAATACTACAAATTCGATGTCTCGTACATTACCGGTAGGACTAACCTTCGCCAATGAACGAATCGCATTTGTTACGAATACCTTTTTCTTTGCATTGGTTCTTACCATCTTAATCTTTTCCATGGAATCCTGTCCCTCAAGCGGAACTAACTCTCCATCTTCCTTGACTAAGACAACCTTTGCGAATACATTCGGATCTAATGGCTGTTCAAAGAACTGTACGGTTCCATCTTCATGACGAATATGGAAAAGACTTTCAACCTTTGCGAGAGAATACTTTTTAATATCTTCTGCTGTATTGAAATCTTCCAGTCCAAGTTCGGACTGAATCAGTAAAGTTACCATGTTTCCGGCCCCCGCCAGATGCACGAGCTTTACATTGCCGTCTCTGTCTTTAATTGAAGCATCCGTTGATCCTGCTCCCATATCTACTATGGCGAGTGGTACATTTGTACCCGGTGTAGTTAAAGCTCCTTTAATAGCCATATCTGCCTCAACACCGCCAACATATACAGGGATTTTTAATCGGTCTGTCAATTCTTCCGCGATCATCTTCATCTGAAGACGGTCTGCCTTAACCATGGCAGCAATTCCTACTGCACTTTCTAAAGAAAATTCATTTGCGAGACCACCTTTAATCTTCTGAGGATTATAAGTATCTACAGCAAGTAAATCCTGAATTTTGATATCTTTTGGATGCTGGTTTGTAAGATTTGACATGACCTGACGAACTTTTTCAAGCATACCGCCGGCATTGGTGCCAGGTTCACCTTTAATATCTTCGATGACTGGGACGCTATTTACAGCTTCCATCATCTTCTCGGCTCCCTCTTCTACGCCAACGATTACTTTTTTCTTTGCGCCTATAATCTCAATAGAACCGGCAGGGATACGTCTTTCTTTTACGTCTCCTTCCGGTGTTTTAATGACAACGGCAGAACGATTTCCGATTAACGCGCGGGCAATCGGTACAACCTGTTTTGTATCTTCCGCTGACAGTTTAAATAATGTTGCGATACCATATGGGTTAGAGAGTACTTCTACCACTCCACCAACAGGTGCAACTTCTACTGCACATAACATTCCGAGAGGTACTTTATCAATCATACCTACCTCATCAACGATAGGAATCTTCTTTTCAAGCCTGTTGTTAATCAAAACGCCATCATCGCGCTGGACAATGGCACCTGTAATGTTAAATATTTTATTATATCGGTTAATGAGCACAGCGGCAGTCTCGAAGGAAACTTCTGCCGGAATAACCACAATTACATCTCCTCCATCTTTGACAGTATCTAATCTGTCGATGCGCTGAGATATTCCAACACCAATCCCAATACCACCAGGAGTATTGGGATTGTGTCCAATCATAGTAGATTCCGTGATAATAGTTTCGGTAATGGTCTCCATAGCGACATCACCGATAACGGGAGCGGCTTCATTGATACGAACTTCATCAAGATCACTGATTTCAAAACCGACTTTATCAAGGGCATTCTTCAGTGACTGAAAAACTCCGTGTATGTTCTGTTTCGTTCCTTTGATTCCAGTGGTACCTGTAATACCACTGGAAAGAAACGTCACATTTTTACCATCAATTCTGGCAATCGCAGTTTCCGTTGTTGCATTGCCAATATCAACGCCCGCAACTAATTTCACTTCTCATACCTCCGTCGAAATCAATCAACTAATTATTTTTTTAAACGGTTACGTTTTTCGTAAATGTCTGCAGCTTCTTTAACGAAGTTACCACTTACTGTAGCACCGTATTCGTTGATTAACTCATCACCGATTGCATATAATTCAGCTTTTGTTGAACGATATGGTCTAAGAGCGTTATAAATCTCAAGAAGTCTTGCATCAGGTACTGGGATTAATTCACCAGCTCTTCTTAAGTTCGTTGCGAAGAATCCACGTCCTGCAGATTCAGCAACCTGAGCCTGTAATTCCAGAGTTTCTTTTGTGATACGGAAATCTTTTGCATCTAACTTTCCATCAATAACTCCCTGTAAAGTTAAATCATTTAAAGATTTTCCAGAAGCACTCTTGATTAATTCTGGTTTTTTCTCTCCCAGTGGGTAATCCTCAACCGTAACCTTGCTTTCACATTCGCAGGCTGCGGCAGAACCCTGCATGTTTTTCATAACTTCCTGCATAATCTGTCTTACTAATAATTCCTGATCCACGATTGACACCTCCGTCTATTTAAATACAACTTTAAGAGCTTTAGGAGCCTTATCTCTGTCTGCATGCTCTGTCTCTTTGATATGCAGTACAGCGGATAAAGCCTGGAATTTCGGTCTTGCCATCTGGTCATTCTTTACAGGTACCGGATTTGGTGATTCTCCTTTAGCGTACTGAGCAGCGTTTTTACCGATTGCTCTGTATGTTTCAAGGTCGATCAGTGGGCACTGTGGGAATAACTCTAAGTTAGACAGCGGTGGAAGGTCTTTCTGATGGATTACAGTAGTACCTTTGGACTGAATTCCAATTCCGATGCCTGAACCTGATAATTCAGCAGCATCATGAGCGATGAAAGATACATCGGATGTTCTGTAAACTTTAACGATTCTACAGGAAACACCTTCTTCTTCCAGACCAGCCATAACCTCTTTTACAATATCTGCATGAGGAATACCTACGATATTTGTTGTCTGAGATTCTCCAAAAGCAGGAGCTAAACCTAAAACAACTTCGTTAGGATTTGTGCCTTTTTCTGCATCACCGATTTCAGTAATCTGCATTCCAGGGCACTCATAAGTTTCTCCCTCTACAGCAGAAGCTGCGGAAGTATCTGCAGTATTCATTTCTTTAAGAACTTCAGCGATAACACTTTTTAATAATTTTTCATCAATTGCCATTATGGTTCACCTTCCTTACTCGATTAAAGCTTAGCCGGATCTACTGCAGTACGGATATCAGAAATCTTCTCCCAAAGTTCTGGGCTGATCTGGTAACCTGTCATAGGTCCTTCATAGCAGTTAGGGCTGTTAACAGCAGAAATTACATGGAATTTATCATCAAGCATGGAAGCTGTATGTAAGTAGTCACCAACAACTTTAGCTTTCTGAATGTTGAAGATAGACTCAGCAACGTCTTCAAATCCACCCTTGTAAAGAGCTTTAACGAAGTCGATACCTGTAACTCCACGATCAAGCATATCTGTAGCAGCTTTAAGGTCAGCTACAACGTCACGGTCAGGCATATCCTGTGAACCACGAGCGTATGTGGCAGCTTCAACTTCTTCGTCTGTAATTTCAGGTAAACCTAATTCACGGAACAGTGCCTGAATAGCTTTTGCAGCTTTATTACGTGCTGCAACAACTTCTTCTTCTCTTGCAGGAAGAAGACCAGCATCAACTCTTAAGTCACGCTGAATTACGCACCAATCATCATAATCGTCTGCATCCCAGTTGGATCCTGCGAACATGTTATCATAGTTCGGTGTGGATGAATATCCGGAACAGATGTAGTCAGTTCCTGGAATAAACTGTGGAATAGAACGAGCAACTCTACGAAGATCAGAGTGTGTAAATGACTGGTCATTAGAGGAAGCGTTCTCAAGGTCAAGCATAGCGGCAATTAAGTTCTCACATGCAACGGCGCGGATACCACCAGGTACAGCGGCAGGTACACCGATACAGGATACAGAACCATTCTGTGTTCCCTGAACACCAGCACCACGAGTAACACCGAGGCATCTAGCCTCAAGGTAAAGCATAGACTTTCCTTCTGCCATACCCATCTGAACCTCTGAACCAGTACCAGATGTAAATCTCATCTTAACACCACGAGATGCGTAGCAGGATGCTAAGAAAGCTTTTGACCAAGGAGTATCATCACCATCCATGAATACGTCTTCAGTTCCGTATACGGATACTGTCTCGGCGTAAGCGGTGTAACCTCTCATACCTAAGTCAAGCTCTGTAGCTTCTTCTACAGCACACTGTGTAAGGATACCAGGACGTCCAACGTTAGCACCTAACATAATAGCGATAGCATTAAATGGAGCATAACGTACAATACCTACTGTTGTCTCCATCTCTGCAAATCCACGTACAGCAGCTTCTGCTGCATCTGCTGCGATCTGAACCATGTTATCCTTTACGTTTGTAACGTGGCACTGGTTAGCTGGTTTTAAACGACATCTCATCTTGGTAATACCCATCATAGCTTCAAGTACGCTGAGGTTACCAACGATTTCTACTAACTTAGCAGGTGTAACTGCTGTAGTATATTTTAAGCACTCCTGTCTGTTAACATTAATGTCAACTAACATACGCGCAATCTCCAGAGAGTCTGTAGCCATTGCTTCTTCTGCAAAGTCAAGATTAATGGCATATCTTGCGATGAATGCGTCAAGCATGTCGAATTCATCTTTTGTTTTTCCATCCATTTCAACAACTTCGCCGTTGACGATCTTGATAGATGGAGTTGGGTCGAATGGGCTGTTCATGGCAATAAAGCCTACTTCTGGCCATTCCTTTGCATAACCATCCTGATTAACAGGTCTTTGATCTAAATACTCAAAACGTTTACTTCTCACGGTCTCAACACCTCTCAAATTCCAATTAGACTATCTTTTACCTTCAATATATATATTCAAAATAAAAGTATTACAATATCCAACTGCAGGCTCTCACCCCCGCTTTGTGGATATCTCTTACTCTAATTCCCTATATGGCTCTCACCCCATATAAAGAACTTTAAAAATCAGATTGTTAATCTTAGATATATGGAACTGTACCGGATTCCAGTGGTTCGTTTGGCTCTAAAGCTTTAAGTAACTGCTTACCAACTTCTCTTGCACCAATGATAGCCTGTCTAACTGCTCCTGAATCTCCTGTGAAGAAGAAGTTAACCTCGTTAGAGAAGGATGTTCCACCATTACCAGGTGTAGCGATAGAAATAGGATCGATTGTAGCTGTCTTAGAAGCTGTATCGGCTAATACGATACCAATACCTGAAGGAGCTCCTACAGTGATACCAAATGCTTTACCAACAACTGCGCCGAATGCTTTCTCTAAGCAGTAAGAAGCACGTGCTGTGTACTGGAACTCAAGATGTCCAGCGGAGTTTCCGTATACATCACCAAAGTGTTTTCCAACGAAGCTTAATGCAACTTCTACAGCTCTTCTAGCATCGGATACGTCTTCTGCACCAAATACAACTAAGCATCCATGTCCAGCGCCGCCTTCTGTATCACGTGGGCACTCGATTAAGCAAACTTCTGTGTTTGTAGCTTTAACAGCTTCATCACAAGCGAAGATCTGAGGACCTGCACCTGTACGGTCTGCGATGATACCGATTGAACGGTACTTAGGATCAATCTTTAATAATTCATGAACACTGTAGTCAAGGTTAGCGATTACTAAACCAATTGTATGTCCCATTGCTGTTCCAACATACTCTGTTAAACCGCAAAGGTCTTCATTGATTCCCTGAGGAGCTTCGCAAGCCATGCTCTGTGCAGGAGCTTCTGTGCCACCCATCTTTTTCATAACTTCGTCCATGATTTTAGCCATCATTTCATCTTTCATTGAATTATACCTCCATTAATAATTGATCAGACAAGGACTAACTCTATTGTGGTAAGATCTTTTCTACGTCTGTATGTGGTCTTGGGATTACGTGGCTGGAAACTACTGTACCAACTTTATCTGCAGCAACTGTACCTGCGTCTACAGATGCCTTAACAGCTCCTACGTCACCTCTTACCATAACTGTAACTAAACCGGAACCGATTTTTTCGTATCCTACTTACGTTTGCTGATTTAACCATGGCATCGGCTGCTTCAATTGCGCCAACTAAACCTTTGGTTTCAATCATTCCTAAAGCTTCTTTCTGCATAATTGACCTCCTTATAAAATTCTTATCTGCCCTGTGGTTGATTTGTTCAGGCAGAATATATTTTGGTTGATTTACAGGATAGTATCATTATATAGCACTTTTCACAAAATTACTTGGCTAGTGCCTATAAATTTTAGCTTTTAAACACATATAAACTCATGCATTTATTTATATTCATGATACTTTGTTGCCATATTCACCACAGAGCAGCAAATGATTCTGTATACAAACGCTACTATTTTGCAATATGATCAAGAATTTTATTAATATCTTCTGCTGTAACCTTTCTAGGGTTAGCCTGTGTACATGCATCAGCCAATGCACGACGCACAATTTCTTCTCTGTGTTTATTAAATTCTTCTACACTGACGCCACATTCGGACATACACTGTGGACGATCCATATATTTTAACAGACGCTGGATCTCTGCAATCAGATTAGCCACACCAACTTTAGGTGTAGGAGCTGGCAGGCCAACGATTCTTGCCATCTTCTGATACTTCTTTGCTGCGTCATTGCTGTGTTTTGCGCCTTCTCTTGCCATATCGGCATTAAATTCAATAACATAAGGAAGCACTAACGCATTGGCTCTTCCGTGTGGAATGTGGAAGATAGCTCCTAAAGCATGGGCAATACCGTGGTTTACACCAAGATTTACAAGGTTAAATGCCATACCTGCAAGACAGGATGCTCTGTGCATCTTATCTCTTGCCTTAATATCATAACCATTGCGGTAAGCGCGTGGAAGAAATTCAAAAGCAAGCTCTGCAGCTTTCTCTGCTAAACAGTCAGAGCAATCGCTCGCTGTCTCAGAAACATAAGCCTCAAGAGCGTGGGTAATAACATCCATTCCTGTATCCGCTGTAATAAACGGTGGCGCTGACTTAACAAGTTCCGGATCAAGGATAGCAATATCAGGCATAAGACTCTCATCGATCAATGGAATCTTAACCCCCGTCTTACTGTCTGTTACTACAGCAAACTGTGTAACTTCGGAACCTGTACCACTTGTTGTCGGCAGGGCAATCAGTTTGATCTTCTTCTGATTATCAGGATTCTGCTTCTCTTCAATCTTCTTAGCCATATATACAATAGATTTCGCCGCGTCAATGGAAGAACCTCCTCCAAGAGCAACTACGATATCACAGTCCTTATCCTGCAAAAATGCGATACCCCTTTCAATCAGATCCATTGGTGGATCAGGGACTACTTCGCTGAAAACGGAAACTTCTTTGCAATTAGACAATTTTTTTAAGATCATGTCTGCCATTCCTGAATCTACCATGAACTTGTCAGTGATCAGGACCGCATTCTCGTCTTTTTCTTCAAGAAGTGCGTCGATGGCATCCTCACTGAATAAAACTTCAGTGGAAAGTTTAAACCGTTTCATTTTCCTCCTCCTTTCTGTTTCTGTACTTTTCTCTATACTCAGATGGCGTTAATCCGGTCTTCTTCTTGAAGGCCTTACTGAAGTAATTCGCTTCATTGTACGCCAGATCCAAGGCAATATTAAGCACCGGAATATCTGTGTTGACCAGCATTTCTTTTGCCAGGTCCATCTTCCGGTCTGTGACATAGGTGATAAAGTTCACACCCATCTCTTTTTTGAATATCTTACTTAAATAATAAGTACTGATATTCACATGGTTTGCAACATCCTCTAAACTGATACCCTTCTTTAAGTTTCTCTCTATGTAATCAATAACGGCCTTCATACCGCCTTCTGAAAGCTTACCTTTGATATTCATCTTATCAAAGAGAATGTCTACCATCTTGATAATTTCATTATAGGCATCATGCTTATTATTATAGAGAAGATACTTAATCTTAAGCTTCTCCATCTGAACTACAAGTTCGTTCGTATCTGTGATTCCAAGTTCCTCACTAATACGCACAACTGCCTTTGCAACCTCCTGTAGTCTCTTTGATATAATATTAACATCATGCTCCTCTAAGTATAACTGGTCTATGTACTCTCTTAAAATGTCTACAGAAGCTTTGTAAGAGCATTTTTTTAATTCCATTTCGAACTTTGAAAGCAATTTATTACTCTTTCCGGTCTGTCGTCCCTCTCCTAAACGGCTTGCAAATGACTTCACAGACTCAAGTAAAACCTCTTTTCTGATAGGTTTGAGCAGGAAATCATCAACCTTCAACTTTATTGCTCTGTGTGCAATATTAAAATCATCATATGCCGTTGTTATAATAATAACAGCCTTTGGAAGTTTTTTCCTTGCATATTTAATTACTTCCATACCATCTATTCCAGGTATGTTAATATCTACTAGCAGAAGATTGATATCTTTCGAATCAATCATCTCTACTGCTTCAAAACCACTCTTCGCTTCTCCGACAATCTCTACATCTAATAAATTTTCCTCCAGAAAAATCTTCATGGAGGTTCTTTCTAATTCTTCATCCTCAACAATTAATATCTTATACAAGTCAACTCTGCCTTTCTATTCCTGTACCAATGGCACTTTTATTGTCACCTTCGTTCCAAGAGAAGGTTTATTTTCACTTTCAATGGATAGCGCATATTCATTTCCAAAATAATGAATCAGCCGGGAATTGATATTATAAAGTCCTACAGATCCCTTTTCATTATCTTTATACGCATCCCCGCGTAAAACGCTGACTATTTTTGACTGGGACATACCATCACCATTATCAATAATGTTAATGCATAAATCTCCATCTTTTTCGATTCCATTCACTTCGACCATTCCACCGGATGCCTTATTCTCAACTGCATATTTAATGGAATTCTCCACAAGTGTTGTCAGAGATAAAAATGGAAGCTTCACACTGTAATATGCCTCCGATATATTAATGGAATACTGCAGCCTGCTTCCCAGGCGAATCTTCTGAATCTTAAGATAATTCTGCACATGGGTCAGTTCCTCTCTGAGCGGGCTTAATGGATCTCTGCTCTTTCTCAAAATGTAGCGCATCATATCCGCAAACGCATAGACAACATCTTCCGTCATCTTCGCATTCTCAAAGAAAGCAAGTCTTCCTATTGTATTCAACACATTAAAAAGGAAATGCGGATTGATCTGATAATGTAAAGCTTTCAACTCAATATCACGAAGAGACTTCTCCATCTCTATACGAAGCTTCTCTTCCTTCATGAGCTTATAATCCTTTTCGCGAAGCTCTGCATTTACCTTATTCGCATATTCTCTCTCCACAGAATAATTATAGCTGTCACAGATAATCTGTGCCACAGCCTCAATCTTCTCCACAGACACCTCTTTTACCTGGCTGTAGAGCTCAACCAGTTCCTGATTGTCCTTCCAATCCTCGCTTTGTGTCGTAATCTTCTTTAAATCTGCAAAATCTGTGCTGGTAACCTGACCTGCCAGAAACGCTCCAACATACTGTCCCTTTATCATAATCGGAATCGCAAAATCAATTAGCCCAGCATGACATATGTACACATAAGCTTTCCCAATTCTTCTTGCCTTCCGTCCTCCACAGGCATCACAGTAATAGCACTTTTCACGAAATGCATCCAGTTCACGAAGACGCTTGCAAAAAGGTGTAAAATTACTCTGCTTTGTAATCGGAGTTCCGTTGCAATCCACCGTCACAAATGCCAGATCTGTAGCCTTCGCCCAATTATCCTGTAAAGTTTGAAGTTCTTTTACATCCACCACGTCTTCAATATAAATATTATTCTTTTCCGTCAATCTTCTGTCCTCCAAACATCGGCATTATCCCAACCTCATCGGTCAGAAATTAATGGTTTTTCTTCCTTCTATCTTTTTTATTCAAATAGCGGCAGGCCTTCTCTGCACAATTACAGGCATCTTCCGTATAACAGTCTGCACCGATTGCCTTTGCCTGCCTCTCCGTCAGAAAATAACCACCTACCATAAAATAAAACTGATCCCGGATACCTTTCATCTCAAATTCTTCAACAACAGCTCTCATATCTTCTTCAGAATGCGGCATGATACCACTTAAACATACAATCTGAGCATGACTGCCTACTGCCTCCTCCAGAAATCTTCTCGGTGAAACATCCACGCCCAGATCAATAACCCTTATATTCTTACTCTCCATCATAATCTTAACAAGATTCTTTCCGATGTCATGTAAGTCCCCTTTTACTGTTCCTATTATAACTGTCCCAATCTCCTTTTTGGCACGTCCGCCACTGTAATGGCGCAGAGTAGAAACGCCCCTTTCCAATGCGCGGGTAACGCTCAAAATTTCTGGCACACCAACTTCTTCTTTACGAAACTTGTCCGCTACCTGTTCCATTCCGGCTAAAAAGCCATCTTCCAGAATCATCTGCGGGTCTGTTCCCTCTTCTAAAGCCATCTTGACCAAGTCTGAGACTCTTTTTCCCTGTCCCCTTTTCAGGGAATCAATAATTTCATCTATTGTTGCTCCCATTTTGTCCTCCAAAAATCTATCAGAGTGTTCTATGGCTTTATTTTATACTTTTTACACCTAAAAAGCAAATTATTATCGTATATTTTGCAAATTACTTTTCTTAAATATAAAATTTTACTAATTTACAGCCCAAAATGATAAATTATTTTATTCAAACGGGCAAGAAAAAAGGTAAAAAAAGGAATTGGGTGAACCAATAACAATTTTTTCTGATTTGGGCTTGCAAAAAACAGAACCTCAAAATAGAATAGACCCCATATATGTGGCCTGGGAGCAAGTGTTGAATACGAACGCTTAAGCGAACATTCAACACGCCGCGACGAAAGTCACATATATGGGGTCTATTCTATTTTGGGGTTCGTCTATTTATCGTCTATTCAACGAATTACAGAGTCACTTTCTCCAGATGCCACATCTCTTTTGCATACTCTTCGATCGTACGGTCAGATGAGAACTTACCTGCGGATGCTGTCTGGAGCATTGCTGTTCTTGCCCAGTGTTCTTCATCGCGGTAAGCAGCATCGATTCTGTTATGAGCTTCTTTGTAAGAATCGAAGTCTAACAGTGTGAAATAAGTGTCTTTTTCAAGGAGTGCGTCATAGAGGGCACGGAACAGTTCCGGATTCTCTGGTGAATAGAATCCATTTACTAACTGTGTAAGTACCTGACGAACGTCCTGGTTGTTGTTATATACGTCTCTTGGATTGTAGTTTCCGTTTTTCTCATATTCCATTATCTGGTCTGCAGATAAACCGAAGATGAAAGCGTTTTCTTTGCCAACTTCTTCTACAATCTCAACATTAGCTCCATCCATTGTTCCTAATGTGAGAGCACCGTTTAACATGAACTTCATGTTACCTGTTCCTGATGCTTCCTTAGAAGCTGTGGAAATCTGCTCGCTGACATCGGCTGCTGCAAAGATAAGCTCTGCGTTAGATACGCGGTAATCTTCGATGAATACAACTTTGATCTTTCCATTGATGGATGGGTCGTTGTTAATCTTATCTGCTACTGCATTGATTAACTTGATCGTAAGCTTCGCTGTGTAATAACCAGCGGCTGCTTTTGCTCCGAAGATAAATGTTCTTGGAACGATATCCATGTCTGGATGTGCTTTGATTTCATTGTAAAGATACATTACATGAAGAATGTTCATTAACTGACGTTTGTACTCATGTAATCTCTTAACCTGGCAGTCAAAGATGGAACGTGGGTCTACATCGATTCCGTTATGTTCTTTGATGTACTTCGCAAGACGTACTTTATTCTGGTATTTGATGTTCATGAATTCCTGCTGGCACTTTTCATCATCTACATATACTTTTAAATGTTTAAGATGATCTAAGTTAGTGATCCAGTCATCACCAATCTTGTCTGTTACCCAGCTTGCCAGTAATGGGTTACCATGAAGAAGGAATCTTCTCTGTGTAATACCATTTGTCTTATTGTTGAACTTCTCTGGCATCATCTCATAGAAATCTTTTAACTCACGTTTCTTAAGGATGTCTGTGTGAAGGCGGGCAACACCGTTAACAGAGTAGCTTCCTGCGATTGCAAGGTGAGCCATTCTTACCTGTCCATCATAGAGGATCGCCATCTTGCGGATTTTTTCCTGATCTCCAGGGTATTTGTTCTGGATCTCGATAACGAAACGACGGTTGATTTCTTCTACAATCTGGTAAACTCTAGGAAGTAATCTGGAGAAAAGCTCGATAGGCCACTTCTCAAGAGCTTCTGCCATAATAGTATGGTTTGTGTAAGCACAGGTCTTTCTTGTGATTTCCCATGCTTCATCCCACTCTAAACCTTCTTCGTCAACGAGGATTCTCATTAACTCAGCTACAGCTACTGTAGGATGTGTATCATTTAACTGGAATGTTACTTTCTCGTGGAACTTACGAATGTCGTCATGTGTTTCTTTGTATTTTGCAATTGCTCTCTGA
>ENA-OWRJ01001790-OWRJ01001790.1-human-gut-metagenome-genome-assembly--contig:-NODE-1790-length-20952-cov-2.879887_pt1 | contig 20952 bp, 8 predicted proteins | sample MGYA00248269_ERZ651897 | MGnify/ENA primary metagenome ERZ651897 (study PRJEB26924, sample SAMEA4378252) | human gut metagenome | biome: human gut; feature: human-associated habitat; material: faeces...
GGTTCCATGCGGCATAGGAGCATTGCGCAGCCCCTTGTCCCCTGGTCAACTCGTCCCCTTGTCAACTGGTTTCCTTCCTTTCTTTTCAGAAATGCATGCGCCTATTCATACATATAAATAGTATATAGACTCTCAAAAGATAAATATAGAGAATGAAAAATATAATGTATTGATAATTAGTGTTATATGTGCTTCTAATATAGAACTTTTATATCCCGATATAGAGTGTTTGAGACATGTTTCACCCCTAACTTTGCATCAGGTAAAAACGAAAAGTGAAACATTTAAATCAATCAAACGATGAAAGCAAATTCAATGAAGACTATCGGGAAAAGACTAACATTCTTAATCCTTATCATGTGTGTGGCAGTTTCTATTTCTGCTCAAAGTTATCAACTCTCCGGTTGCGTACAGGACGAAAACAATCAGCCGGTGGAAGTAGCAAACATTCTGTTGAAACAGGCTAAAGACAGTACTTATCTTACGGGTATGCTGACGGATGCACAAGGGTGTTTTACCTTTACTCAACCTAAAGGGGAATATCTGTTACATATTACTCTGATAGGTTGTGAAGATATCTATTTGCCCGTCTCCTTACAGGGAAATAAGAATGTAGGTATGCTCACCCTGAAATCCTCTTCTACCTTTTTGAATGAAGTAACCGTTACGGCAGCTCGTCCGGTAATCAAGCGTCTGGTAGACAGAGTTGTTTTTGATACACATAATGCCATCGCTACTGCCGGAGGAAATGCACTCGACCTTTTGCGTGAAGTGCCCGGTCTGCGCGTTGGTCAGAACAGTATTGATATTATAGGTAAAGGAGGCGTGAAGATATATGTCAATGATCGTGAAACGAAACTTTCCGGTGACGAGTTGATTGACTATCTCCGTTCTTATGACGCTTCTCAGATACAGAAAGTGGAAGTAATTACTACTCCGCCATCTAAATATGATGCGGCTGGTAATGCAGGTATTATCAATATACGTCTGAAGTCACGTCCTAAAGATTATCTGGGAGGTACGGTATCTGCTTCTTATAATGCAGGTGAAAAGGAGAATTACGGTTATGGTGGTGTAAACCTGAACATCAGCAAAGGTCGTGTATCTTCTTTCATCAATGCAGGTACTACGCAAGGCAACTATGAGAACCGTGAGGCGAATCGTCGCTATTTTGCTCAGAATACTTGGGATGGGCGTACGGATTATAAGAAATATATGCAGAGTTATTATGGTCAGGCAGGTGTGGACTTTGCGCTGGAACGCAACTGGACGTTAGGTTTGCAAGCTGTTTACAACCACAATAACCCAAAAGATTCCAAAGCAGTTTCTATTACGGAAGTTTATGACGTGGCTACTGCCCGTCTGGACTCTCTTTTATTCTCTGACAGTGAGGAAGGAACTAAAGCCGACCGCGTTAACTTGAATTTCCATACTGACAAATCCTGGGGTGATAAGGGTAAAAAGATGACCTGGGATGTGGATTACCTGTATGATAAAAGAGATAGTCACATGGGGTTCCTGTCTGACACTCAGACTCCTGACGGTGTAACTATACCCGGAACCAATTTTGATTACAGTTATTTGCAAAATCGCAAAGTAGATGTATTCTCTTGACTTTACACTTCCCTTCGAGAAGTATAAGGTGACCGCAGGTGCCAAGGTTTCTTTCACAAATACCCGTAACCGTATCAATTATGATACTTCGGACCCGACACTGGTGCAGGACGATTATTTCCACTATAAAGAACAAATCTATGCTCTTTACGCTGACTATAGCCGCGCGTTTGGCAAGCAGTTCTCTATGCAGCTGGGCTTGCGTATGGAACACACCCGTACTACCGGTATTTCTGAGTCGGAGAATACGACGGACAAGCACGATTATACCCGTCTGTTCCCTACACTCTATTTCCTATATTCACCCAATGAGCAGAATGCGTTGAACCTTAGTTTGTCCAATCGCATTTCCCGCCCTTCACAGAATATGGTGAACCCTTTCCCGTTCTATCAGAACAAGTATACCTATGCTCGTGGAAAGGAAGACCTGAAGCCGAGTTATACGTATAATGCCGAATTGGGATATACATTCAAGAATAATCTCAATATCTCTGCATTTTATTCTTATTCGGACGATGTATTCTTTCAGGTTGTAGGTTTAGATCCGGAAACGAATATCAGCTCTTTCCTGTGGGATAATTTTATGGAGACACACTCTTTCGGGTTGAATAACTCCTATACATTCCGTACAAAATGGATGCAGGCTTATGTTCAGCATGGTGTAAACTATAGCCGCACAACTTCCAGTGCCGCTTCCACATCAGCCGAAGAGAAAGGATGGGCTTATAATGCCAGTTTGCGCAATACATTCTTCCTTAATCCGAAGAAGACATTTATAGGAACGCTTTCAGGTTGGTTTACTTCACGTCAGTATAGTGGAGTATATCTGATAAAACCTACTTATGGTGTCAGTGCGGGTTTGCTCTATCGCATGCTGGATAATAAGCTCAGTCTTAGCCTGAACGTCAATAATATTCTAATCAGCCATTCGAAGCTTGAAACTGTTTTCAATGGAGTCCGGATGACGACGGACAATCAGTTTGCCTTTACCGGTTTCCGCATCGGTGTTTCCTACACGTTTGGTGGAGATATCCGCAGCAAGGGACAACGTAATAGTAACTCAGATATTCAGAACAGATTATAAAAATTGCTTTCATCGTTTTTACCTAGCTGAAAGCACTCCCGTGGTGGGAGACGAACGGCTTGTCAGAGTGAAACAGTGGTTTCACCGGACAGGCCGTTCACTTTGTTTCCATAAAGTATATGAATCATTCCTCCTTTTCTACCAGTTTTTACCCCTTACTTTCTTCATGATTGCTCACTTTTGCATACCAACAAACAAATCTATAAGAGGAAGTATATGAAAAACAAAATGAAAAACCGAGTAATAGAGATGAAGGACTTATGCCTTTTATGGCTCTTCTTGTTCTTATTAGGTGGAATACCGGCAGGAGCGACTACTATATCCGATGATGAATTAGCATCCGGTACGGAAGAATTAATCGCTTTTCCCGGCGCTGAAGGTTTTGGCCGGAATACTACCGGTGGTCGCGGTGGTAAAGTTTATCACGTCACTACATTGGAAGATGGAATGCAAGCAGGAACGTTACGTTATGCGCTTGCGCAAACAGGTGCACGTACGGTGGTTTTTGATGTAGCCGGGACTATCTTCCTGAACAGACCTTTAAGAATCACTAACGGAGATTTGACTATTGCCGGGCAAACGGCGCCGGGGCAAGGTATTTGTATTGCCAGACGTCCGGTAACTATTAACGCCAACAATGTTATTGTTCGTTATGTACGGTTTCGTGTCGGCAATGAAGGCGGTGGAGAACCCGACGGACTTGGAAGTACCGATTGCAAGAATGTTATTGTAGACCATTGTTCTATCAGTTGGTCGGTAGACGAGTGTTGTTCGGTGTACGGTGGTGAAAACCTGACTGTCCAGTGGTGTCTTGTTTCCGAAAGCCTTCGGACGGCCGGTCATGCCAAAGGAAAACACGGATATGGAGCCATCTGGGGAGGAGCGAAAGCTTCTTTTCATCATAATCTGCTAGCACATCATGAAAGTCGTGTCCCACGTCTTGGTCCCCGTCCTTTCACTCAGGAACGCGAACATGTGGATATGCGTAATAATGTTTTTTATAATTGGGCGGGAAATGGCTGTTACGGTGGAGAGGGAATGCATGTAAACATCGTGAAAAATTATTACAAACCGGGTCCGGCTACTCCCAAAAACAGTCCTGTACGCTATCGTATTGCCGCTCTTGGAGTGCGTACTACGAAATATTGTACCAAAGCAGATGGTAAGCCCAATGTTTGGAAACCTATGGAACATGTATGGGGGAAATTCTATGTGGACGGTAATGTAATCGAAGGTAATAAGGAAGTAACCAAGGATAACTGGACAAAGGGTATTTACGAACAAATCAAGAATTCATCCTGCGATAATACTTTCACTAAACAAGTGAAGAAAGAGATGCGCCTGGCCAAACCTTTGGATGCAGGTATTATCACTACACATACTGCTGAACAGGCGTATAATCTTGTATTGGCTCACGCCGGTTGTTCCAAACAACGTGATATTATAGATATACGTATTATAGAGGAAACCCAAAACGGTACGGCTACTTATATTGGCAGCGTGACAAAAGGCGCTGAAAATGCTCCCGGATTGATCGACTTACCGGCAGATGTGAAACCGGAGGGATCCACCGGTGCTTGGCCGGAATTATCGAATGGCGGTGTTACAGATGATGAGCTAAGAGATACTGATGGCGATGGTATTCCGGATACATGGGAAACGGCTCATGGGCTGAACCCGAAGGATGCTTCTGATGGTGTTACTACTACATTGAGTAAGGAAGGTTATACCAATTTGGAAGTCTATATGAACAGTCTGGTAAAGTAGAAGTTGAACCAATTATTAATATATTAAGTATGAAGAAGATAATTTTTACAGTACTATTTATGGGCATTCTATCGGGAGGATATGCTCAAGATAGTTCATCACCGTATCAGGCCGTAGTAGCTTTGGATGGTAGCGGCGACTACACGAGTATTCAGGATGCTGTTAATGCTGCACCGGACAATCGGCAGGAGCCTTGGCTGATTTTTTTGAAAAACGGGTCTTATCGGGAGCAAGTAATTATTCCCGCTACTAAAACTTATATTCATCTTATCGGACAGGATAAAAATAAGACGATTATCCATCACTGTCTGAATGTCGGTGGAAAACCGGAAGAGGGAACTGAACCTGCTAAAACAGCTTATTGGAAACATTCTGTTCATAACCCTTCTTCTGAAGTTCATAAATTGGAAGGTAGTGTTGTTTATATAAAGGGAGATCATTTTTATACGGAGAATATCTCTTATCTTAATGACTGGGGGGTAGATAGCCAAAATGGTCCTCAAGCTTTGGCTATGAGTAGCCAGGCTGATTGTGCTGCATACAATAATTGCATTTTTCGATCTTTCCAAGATACCTGGATGACTTCCAGAACTGACTCTCACCGTCTTTATGCGAAAGATTGCTGGATTGAGGGAGCGGTAGATTACTTTTATGGCAGTGGAGATGCTTTGCTTGAAAATTGTACGTTATATAATTTGCGCAGTGGTTCGGTAATAGTTGCTCCTTCCCATAAAAATGTGAGGTTCGGATATGTATTTCGCAACTGTATAGTGGATGGTAATGCCGCTGCTGCCGATGGTAAACAAAAGTTAGGACGTCCGTGGCATAATTCTCCTCGTGCTGTTTATATACATACCACCATGCGCATTCCTCTTGCTCCCGAGGGGTGGACAAACATGGGGGCTATTCCGGGGTTATTTGCAGAGTATGACAGCCGCGATGCCGAGGGTAATGTACTCGACCTTAGCCAACGTAAGACTGAATATGACGGACGTGGCCCGGATAATCCGCCGAAAGGTTCCTGTCGTGCAACAATCACCAAGGAAGAAGCGGATGGCTATGTATACGAACGTATAATTCCGGGAGATGACGGATGGAATCCCCGTGCGATGATGGAAAAATTGCCATCTCCCGCAAAGTTGAAAAAAAAGGGGGATAAAGTTAGCTGGAAAGCAGTACCAGCTGCTGCCGGATATGTTATTTTCAATAATGATCGTGTCATAGGCTTTGCCAAAGAGCCGATCTATACTTTGCCATCTGAAGTAAAAGGAAATTTAAAAGTATGTGCTGTCAATCGTTATGGTTCATTAGGAACAGAGAGTGTTCTTTAGTTAATGAATTGTAATGGCGCTATAACATATTGACATTTTTTGCATATGGAATCCCGGGCTTGTGAAAGTCTGGGATTTTTTTGTTAAAACTACTCAGTTATAGCCTTAAACTGAATTATTACTCCCTTTCTGGATGATTTTACTCTTTAAATACTCTTCTAATTCTGAATTTTGCAAAAGAATTAATAACACAGGTTAAGTTAAGAAATGAAAAGCTTTGCGAAAAACACTGTACTTATTGTTTAACTAAATAATACTATCATGAAACAAGAAATCGAAAAGATGAAGAGCAGGTTGCTTCTGCTGGCATTCATTTTAATGGTGCCTATTGGAGTGTTTGCTCAAAACATTACGGTAAAAGGTAATGTGACTGATTCGGAAGGAGAACCGATTATTGGTGCCACTGTTATGGAAAAAGGCAAAAGCCAGAATGGTGTCATCACTGACTTAGATGGTAATTTTACTCTGAATGTGTCAGGTAAAGGAAAAAAGATCGTTATTACCTATATAGGTATGAAAACGGAAGAAGTGGATGCAGTAACCGGAAAGACTTTGAAGATTGTCTTAAAGGATGATTCGCAAACACTGGACGAAGTAGTAGTAGTTGCCGTAGGTTATGGTAACGCACGCAAGAAAGATTTGACTGGAGCTATTTCTTCCGTAGGTGAGAAAACATTGAAAAACATCCCAACTACTTCAGCTTCAAGCGCCATTACGGGACGTCTGGCGGGTGTAAGCGTTGTTACAACTGAAGGTTCACCGGATGCAGCCGTTAATATTCGCGTACGTGGTGGTGGTTCTATCACGCAGAGCAATGAGCCGCTGTTCATTGTAGATGGATTCCAGGTGAGTAATATTAATGATATTCCTCCGACGGATATTGAAAGCATTGATGTGTTGAAGGATGCTTCTTCTACTGCCATTTATGGTGCTAAGGGAGCTAATGGCGTAATTTTGGTTACTACAAAAGGTGGTCGTGCCGGTAAGACAGAAGTGACATTCAATGCATCATTGGGTTTGAACCGTTTCTATAATGAAACTGAGGTTCTTTCTCCCTATGAATATGTTTACTATCAGCGTGAATTGGATCCGGCTAAGAATGCAGGCTTTTTTGATCGCTATGGACAGTGGGAAGATGTCGATATTTATAAAGGTAAAGAAGGACTCAACTGGCAACGTAAATTGTTTGATCGTACCGGATTGAAGCAGAGCTACAACGTAAACATTAATGGTGGTAGTGAGTCTTTGATTTATAGTATAAGTTACACACGTGATGATGAAACTTATATTATGCAAACATCCAAATATCGTCGTGATAATCTGAACTTGAAGTTAAGCAAGAATTTTAATAAAAAGTTGAGATTGGATCTTAATGCTAAAATGAGTAATAATGTTATTGACGGCCCCAGTGTATCCAGTGGTTCCAAACTACGTGACTGCGTGAAGTATCCTCCTATTGGTACGCTTACTGACCTAACGGAAGACGACCTGGCTGGTGATAATGAATTGATCCCTGAAAATATCAGTAACTTGAACGACCCCTTCTACAATATTACCAACGAGTATAAGAAGCAGTCCAAGTTCAATAATACCTATAATGTTGCTTTAATATGGGACGTTATTAAAGGATTACAGTGGCGTGCAGAAGGTACTTATGGCTTTACTTTTGATCGTACTGATAATATTTATCTGAAGAATACAGGTGAAGCGAATGGTAAGGCCGGACAACCTGTTGCCTATCGCCAATATTGGAATGGTTCAAAATGGACATTTCGTACTTTGCTGACTTATAAATTCAAGTTGAAAAAGCATCATTTTGACGTTATGGGCGGTATAGAAGCTAATAACTCTGAAAAGGATGATATGAAAGTCAATTCAGACTATTATCCGGGTGATTATTTGGCTAATGACATTCTGGCTATGTGGAACAATGGTACTGCAGAACCCACTTATACAACGATTAATGAACCCGACCGCAGCATGTCCTATTTCGGTCGTGCCAATTACATTCTGAATGATCGTTACTATCTGACTTTTACGTTGCGTGCAGACGGTACTAATGTATTTGCACCTGGAAATAAGTGGGGTATTTTCCCCGCTGCATCTGCTGCATGGCGTATTTCGGATGAAAGTTTCATGGAATGGTCTAAAGACTGGTTGTCCACTTTGAAGATGCGTGCCAGTTATGGTAAGTCCGGTAATGCCCGTGTCGGTTCCTATTGGCGCCAGACTTATAGTCCGGTAACTTCTACTAAGAATCTCTATTATCAGAATGAGATTGGACAGAGTAGCTTGCAACCTGCCAAACGTCTGCGTAATGAAAATCTGACCTGGGAGTCTAAATTCTCAACGAACGTAGGTTTTGACTTAGGTTTCTTCAGTAATCGTATAAATCTGACATTTGATTATTATAATGATGTTACTAAGGACTTGATTATGGAAGTGCAGTTGCCCTCTAATGCAGGTTATAGTAGCCAATACCAAAATCTTGGTCAGACCACTAATCGCGGTGTAGAGTTGTCGTTGAATGCAAATCTCGTTCAGACGAAAGATTTCTATCTTGACTTTAATTTTAATATTGCTTTCAATAAGAATAAGGTAGATGCATTGTATGGTGCCAATGGTGACGAAATGATTCTTTCTGGTGGTGGCACAGAGACCGGTAGCGATAACTATCGTGTTTTTGTAGGCCAGGAAGTTGGTTTGATGTACGGTTATGTGTCTGATGGTATGTATTCTTTTGATGATTTTACTTTCAATCCTACCACTAAAAAGTGGGATATTGTGACGACTAAAGATGAAAATGGTGTACCAATCGTTACAGATTGTTCGGGTGTACTTTCTCGTGCAGGAGGTTATTTCGGACCTGGTCACATGAAATTGAAGGACTTGAATGGTGATGGAGTTATTGATGCTGATAATGACCGTAAAGTGATTGGTCATGCGTTGCCGAAACACACTGGTGGTTTTAGTTTTAATGCCGGTTGGAAAGGTTTCGATGTTACAGCGATGTTCAACTGGTCTTATGGTAATGATATTCTGAATATCAATAAAGTGGACTACACTTCTTATACAGGTTCTAAACGTTATCAGAATCTGAGTAATGATATGAGATTGGCAAATCGTTTTACAACGATAGATCCTGTAACAGGACTTAATATCTATTATGGTGAGTATGCCAACCCTGAACGTTTGCAGGAAATTAATTCCAATGCTTCCATCTGGCATCCGTTAATGAACAATACGATTACCACAGACTGGTTGGTAGAAGACGGTTCGTTTTTACGCTTAGGCGTTCTGACGCTGGGATATACTCTTCCGAAATATTGGACTCAAAAGTTCGGTGTGAAGAGCCTGCGTGTCTATGCTACTGGAAATAATTTATTCTGTCTGACAGGATATAGCGGTCAGGATCCGGAAGTAAATACAAGTTCCAGCAATATGACTCCTGGTTATGACCGTTCGGCTTATCCGAAGTCCAGATCCTATATTTTTGGATTAAATGTTACATTCTAAACTAATAAACTTATGAAATTACAGAATATAGTATATGTATTGACGGTGGGAGGTGCGCTGTTAACCTCTTGTAGCGATTTTCTTGATACGGAATCTCCCTCGGTACAAAGTAGTACTGTTACTTTTGAGAATGAAGGTATGACGCGTTCGGCTATTATGGGAGTTTACTCCGAATTAGCAGGTACGTATGTTTATGGACAGAAAATGTCGGTTAACTGGCAAGGTGTTTCTGATATTGAATTGGCTAGTGGTTATGCTACTGACCCATCTAAAGACCTGACAAGTGATACAGGGGCGGCCAATTATTATTGTGACTGGTACAACAAGACCCTGCAATGGGGATACATTTTTAAAATGGCAGAATTGGCCAGTACGGCTGTGGATGGCATTCGTGCTTCAGCGCTTTATAAAAGTGGTAATGCGGCTATGAAGCGTTATTTGGGTGAGGCTTTAACATTGCGTTCATTGTCATATTTTGAATTGGTTAGGCGTTGGGGAGATATTCCTTTTAAGGAAGGTATGTCTAACTCGGATCTTTCCAATGTATATATGGGAAAGATTAATCGTGATAGTATTTATTCAAGTATTGTTCGTGACATGCAGGAGGCAGTTAACTATTTGCCTTGGGTAGGAGAAAATTCTGATTATAATTGCGAACGCGTGAATAAAGGATTTGCCAAGGGATTATTGGCTCGTATTGCTCTTTTTGCAGGAGGATGGTCTGTTCGTGACGGTAATCAGTTTCCTGATGATTCTAATGTAGAACACTATCCTAATGTTGAAGGAAATCCTGGTATGGAGGAAGTAGGAGGTTATTATGTTGGTAGACCTAAGAATTGGCGTGATTATTATGAAATAGCCGAGCAGCAATGTGCTGAAATTATTGGTGCTCCGGAGAATCCTCATCAATTGGATCCTGATTATGGACATATCTGGAAAACAGTTTGTGGCTTGAATTATAACGAATATAATGAGAATCTTTTTGAAGTAGCTAATGGAGTAGGGTATAGTGGTGACATCGGTACATTGATGGGACGTGCAATGGACGGTGGAATCGGGTATGGCAGCCGTGGTTTCGGTGGTTCTTATGTATGTTCAAATGCTTATTATTTCTATTCATTTTCTCCGACTGATACTCGTCGTGATTATGCTTGTTACTGGCCTCAGTATAAGAAAGATTCAGATGCGAAGAGAAATCGTGAGGTGATGCAGACTGATATAATGAACGTGAAATTGGGTAAATGGGGCTTCTTCTGGACTTCTAATGCATATCGTTCTATAGCACAAACAGCTACGGCTCGTACTCCGACCGGTATTAACTGGATTGTGATGCGTTATTCAGACGTCTTACTGATGTTTGCTGAAGCTCGTTATATGTTGGGTAAAGGAATTGATTCAAATAGTGAAATAGCTAATATCAGTGCCCGCAACGCATTGGAACAAGTTCGTACGAGAGCTTTCGGTGCCGGTTCTGAAGAAGTGAATAAATATGATGCTGATTTCTTTGAGGCTATTGTTAACGAACGTGCCTGGGAACTGGGTGGTGAAGGTATCCGTAAATTGGATTTAGTCCGTTGGGGATTACTAGATTCTAAAATAGAGGATATGAAAAAGGCGATGCTTTATTTGCTGGACGGTACTCATACCATACAAATCTTCGATAAAACGTATGAACCAACTGATTTCCCGGTGAAAGTGTACTATAGATATGATAAGGAAGGTGAATTCATAGATTTGTCTTCAGCCAATTTCTATCGTAACCTGGCCGATAATCCCGATACGGAAGTTTATTCAGAAGCGAATTGGTTCCCCCGTTCTTATTGGAATTTGGCCGAAGGTAAAGAAAGTTCTTTAGTTGATAATTCAGTAAAGATATTGTCTTGTGCCACTGGTTTGCGTAAATCTTATGATTATACGGAATTGCTGGGTACTTTGAAGTATGGCGAGTTGATTCAGGCTAAGTTGAATCTGATAGATATAGGTAATGAGATCTGTAATTATCGTCATTTCCATTCTATCTATTATGATGATATCTATAAGTCAAAAGGGTATTTGAAGAACTCTTATGGATATGATAAGCAAAAATAAAAAGTTAACTTATTAAAGAATGAATATATGAAACTTAGAAATATATATTATATCTTATTGGGAGTTCTGGCATTTTCTGCCGTTGCTTGCCAGGAGGATGCCAATGACTGGGGGATAGAACCAGGGCATGACCGGTTATTCCGTACTACTGAATTTAAAGTGGCTGATAATACATCTCCTACTTCTATAATGTTAAGTTACAGAGGTATAACGGATGCTTCAAAGTATATCTTTGAATTTAGTAAAGGAGATAGTCTGGAATTTACAAATATTGTGAAGACTGTGGAAATTCTGGCAGACACCTTGACACCGTATCGTCAGGAAACTACTGCGGTTAAAACGGAATATCGTACATTGTTCACAGACTTGGATGGAACCAGCCGTTATTCGGTACGTGTAAAAGCGGTAGATGGAAAAACAGGTAAAGAGTCCGGTTATGTGGGACTTTTCTTTGAAACTCCGGATGAGCAGATATTTACGGAGGTTGTTCCTTCTACTTCCGGTGCTGTCTTGAAGTGGAAAGCCGATAAGACCGCTACTCATATTCGCCATGCCGAATTGAAGTTTACGGTGGAAGGAGAAGGGGAAGAACAGACTGTTTTGATTGATACAGTATGGGTAGAACCCGCTCACGAATTAACTGCAACTGAAAAACAGGCAGGAACTTATTCCATTAAAGACTTGAAGGCAGGAACTAATTATCTGGCATATATCCTGAATGGCGATGTGCTTAGAGGTAAATATAGATTTTTGACACTGGGCTCTTCTGTAGGAGAAACAATAGACGTACAATCAGGAGATGATATTAATGCTTTGTTAGCTTCTGCCCCGGTAGGACCGGTAACTCTGGCTTTCAAAGGTGGAGAAAGCTATACGTTTGGTGAGATCACTGTGCCGACAAATGTGAAGGCTCTTTATTTGGCAGGTAATGTGATTAACGGTCAGCTGCCTCAATTGACGGCTACCAAAATGACATTTACTGCTCCGCTGGGAACTGTGAAATGGCAGAATATCGATTTGATAAGTGACGGACAATCTCAATTCTTCATTGAAATAGGTAATACGAATTGCTTCAGTACTATAGCCTTTGAGGGATGTCATATCAGTGAAATTCCACGTAGCCTTGTGCGTTTGAACAATGGTGATGTAGAGATAAGTGGTATTACAATCAGTAATTGTATTGTGAAGAATGTAGCATTGAGCGGCTATGGTCTGTTCAATTTCGGTAAAGCTAAATCCCTGAAGAAACTCGTTATTGAAAACTCTACGCTTTGTGAGATTGGTGATCAGTTGATGGATGTTCGTTTTGTTATTGATGAAATAAAAATGAATAAATGTATCTTCTGTAATTATACAATTGGTATGCCGAAGGTATTCCGTTTGGATAAGCAACCGAAGTCTATTGCTGTGACAAGTACTGTCTTCACCGGAACGAATGGTGGCAGCAAGATTAATTCCGGAAATGGAGATTATTCTGGCTACCTGGATTTCTCCGGTTGCTATTTGACCTCTGACTTCCAAGTGGACTCTAGACCGTTCACGAATGCCAAGTCTTTGTCTATGACATCTCTGGAATTGTTCGTAGATCCGATGAATGGGGATTTCCATTACAAACCGGAATTGAAATTTGAGGGTGAGGGCAAAGCCGGTGACCCGAGATGGTGGATACAATAGGTAAGATTCCATATAGGAAAGATTGTTAATGATGGAGGGAGGTTGTTCATATGAACAACCTCCTTTTGTGTTTAATCTGCTCTGAGAAACTTTTCGAATTTTGAGATAGTGCACTTATAGTACCTGAATTTCCCCCATAATACCTAATTTTCCCGGGTATATTTGCATAAAATGATTAACAGTAACTCTATAAAAGTAACAGACTATGAAACGATGGATTTTGATTGGTATGGTTGTAGCTTCCGGTATGACTATACAGGCACAAAACAAATTGCCCGAAAAGTTTCCTTACCAGGATACAAGTTTAACTGCAGAAGAACGGGCGGATGATTTGCTCAAAAGATTGACTTTGGAGGAAAAGGCTTCATTGATGATGAACGGTTCTCCGGCTATTCCCCGATTATCGATCAAAGCGTATGGTTGGTGGAATGAAGCACTTCACGGTCTCGCGCGTACAGGATTGGCTACAGTGTTTCCACAGGCTATCGGTATGGGAGCATCATTTGATGATAGTTTGTTGTATGAAGTCTTTACGGCAGTATCTGATGAAGCAAGAGCAAAGAGCCGGAGATTGGATAGTAAAGGAAATCTTACACGTTATCAGGCACTTACAGTGTGGACTCCTAATGTGAATATTTTCCGTGATCCGCGTTGGGGGCGTGGACAGGAGACGTATGGAGAAGATCCCTATTTGACCAGCCGTTTGGGAGTTGCAGTAGTCAATGGTTTGCAGGGACCCGATACAGCACGATACAATAAACTTCACGCTTGTGCAAAACATTATGCTGTACACTCGGGACCGGAGTGGAATCGGCATAGTTTTAATGCTGAGAATATTTCTCCACGAGATTTATGGGAAACTTATCTTCCCGCCTTTAAAACCTTAGTTCAGGAAGCTAAAGTGAAAGAAGTGATGTGTGCTTATAACCGTTTTGAAGGTGAACCATGTTGTGGAAGTAATCGTTTGCTGACTCAGATTTTGCGTGATGAATGGGGCTTCGACGGAGTCGTTGTTTCAGATTGTGGGGCAGTATCGGATTTCTGGCAAAAAAGAAAGCATGAGACGCATCCTGATGCTGCCAGTGCTTCGGCAGATGCTGTTTTAAATGGCACGGATGTTGAGTGTGGAAATAGCTATAAATCCTTACCGGATGCAGTAAAGGCTGGACTTATTACTGAAAATCAGATAGATATTTCAGTAAAACGTTTGTTGAAAGCTCGTTTTGAGTTGGGAGAAATGGACGAGAATGTCTGGACAGGGATTTCTTCGGATGTTGTGGACTCACCCAAACATCGTCAGTTGGCATTGCAGATGGCGCGTGAAACCATGACATTGTTGCAAAATAATAATAATATACTTCCATTGAGTAAACAGGCAAAAATAGCATTAATAGGTCCTAATGCAAATGATTCGGTTATGCAATGGGGAAATTATAATGGGCTACCTTCGCATACCATTACTTTGCTTGAAGGTATGCAGCGTTATCTGCCAACTTCTAATCTTATTTATGAGCCGGTTTGCGGACACACGGATAGTACTTTGTTCATTAGCTTATTCAACAAATGTTCTACTTCGGAAGGAAACGGTTTTCATTCAACATATTGGAATAATAATACCTTTACAGGGGAGGCTGTTACGGAAGTTCAGCAATCCACCCCATTCTTATTTAATACTAATGGGGCTGCTCCTTTTGCACCGGGAGTTATTTTAAGAGGATTTTCTGCTGAATATCGTTCTGTATTTCATCCGGAAAAAACAGAAGACGTTGTTTTTCGTATTCAGATGCGAGGCGCCTATGAACTTTATATTAATGGTAAACTGGTTAAGGAAGACGAAGGAGCTGTGAAGCAAATGACTTCCATTTATACGTTGAAGGCAGAATCGGGAAAGTCTTATGATATTTTATTAAAGTATCGTCATTTTGACAAAACGGCAAATCTTAGCTTTGATATGGGAGTAAATGCTCAGATAGATGTGAAAGGATTGTTGGAGCGTATCAAAGATGTAGATGTAGTTATCTTTGCGGGTGGTATCTCTCCGGCACTGGAAGGAGAAGAAATGCCTGTTGATGCAGCTGGTTTCAGGGGAGGAGATCGCACCGAAATCGAGTTGCCGGCTGTACAGCGACGTGTTGTTGAGGCTTTGAAAACTGCAGGAAAACGGATTGTGTTTGTTAATTTCTCCGGTGCAGCTATAGCTTTGGAGCCGGAAAGTCAGAATTGTGAGGCTATCCTGCAAGCATGGTATCCTGGGCAAGCTGGTGGCCAGGCTGTTGCCGAAGTTTTGTTCGGCGATTACAATCCGGCTGGAAAATTACCATTGACATTCTATCGTAACCTGGCTCAAATTCCGGATTTTGAGGATTATAATATGACCGGAAGGACCTACAGGTACATGAAAGAGACTCCTTTGTTCCCATTTGGTCATGGACTTAGTTATACTACATTCAAATATGGAAAGTTAAAAATGAATGATGATAAAATTGCTGCCGGTCAAAATCTGAACCTGGCGATTCCTGTAACTAATACAGGGAGTCGGGATGGAGATGAAGTGGTACAGGTCTATCTCAAAAAAATGGATGATACAGAGGGACCGGTTAAAACGTTGCGTGCTTTTAAGCGTGTGCGTATTCCAGCAGGAAAGACGGTTGAGGTTAAATTTTCTTTGGATGATACCCAGTTGGAATGGTGGGATGAACAGAGCAATACAATGAGAGTTTGCCCGGGAAATTATACTGTTATGATAGGAGGTACTTCCTGTGAGAAGAGTTTATTATCACGGGCATTTACCATTCGGTAAAATTATGAGGAGATGATAGCTGAAATATTCAACTATCATCTCTTTTATTTTCTTTGTATTCCGAAGGCGTCATTCCCATTTGTCTTTTGAAACACTTTCCGAAATATTTAGGATCGTTGAAGCCTGTCATGTAAGCCACTTGTGAAAAGTTATATTCTCCGCTGTCTATTAATTGTACGGCACGTTTAATCCTAATTTCGCGTATGAAGTCCACGGGAGACAGACCGATGATGGATTTTAGTTTCTGATAGAAGACAGAACGTCCTAAATTCAGTAACTGGGCAAATTCGTCGACTGTAAGTTCCGAGTTTTCCATTTGCTCTTCCATTACTTGCATCACTTGCTGCATGAACTGCTCATCGTATGAAATGATCTGAGGTTGCGAGGGGGTCAGTTTCTCTTCCAGAGTGGTTTCCTGGGTATTGTTTAATTTTTCCGACCATGCTTTCCAGTAGATTTCCTGCAATTCTTTACGCTGGTGAAGCAAAGACTTGATACGGATTTTTAGATACGTTGCACTGAAGGGCTTGGTGATATAATCGTCTATCCCTTGTTCCAGTCCTGATATGCGATCATCCAGCGATGATTTGGCAGAAAGCAGAATGATAGGTATGTGACATATTTCTCTGTTTTCCTTAATATTCTTTACCATATCAAGGCCATCCATAGCAGGCATCATAATGTCACTGATAATCAGATCGGGAATATATTCCCGGGCTTGGTCCAATCCTTCTTGTCCATTGGTGGCGGTGAGTACCCGATAACTTTCTGACAAGATATCTGATAAGAAGTTTCTTAGCTCTACGTTATCTTCGACAATTAAGATGGATACAGGGTCTTCTTCATTCGATATCTGATTTGGTTCTTTGGCTGTCTCTGAAGGAGTAATGTCGGCCATTGAAGCTATTTCAACCATGGGTCTTATTTCATTTTTCTTTTCAGCGGGGACTGAATTTCCGTCATTCAATATAAACTCTGTATTTTCTCTTCCCTCATAAACTTTTTGATTCATTGGTAATATAACGGTAAACTCGCTGCCTACACCGGGTTGACTTTTTACTTCAATGTTGCCACAATGTAGTTCTATCAGTTCTTTGACAAGTGATAGTCCTATACCTGACGAGGGCTGCAATATGTTGAATTTTACCAATGTTTCAAAGCGTTGGAAAAGTGTTTGCTGTTTTTGAAGATCGATACCAATGCCTTCGTCTTTTATGGAAACAATTAATCTGTTACTTTCCACATTGGCAATGACGGTAATAGACTTATTGGCCGGAGTGTACTTGAATGCATTGGATAGCAAATTAAAAATGATTTTTTCAAACTTATCCTGATCGATCCAGGTTTCTATAGCTTCTTGGTTTGTTTCCAATTGGTAATTGATATTCTTTTCTTCAGCAATAAGGCGGAAGTTGTCCATTACTTTTTGTAATAGGCTGAGGACGTCTGTCTTTTCCAGCAGCACTTTCATTTTTTTATTCTCTATTTTCCGGAAATCCAATATCTGGTTTACTAAATGCAACATACGCTCCGTATTCTTGTGCACCAGGGTTAAATGTTTACGGGCATTGGTTGTGAGAGTTTCGTGTTCCAGAATTTCGCTAACCGGACTGGCTATGAGTGTTAACGGAGTACGTAATTCATGCGAAATATCGGTGAAAAAGCGCAATTTGATATTTGCCAGTTGTTGTTCAATATTTATCTGATGACGTAACCGGTATATGTAGAGAATGATATAGACGATAGTTGCTGTGGATAACACGAATAATACGACATACAGAATCCATGCCCAGTATGTCTCCCAAAAGGTTGGAAGTACAGTTATAGGCAGGATACGTGCTTTTTCCATCCATACTCCGTCGCTGTTGGTAGAACGTATTTGCAATTCATATTCTCCCGGAGGAAGGTTGATATAGCTGGCTGAACGGCTGTTATCCACTTCATTCCATTTTTCTTCCAATCCTTTCAGACGGTAAGCATAGCTGATTGATTCAGGCGCTACATAATCCAAAGCTGCAAATTGAAAAGTAACATTGCGTTCGGATGGTTTCAGCCTTAGTTCTTCCAGATCATTGATATCTAAATCCTGGGAGGTTCCTTGTATTTTAAATCCGGTGAATACAATGGGAGGGGCATAATTACTTTTCTGAAGATGTTCAGGACTAATTTTGAGTATTCCGATATCTGTTCCTAATAGCAATTGATTATTTTCCAGCACAGGAGCCGCTTCTGTAAAGTAAAGCTCTTGTTGCATGTACTTTTTATCATAATATTCAAATGTTTCCTTTTCCGGATTGAAACGGGTAAGTGCATTTTCCGAAATTACCCATAAACTTCCTTCTTTATCTTCTATCATAGACTGGACGAGGTCGGATGGTAAGCCATCTTTTGTCGTATAAGGTTTAAATTCGATGTGTTCACTTAAAAGATTTTCAGAAAGGACTTTATTGATTCCTCCGGTAAATGTAAGGATGTAAGTTGTATTTCTGCTATCTGTGTAAACATAGGTCACATTATTACTGCTAAGACTGGAAACTGTATTGGGACTGCGGAGATTACGGTAGAAATTGATTTCTTCCGGTTGTTTAAATTCATTGGAGAAGGTTAGTAACCCTTCTGTGGTACAGACAAGAATCGCCTGATTGACCTCAGTGATATAGCGGACTTTGGAGAAATGTTCTTTGGGATATCCTTTCAGTTGATTATCGCTATGTATGAAGCGGATTTCCCCTTCAGGTGTCTTTTCCAGTAAATTCAGTCCTCCACCATGACAACCTATCCAGATACGTTTTTGATGATCCTGATAGATGCTATAGATACTATTATGGCTCAGGCTATACGGGTTGTCTTCCTGATGAGTAAATTGACGTATTTGAAAATGATCATTACCGGTTCTTTCTAATTGGAAAAGCCCATCCAACTTACTTCCCATCCAAATAACTCCATTTTCGTCTTCCATAAAGCAGTAGATGTTTTTTTGGAAAGAAATAGGTTGTGAACTGATGGTTCCTGCGGGAGTCAGATATCCTTTTAAACTTCCATCCGGCTGATAAATTCGTACATATCCTTTTTTGCTGGCTGTCCAAAGCTCATCTTTTTCATCTATCAAGAAAGCGCGTGTTTCAAAGCTGGCATCTATGGCTTGTAGTGAACATGCGTAGGTAGAAAATGAGATTTTTGTAACGTCCCAGTGATTACATATCCAGAGATTTCCCTGCTGATCTAAAAAAGAATTCAGAATGACGGGATTGAATTTTGTATCAGGATTATTATAATCAGTATAATAGGGCTTCAGTTGTTTGTTCTTTCGATCATAATAGGAGAAGCCACCTCTATGTGGAACCATCCACAATGTTCCTTGCTTATCTTCGAATATCAGGTCGCGACTTAATCGTTCGGCTTTTGGCAGATCCTCTTTGGGAGTAATATAATGTTGTTTCTCTTCTGTCTCTAAGTTATAACGCACTACTCCGGGCATTTCGGAGTATAACCATAATTCGCCGAAACTGTCTCTGAATACGGATAAAACTTCGGTAGAGGGATTGGTAGGAGTGCGGGGATCTATTAATCTGTATCTTTGATTTTCCGCAAAGTAAATATAGAGTCCATTATTTGTGCACAGTCCTATGCTATCTTTTCCCAGTCTACTGATAGAATTGATAGCATTGGAGGTTGAAAAGGGCATTTCATGAAACTGAAGTTGCTGTGTCTGGGGTAGATATATCACTAACTGGTTGTTGGCAGATACTAGATATATATTGCCATTATCTTCTTTGATATTCTTGAATGGAATATCAGATTCTATTTTCTTTTTGCCAATGATTGAAATTCCTTTGTTGGTTAATATCCATTCGTCCCCATCGCTATCTTGAAAAATAGTGATTATTTGATCCCCTTTCAGGTTCTTCTCTTCGATATTATATAAGGTTATTCCTTCTCCTTCCTGAGCCTTGTACGCTTGTTCGTCAATACGGAATGCTCCACGATCACATACGATCCAACTGACGCCTTTGGGTAATGTATAGACGTTCTGTACAGCGTAGGTCTGCTGTTTTTCGTTTTCATAAGGGCGTAAGATATCTATGAATTTTTCCCGGCGGCTGTCGAATAGATAGATTCGTAAGTCATAAGTCTGACACCAGATGTCACAGGTTTGTGTCTGTGTGATTTTGGCTAAACGATTACTGGTTAAAGTACATCCGTCTCCCGGAAATGCTTTATAGTTTTTGAAAGTGTATCCATCGAATTTATTTAAGCCATTCCAAGTGGAAAACCAGATAAACCCTTTTGAATCTTGCAGGATATTGGTGACAGACCTTTGTGCCAATCCGTTGTAAGCGGAGAAACGTTGAATTTGGCAAATCGGTTGTGCAATGGCTACACAGGGGATAAAAAGACAAATCAATATTAAATAATTGATTTGTAGTATAATGCACTTTTTCATAGTATTGACTAATTTGTAACTGCTTTGCAAAGATATAAATTATCTGTTTTACTACTATGTATTCTGATAGTAAATGTAGGTGGATTTTTCAGCACTTCGGTAAAGGAAGCATGGATGTGTAATTATTATATAGCCATGTGGAATATTTGTTTCCTTAGGTGTATTATCGGGCTTGTGACTACCCAGAAAGCTGTTTTTTAACATTGTGAACATTCGTTTCCACCTATTGCGATAATTTTTCCCCCCTTAACTAAATACCTTTTCGGACTTTTGTATCAGAAAATCTAAGTGATATTTTTATTTGAAAATAAAAGCTATACTATGGATATGAAAAATACATCGGTTAATGCTGGGGAAGATTTTTACTATTATATAAAAAGAGAATATGCCTATTATTAACTATTATAAATTAATATTCTTATGAAAAACAAAATTTTAAACTTTTTGGGGGTAAAACAAGTATGTTGTTATGTTCTATCTTTGGCTTGTTTTATATTTTGGGGATGTTCTAATGAACTTCTTCAGAATGAGGTAGATACTACTATAGAGAGAGCTGATACTCGTACAGAAGTATTGGATATTATTACTATTGGAGGTGTGCAATATGAAGTTTACGATTATTTGAGCTTTGAAA
>ENA-OWRJ01001795-OWRJ01001795.1-human-gut-metagenome-genome-assembly--contig:-NODE-1795-length-20903-cov-2.812212_pt1 | contig 20903 bp, 17 predicted proteins | sample MGYA00248269_ERZ651897 | MGnify/ENA primary metagenome ERZ651897 (study PRJEB26924, sample SAMEA4378252) | human gut metagenome | biome: human gut; feature: human-associated habitat; material: faeces...
GAAAAATTTGACGACGCATCTGTCGCACAATCTTTGTGCGGTATTGCCCTAAAAATCTATATGTTAACTTTTTGTAACTAGTTGAGAATACATCTTGACAAGGAATTATTCTTATGCTATAATAAAGACAAGCTGAGGGGGACAAAAAGATCTCCTGGCAAATGATATTTTATGGAGGTAGTTACTCATGAAAAAGTTTGTATGTTCTGTTTGCGGTTATGTATACGAAGGCGAATCTGCTCCGGCAGCATGTCCTCTCTGCGGTGCACCGGCAGACAAGTTCGTGGAGCAGAAGGAAGAAAATCTGGCATGGGCCGATCAGCACGTTGTCGGCGTGGCACAGGGCGTAGACGAAGAAATCGTGCAGGGTCTGCGGGAAAACTTCAACGGCGAATGCTCCGAAGTCGGCATGTATCTGGCAATGGCTCGCGTCGCTTTCCGTGAGGGCTATCCGGAAATCGGTCTGTACTGGGAAAAGGCTGCTTATGAAGAAGCAGAACACGCTGCAAAGTTTGCAGAACTGCTGGGCGAAGTGGTTACCGATTCCACCAAGAAGAATCTGGAAATGCGTGTCGCTGCGGAAAACGGTGCATGTGCCGGCAAGAAGGCTCTGGCAGCAAAGGCAAAGGCTCTGAATCTGGATGCGATTCACGATACTGTTCACGAAATGGCAAAGGACGAAGCAAGACACGGCTGTGCATTTGCAGGTCTGCTGAAGCGGTATTTCGGCGAATAAGCAACGAACTTTATCATTGACAGAAAATCATCATAAAAAAGCCGCCATTCACAGCGAATTTCCACTGTGAATGGCGGCTTTTGGTTTTGAAAAACATCCTCAAAAAAGAGAAAAACTTAGTCCTTGCGAATCAGGAACTTCGAGAAGCCAACAACGTCCATCAAGTCGAATGTCTGGTCTTCGTTCCAGTCACAAACGTCCAAAGATGGTGCAGGATCGGAATTGAAGAATAACCGCTTCATGCCAACGAGATCCACAACATTCAGAACACCGTCCCCGTTGATGTCCCCCTTGATTGTGGTTTCGCTCGGGTCAGTCGGATCGGTTGGGTCAGTCGGGTCAGTTGGTTCTACCAACTTTGCAGCTGGCAACAGTACCATCTTATAAATCCGAGAGCTTGGAGTCCCCGTACCAACGCAGAAACTATTCAGTGTCGAAAGATCTCCCCATGCTTTCTTGATATCTGCATAGCTGAAGTATGCGATTCCTTTTTCCTTGTCTATATCATAAGCAGCGACCGTTGTCCAATTGCCCCAACTTGCATCCATGAAGTTCAAGTCTGGCTTCATGATGTCCGTATACTGAATCGCAATTTCGACATCTTCGCTCAGTTCCGAACCCTTGAGCATTTGTGCAGAGAAATAAGCAGTATCAGCTCCCTTTTCATCCACAAATTTTCCGCCGTCAGCGTTTTCATAGATGACCTTGATGGCATCGGAAAGGTCGCTGTGCTTGTATTCCGGCAGGTGGCGTTCACTGCCCCATTTTACGCTGGAATCATCCAGAACAGAGAGCATTGCATCAATGACTGGTTCGGATGCACTGAACCACTGCAAGCTGCTGCGGTCTAAGTATCCATGGCTTTCAGAAGCATTGCTGCCGTTGTTGATGGCATTGTTGTCCCAGAGGAAGCACGGAATGCCGAGTTTTTTTGCCCAATTCAAATAGTAGGTTGCCCAGTCCACTCTTGCTTCCGTGTTGTTGTAGTTGGATGCACTGAATTCCCCGATGACAACTGGAATATCTTCATTGGTGAATGTGGTCTGGATGTCCTTGAAAATCTTGTCCAGTTCTGTCTTGTTGGTGTCGGAGAATGTCATGTGGTCGCCATCACCCATTGCAAAGTTATACGGGCAGTATGCATGAACGGAAGCAGCGATATAGTTATCATTTTCCGGTATCTCCAAATAACCATAAATGGAAGAATATGCAGAAGCTGCATAGCCTGGAATCATCAGCAGACGGGTGTCCTTGTATGGAGAATCCACGCTGCGGACAGTTTCAATGAAATCATTGTCCAGCTTGTTGACAACTTCATAGCAAGCTTCGTTTCCGTTCCATTCCAGAGCACCGGAATTTGCGGCTCTTGGTTCGTTCATGCCTTCAAAAATCAGGTGCTGGTCATAGTCTGCAAAATAGGTTGCAATCTGTGTCCACATCTGTTTCAGCTGCGGAGCCATTTCATCGTAAGCAGTTGCAAAGTCGGAACGGTTAATCCATTCTTCGTGGTGCAGGTTTAGGATGACATACATGCCCTGCTGATACGCATAGTCAACGACTTCCTTAACCCGTTCCAGCCAGCGGCTATCAATCGTGTAGATCGGATTGCCGTTTTCATCGGTGGTCTTGGTCACGTGGCGGAACCAGCTGGTCGGAATCCGGACAGAATCAAAGCCCTTTGCCTTGATGGTATCCACCATTTCCTTGGTCACTGCCGGATTGCCCCAGGACTTTTCAAAGCTGGTGATGTCGTCATAGTTGCCATAACCGGTACTGTCCAGAGAGTTACCAATGTTGAAGCCCAGTCCCATTTCCTGTGTAATTTCAAGGGCACTCATAACGTCCGCAGCATCTGCGTCCACTGGCACCATTGCCGCAAACGGAACAAGACAAGCAGCGGAAAGTGCTGCTGCTAAGATGCGGTTCATTTTTTGATGTTTCATAAATTCCTCCTTCGATGATCCATCCTGCAATTTGCAGAATTGTGAAAATAATTTCCTCCCACGAGCCTGTATTTTGTGAAAAAACAAAAGTGCTCCCTTATAGTATAAAAAAATTTCTCCGGTTTGTCAATGCTTTTTATCGGATTTGTCAAATTTTATGGCTGAAATTTCAAGAAGCACCCGAATTTGGCGGGGAGGGGCAGTCAAAATTTGAAAAAAATACGAGGAAAATGTTGTTTTTTGTAATTTTTCTCTGTACAACCGTCAGAAGATGTGCTATAATTGAGAGAAAGAACAGACACAAAGAACAGGAGAATGGAGGAAGGTTATGAAAGGTTTCCAACGGGCAGTTGGTTGTCTGCTGGCAGTCGGCTTCTTGGGGCAAATGCCAACGCCAGCGGTTGCAGCAGAAACACCAGCTGTGATTGAAATGCCGTATGCATCTTCGCTGACGGCAAAAGACGGCAGTATTCGAGTGGTCTTGCAGGACAGCCGAAAGGTGCACGTGACCATTCAGAAGATGACACAGGAGGGTTCGGACGCTTACTATGATGTGGTATTAGACCCGACACAATCCGGTGCAGCTACCACTGAATATGTTTTTTATCTGGATTGCTGTGAATATAATCTCGATACAGCTTCGTATGTATCAACATATCAGCTGACGATCTCTGATGAAAGCACACCGGAAGCGGTCTATACCGAAACAGACATTGCGATTTTTGACCCGCATTTTTCTGATACAGTCAACACGACTTGCTATCGGTATGCGGTTACCATGCTGGAAGGAACGACGGGTGGCGTGGTTGCAACCGTACCGAAAGAAAGCATTTCCAATGAAGTGCGCACAGTAGAAAATCAGGTGACCTTGCGATATGTTCCACAGACAACCGCAATCACAACGACATCCACGACAACGACCACCACACCATTCACAACCACTTCGACAACGACCACCACAGAGCCAGCGTTCAAACTGGGAGATGTGGACGGAAATGGCATGATTGAAGTTGCCGATGCGGTTTTAGTTTTGACGTATTATGCAAAATCAGCCGCAGGAATACCATCGACAATTGATTTCAGATTGGCGGATGTCAATCAAGATGGGAAGATAGATGTTGCAGATGCAGTCAAGATTTTGACTTGCTATGCAAGACAGGCAGCTGGATTGCCGCCGACATTTTAAGACTAGAACAAATTGGAACAATTATAGGGGGTATTTTTTATGGAACAAAAGCAAATTTTCGGTGTAATACTTGGTGTTATTGTTTGTATTGTCATGCTGTTTGCAGGACTATATTTGACTGGACAGATTGGAAAGAAAAAGAATGTTGTTCCGGCAGCTGCGGAAGTACAGACCACAGAAACAACCGATGCTACGATGGCGGCAGCGACAGCAGCAGAAACAACAGCAGAAACCACGACTGTGACAACTACCACTGCACAGTCAGCGGAATCCTTGTCCGCAGCAGAAAAAGAACGGCTGCACACGATTTATGGAGAAAAGATGACGGTTGTCGGGGATTCGATTGCCTATGGATTCAATGCCTATGGCTATATTTCCGATGAACAGAATCTGGCACAAGGTTCAGTCGGCATTCGGAACATTCATGAATTCACCTTTACAGACAATGACGGGCAGGAAGTGGATGTATTGGATGCCCTTGAGGAACGGCAGCCAGCATACATTTATATGTCTATGGGTATGAATGATGTCAACATGTGTACGGAAGAAGAATACATCAACTATTATCAGGAGGCAATTTCCTCCATTCAGCAGCTTTGCCCGAATAGTAATATCATTGTTGCTGGGATCACACCTGTTGCAGCAGACAGCGACTATACCGACAATGCAGAAATCCGGAAATTCAATGACGGTCTGGAACAGATGATTGCCGATTTACAACAGCCCAATGTGGTCTATTTCGATGCCTATTCGATTGTTGCTGACCCGGATACACAAGACATGAATCCGGATTACTCTGGCGGGGATGGCATTCACCTTGCCTCTACGGTTTATCAGGAATTGCTGGATGCGGTGTATCCGCTCATGGATACAATGCCAATACCGGATTCCATTCGGGAACTGCTACAGCAATCGGATGATGCAGCAGACACCGAGGAAACCGAAGAAGAAACCGATTTTGATTCTGGAGCGGATTCCGGAAACTGGGAAGATTCTGAAACATATGAATAATGCGAATCAGTCTTTTTGCAGCAGCGGTTGCAGAAAGACTGATTTTTTATTTTTTCCGGCGAAAACGCTTGAAAAAAAAAGAACGCTATGCTATAATAACAATAATGTCATGTAGAAAAAGAGAGGTTACTATGCAGGAAACGACAAATTTACAGAAAACCATGTCCATACAGGCTTGTACCGAACGGGTGCAGAAAATCGTAGCAGTTTCTTACCCGTGTGCAAAAGCATATGTACATAGCTTTGGCTGCCAATTAAATGTATCGGACGGGGAAAAAATCAAAGGGTTGCTCCAGTCAATGGGGTTTTCGCTGACCGAAACGCACGAAGATGCAGACGTGATTGTATTTAATACCTGTGCCGTGCGGGAAAGTGCAGAAGACCGGGTATATGGAATGCTGGGTGTGATGAAAAAGTATAAAGAAACCCACCCCCGTACGATTTTGATTTTAAGCGGCTGTATGGGTTCTGAACCAAAGACGCTGGAAAAAGTACGGGCACACTATTCCTTTATTGATATTCTCATGGGAACTGCCTCCATCGGGGAACTGCCTCGTCTGTTGGCAACCTATTATGATACGAAAAAATTCGTCTATGATATGGATAGCACTGCAATGCCGTCCGAACAGATGCAGCAGGTTCGCAACAGCGGATTCAAAGCGTCTGTTCCGATTATGTACGGTTGCAACAACTTCTGCACCTATTGCATCGTTCCGTATGTACGGGGACGGGAACGCAGCCGGCAGCCGGAAGTGATTCTGCGAGAAGTCCAGCACTTGATTCAGGACGGATACAAGGAAATCATGCTGCTGGGGCAGAACGTCAACTCCTACGGAAAAGATTTGGAACAGCCCATTTCTTTTGCAGAATTGCTGCGGAAAATTAACGCCATGGAGGGTGAATTTGTCATCCGGTTTATGTCCTCCCACCCGAAGGATGCCACACCGGAATTACTGGATACGATTCTTTCTTGTGAAAAAGTAGGGCAGCATTTGCACTTGCCGGTACAGTGCGGCAGCGATGCAATTTTGTCTGCCATGAACCGCCGCTATACGGTGGAACAATATTTGAACATCGTCGATTATCTTCGGGAACGCCGACCGGATTTTTCGCTGACCAGCGATTTGATTGTTGGATTTCCGAATGAATCCGAAGCAGATTTTCAGGGTACACTGGACTTGATTCAGCGAGTTCAGTATGATAACCTATATACATTTATCTATTCCAAACGCAGCGGAACAAAGGCTGCCAATATGCCGGATGCAACTTCTGATGCCGAAAAACGGCAGCGAATGGAACGGCTGCTGACCTTGCAGCGAGAAATCGCCACCAAGAATTATAGACGGTTTTTGGGCAGAACCATGCGGGTTCTGGTAGAGGGCGACAGTAAGCGTGGCGATGGCTGGCTGTTCGGCAAGAGCAATGAAGCCATCATTGTGGAATTTATGGGCAATCGTTCCTTAATCGGAACTTTTGTTTCTGTGCAGATTACCGAGTCGAAAAACTGGGCAGTCAGCGGCAGATTATTAGATGATGAGAGAAAGGAAGCTGTGCAAAAATGACAGTCGAGGAAGCAGTACGGACACTGGGAAAATGTATTCAGGCAGACCCCCGTTATCAGCAGTATCAACAGGCAAAACAAAACAATGATGCCGATACGGCTTTGCAGGAACAAATTGGTGCATTCAATATGAAACGGATGTCCTATCAGCGGAAGATGGACGAAGATCCGGAAGAAAATGCAGAAGTCTTGCAGGCTCTGGAAAAAGAACTGGATGCCCTCTATACGGAGATTCTGAAAAATCCGAATATGGTTGCATTTCAGGAAGCCAAGGATAAAATGGACAGCATGACCAAGCAGATTGATGCCATTATTACGCTCTGTTTGCAGGGAGAAGATCCGGACACCTGTCATCCGGATTTGAGCCAGTGCAGCGGAGATTGTTCCGCCTGCGGCGGCTGCCACTGATTGAGGTGCAGGATTCATGGAGATACAGAAAGAAAAACTCTCTCCGATGATGCAGCAATATTTTGCACTCAAGGAAAAATATCCGGACTGTGTGCTGTTTTTCCGGCTGGGAGATTTTTATGAGATGTTCTTTGACGATGCCATCCGGATTTCTCGGGAACTGGAACTGACGCTGACCGGCAGGGACTGCGGACTGAAAGAACGTGCCCCGATGTGCGGAATTCCGTACCACAGCGTGGATATGTATTTGAAACGGCTGGTGGAACGGGGCTATAAAATCGCCATCTGTGAACAGCTGACCGACCCAGCCACCACAAAGGGACTGGTGGAACGGGATGTCATCCGAATCGTAACGCCGGGGACACTGATTGAAAGCAACTTGCTCGAAGAGGGAGCGAACAATTATCTTTGCAGCCTGTATTTTGAAGAGGGCGGCGACTGTGGACTTTGCTTTGCAGATTTGTCCACGGGGGACATCATTGCTCTGCTGCCAGAACAGAAGAATTTAGAGGCAAATGTCATTGATGCCCTCTCTCGCTATACACCAGCAGAAATTCTGATGAATGAAGATGCTCTGTTGCTGAAAAGCGTGATGGAGTTCATCAAGATTCGGTTGCAGTGTGTGGTTACGATGCGAGATGCAGAATGCTTCTCCGCAGAACGCAATCATGATTTTGTGTGCCATCAGTTCCAAGTGCCGGAATTGTCCTATTTACAGCTGCCGGAAACGGGTTCAGAAACAGCAGCTGTTTACGGTATGATGGACTACATCAAGGAAACCCAGAAGAATCAAATTGCCCGATTTATTTCCCTGACGGTCAACGATGATGATGCTTATTTAGGGCTGGATTTCAATGCAAGAAGAAATCTGGAGCTGACCGAAACGCTGCGGGGCAAAGAACGAAAAGGTTCGCTGCTCTGGCTGATGAATACCGCAAAAACATCCATGGGAAAGCGAATGCTGAAAACATGGATTGAACAGCCGCTTGTTCAGCCGGCAAAAATCATGGCTCGGTTGGATGCCGTGGAAATTTTCGTCAAGAAAAGTGTTGTTTTGATGGAAGTGCGGTCGATTTTAGATTCTGTCTATGATTTGGAACGCCTGATGACACGGGTGCTCTATAAGACGGCAACCCCAAGAGATTTGAAAGCACTGGCAACAACAGCAAGACAGATTCCAGCATTAAAGGCAGAACTGGAAAAGGTTGCAGACCGCAAGTTGCTGGCAAGACTGCTCTCCCAGATTTCCAATCTGGATATGGTTGCCGATTTGGTTGACCGTGCAATTGTGGAGAATCCTCCGGTTTCTGTCAAGGATGGCGGTGTGATTCAAGAGGGATTCCATCAGGATTTGGATTACCTCCGAGGCATCATGAACGGTGGCAATCAAATCATTGAAAAGATGGAACAGTCCGAACGGGAACGTACTGGTATTAAAGGCTTGAAGATTGGATTCAATCGGGTGTTCGGATATTATATTGAAGTGACCCGTTCTTACTATGATTTAGTGCCGGATGATTACGTCCGGAAACAGACACTCACCAACTGCGAGCGATTCATTACACCAGATCTGAAAAAGACAGAAAACGATATTCTCAGTGCCAAAGAAAAGGCTCTGCGGCTGGAAGAATCGCTGTATATTGAAGTTCGGGACTGCCTTGCTGCACAGCTGAAGCAGGTACAGGAAACCGCCTCGGCGATTGCACAGGTGGATGTATTGGCAGCGTTCGCAAATGTTGCGATTGAAAACCAGTACACAAAGCCGGAAATTGCCATGGATGGCGTGATTCAGATTCGGGGTGGCAGACATCCTGTTGTGGAACGGATGCTCAGCGATGACATTTTTGTGCCGAATGATACCTATCTGGACAACAAAGCCAATCGAATGCTGTTGATTACAGGCCCGAATATGGCAGGAAAATCGACCTATATGCGACAGGTGGCATTGATTACGCTGATGGCACAGATTGGCTCATTTGTTCCGGCAGATTATGCGAAAATTTCTGTTGTGGATAAAATTTTCACCCGAGTTGGAGCATCGGACGACCTGACCGCTGGACAGAGTACGTTCATGGTGGAAATGCATGAGGTTTCTGACATCCTGAAATATGCAACGCCAAACAGCCTTGTGATTTTGGATGAAGTTGGACGGGGCACATCGACCTTTGACGGTGTGAGCATTGCCCGAGCCGTTGCAGAGTACATTTGCAATAGTCGGCAGATTGGCTGCAAAACGCTCTTTGCAACGCATTACCATGAACTGATTGATTTGGAACACACCATTGAGGGCGTGAAAAATTATAGTATTGCAGTGAAAAAACATGGCGACACCATTCGATTCCTGCGGAAGATTGTGCCGGGCGGCATTGATGACAGCTATGGCATTGAAGTTGCCAAACTGGCAGGGCTGCCGGAAAAGGTGGTTAAGCGTGCCAGAGTTCTGCTGCGGCAGATGGAACAGCAGACCGCTGCCCAGAATCAGAAGCCGGAACAATCAGACGATATGCAGTATAGTTTTGCTGCGATGCAGCAGGAACAAGCGGTTCAGATGTTGAAAAAGACAAACTTACAGGAACTTTCCGATGCAGAATGCCGACAGGTTCTGGAAGAAGTAATGAATTTGCTGCGGAGTTGACAGCATCGCAGGAATAGACAGAAAGGAGCACGGCTGTGTCAAAAATTGCAGTGTTGAGCAAAGAAATTTCAGAATTGATTGCAGCCGGAGAGGTGATAGAACGGCCTGCCTCTGTTGTGAAGGAACTCATTGAAAATGCAATTGATGCAGAGGCAAAACATATTACCGTCGAAATCAAGCACGGCGGAACAACTTATATGCGAGTTGCAGACGATGGCTCTGGCATTGCATCGGAAGATGTGCCGACGGCATTTTTCCGCCATGCAACCAGTAAGATTCACGAACGCAAAGATTTGGAATCCATCTATACGTTGGGATTCCGAGGGGAAGCGTTGGCATCCATTGCAGCGGTTTCCAAAGTAACCCTGCTAACGAAACGCCGAGAAGATGACTATGGAACGCACTATGAGATAATTGGCGGAACGCCGACAGGCGAACCGGAGCAGGGCGGCTGTCCGGATGGAACAACGATTCTCATTCGGGACTTGTTTTTCAATGTTCCGGTACGGCAGCGGTTTATGAAAAAAGATGTGACGGAAGCCAATGCTGTCAGCCAGATTGTGCAGAAAATTGCGTTATCGCATCCGGAAATTTCCTTTCAGATGATTCGGGATAACCGAATGGAATTTTGCACGGATGGCAACGGCGATTTATACGCTGCGATTTATGCCTTGTTTGGAAAAGAGTTTGCCCATGATTTAATCCCCGTGCAGTATGACGATGGATTTTTACGGGTGAGCGGTTATGTCGGAAAGCCGCTTTATTCCAAGTCGAACCGCACATTTCAGCATTTCTTCATCAATGGACGGTATATTCGTTCTCGTGTGTGCAGTGTTGCACTGGAAAGTGCCTATCAAAATTTGATTATGACTGGAAAGTTTCCAACGTGCGTGTTAATGCTGGAGATGCTGCCCGTGGATTTGGATGTCAATGTCCATCCGGCAAAGGCAGAAGTCCGGTTTACCAGCGAGAAAAATGTTGCAGACAGTTTGTTTTTTGCGGTGAAAAATGCACTGCTGGAAAACGGGCTGATTTATGACTTTCAGTTTCGCCATAATGCACAGGACTGGACAAAACAGCCAACTGTTTCCACGCCGATGCAGCAACCGACATTGCCGCACTTGAAAGAGCCATCTGACCCGTTCGTCTCAAAGGCAGAGCCGGAAGTAGAATCTCCACCGCCGCCGCAGACGATTTACCCGACGCAATATCACTATGACATCGGGGAAACCATGGCAGCATTGATGCCGGAGGAAACCCGTCCGGCAGCCCTTGAGAATCCGCAAGCGGAGCATACAGAATCAAAACCGGAATTAGAATTGGAACAGAACGCAGAACGCGAACCGCAGCCGGAAGCAACTGCATTGCCGGAAACGATTCTCCCACTGCCAACCACAGCATCAGAACCATCTGTTCCGGAGTCACTGCCGGAGAAGCAGACGATTTTGCCGGAAATTCGTGTGATTGGGGAAGTGTTTCAGAATTATATTCTGGCAGAAATCCAAGCGGAACAGAAACTGGTGATTTTTGATAAGCATGCTGCCCACGAACGGGTGATTTTTGAACGGCTGAAAAGCGGTGCAGCCAAACAATATCAGCAACTTTTGATGCAGAAAACAGAAACACTCTTGCCAATGGATGAATTTGCATTGATGCAGGAGCAGACCGAACAGCTGGCAAATATGGGCTTTTCGTTTGACTTCTCCAATCCGCCCTTTTTGCGGACAACGGCTGTTCCAACTTTTTTGCAGTCACTGAACATTGATGAGATTGTCACGGAGATTGCACACAATTTTGCACTTGGAAAAATCAATCCGCAGACGGCATATTTAGATGATTTACTGCACACCATGGCGTGCAAGGCAGCAATTAAGGCACATGATAAAAATGATTTGGCGGAATTGCAGGAACTGGCTCAGATTGTCTATGCAGATGAACAGGTTCGGCACTGTCCGCACGGCAGACCGGTGATGTTTGTCATCAAAAAACACGAACTGGAAAAACAATTTAAGAGGGTATGAGATGCAGACAAAAGAAAAAATCCCGATTCTTGCTGTGGTAGGGCCGACCGCCTCCGGAAAGACTGCCCTAGGCGTAGAACTTGCAAAGGCATACAACGGGGAAGTGGTTTCAGCGGATTCCATGCAGATTTACAAGGGCATGGACATTGCAACCGCAAAGCCAACACCGGAAGAAATGCAGGGCATTCCGCACCACTTAATTGACATTCTGCCACGGGATACCATTTTTAATGTTGCGGATTATGTAAAGCTAGCGGAACAGGCGATTGCAGACATCACCCAGCGTGGAAAGCTGCCGATTCTGGTCGGTGGAACAGGGCTGTATCTTGCATCGCTGCTGGACAATGTGCAGTTTGCAGAAACCAAACAGGATGCTGCCCTGCGGAAAGAGCTGACAGACTACGCAGAAACACACGGGACGGAAGCCCTGCATGAGCGATTGAAAGCAGTTGACCCAGTCGCTGCTGCAGCGATTCATCCGAATAATGTGGTGCGAGTGGTGCGGGCGTTGGAAGTGACATTGCTGTCTGGCAAGCCGTTCAGCGTACAAAAAGCAGAGAGTCGCACGCAGCCTTCTCCGTATGATGCTTGTATCATCGGGCTGGACTATGAAGACCGGCAAGTTCTGTATGACCGCATCAATCGGCGAGTGGATTTGATGGTGGAAAATGGGCTGGTGGAAGAGTCCTATGCCGTCTGGAAAACCAATCCGAAACAGACCGCAGCGAATGCCATCGGATACAAAGAATTGATTCCCTATTTCACCGGAAAAAGCGATTTACCCGCCTGTATCGACAAACTAAAGCAGGAAACCCGACGATATGCGAAACGGCAGCTGACTTGGTTTAGAAAAAGAACGGATGTCGTGTGGATAAAATTGTACAAATTTAACAATAACAAAGAAATCTTAGAAAAATCCAAGAAAATTATAGCCAAACAGCAATTCTTGTGCTATAATAGAATAGGTCTTTTTGAAACAACAGAAAAATGAGAAGAAAAAGACCGGATGCGTAGGAAGGAGCAGTTACAATGAACAAAATGATGAACTTACAGGATGTATTTTTAAACCAGGCAAGAAAAGAAAAAATCCTGGTGACCATTATTCTGATGAATGGTTTTCAGTTTAAGGGCATTGTCAAAGGATTTGACAGCTACATCGTCATTCTGGAGTGCAACGGAGAACAGAATCTGGTGTATAAGCACGCCATCTCTACATTAAAACCAACTCGCCCCATTGCGATTCTCGATGCGGCAGAAAAAGAAGATTGATTGAGGTATGGATTCTAACACAAGAATGATGCACATTCTGCTGATTGTGCTTTCGATTGCCATCATTGCCACCATTGGTACGATTTTTTACCACTTTGTGGACACGCAGTATAAGACAGAAACGGCAGTTTCTGCCACGGCGGAACAATCGGAAACTTTTCAGGGGGTTTATGTGCGAGATGAAACCGTATTGACCTATAACGGCTCTGGTGCGATTAGTTATAACGTGCCGGACGGCGGAAAGGTCGAAAAGGGCGGAACGATTGCGGAAATTTATGCCGACCAGTCCGCCATTGAAACAAATCAGCAAATCGCAGCGTTGCAGCAGGAATTGAACCTGTTGAATCGCATCTCCAACCCCGGCATTTTACAGAATGCCCAGCCGGCAGAATTGTCCTCGCAGGTGGAACGCTATTATAATCAGATTACTTACTGCAAAGACAGCGGAAACCTGTCTGGCTTGCAGACTGCAAAGAGTGATTTCCAAATCGCCTTGAGTGCCTATCAATTGGTCGTCAATCAGGGTGCAGAAAACTTTTCAGAGCAGGCAACTGCCGTTTCGGAAGAAATCACCAAGCTGCAAAATTCCAAGAAAGCCCCACGGGATACCGTAAAGGCAGCTTCTCCGGTTTATTTTGTCAGCTATGCAGATGGATATGAATCCAAGCTGACCACCGACAACATCGACAAGCTGACCATTGATGACATCAAAGCGGTACAGAATAACAACGGTCTGCAAAGCGATACGATTGTGGGAAAAACCATTGACAGCTACGGCTGGTATATGGTGGGTGTCATTGACAATACCACATTGGAATATCAGGTGGATGATGAAGTCACTTTAAAACTGGCAAATTCCGGTGCAACGGCAAATGCGGTGATTACCGATTTGCGGACAAGCAGCGACCCAAAAGAAACGCTGATTGTATTGCACTGTGATTATATGACATCGGATTTCGTAAAGAACCGTTCCGAACGGGTCGAAATCATCAAGGGTGAGTATGAGGGTATTCAAGTGCCAAGAAGTGCCATCCGGTTCAAAGAGCTGGAGGAAACTTCTACCAACGTACTGACTGGTGAAGAAACAACGACCAAAGTCAATTACCGTGGCGTTTATGTCATGGACGGCGAAACGGTTACATTCCGGAAACTGGATGTCATCTATGAAGGCGATGACTATGTATTGTCTTCACTGAATGCCGGTGACGGCTATTTGATTCTTTATGATTCCATTATTGTAGAGGGGATAGATGTAAATGGAGAATAGTTTTGATTATATCACGGAAAACTATAACCGGATTTACAACGAGATTGAAGCGGCAAAGGCAAAATACCGGAAGCCATCTGACCATGTGGATTTCATGGCAGTGACCAAAACGGTTGCACCGGAAGCCGTCAATCACGCCATTCACTGCGGTATTTCCCTGCTGGGGGAAAATCGGGTGCAGGAATATCTTTCCAAGCGGGACTTTTATGACCCGTCCGCAACGGTGCACTTTATTGGACACTTACAGACCAATAAAGTCAAATACATCATTGAAGACATGGCACTGATTCACTCTGTGGATTCGGTGCATCTTGCGAAAGAAATTGACCGGCAGGCTGCCCGTGTTGGAAAAGTGCAGGAGATTTTGATGGAAGTCAACATTGGTGATGAAACGTCCAAGAGCGGAATCGCACCGGAACAGTTAGTGCCGCTGCTCGAAGAAGTCGCAACCTTCCAGAATTTGAAGGTAAAAGGCTTGATGACCATCCCGCCAGCCGGAGAAAATGAGAAATTTCTATCAAAAATGCAAGATTTATATCTTGACATTCGCAGCAAAAACATGGATAATATAGATATGGACATCCTTTCCATGGGCATGTCCGGCGATTACGCAAAAGCCATTCAGTATGGTGCAACCCTGGTACGAATCGGCTCAGCACTTTTTGGTGCAAGAGTCTACCGATAAAATGAACCTGTGACATAGAAAAAAACAGGCTTCCTGTACTGAACCCGCACATTGGCAGTCAGGCAGAGAAAAAGAAAGATAGAACGTGCGGAGAACGGAGATTGTTATGAGTTTTTTTAATGGATTGAAAGATTTCTTTATGCCGAACGAAGACGAGTATGCAGAACCGACCGAACCGGTCACAAAAAAAGAACCGGAACAGCCGGCAGCAGCTGCACCATCGCCTCAGCCGAGTTCTTCTTATGAAAGCAGCAGCTCTGCTTATAGCAGTGCATCTTCTTACACACCGCCGGTGAACCCAGCACCAGCTCCCAACGAACCGCCGAGAAATAATCGGGTGGTCAACATCAAGGCAACGACCCAGCTGCAAGTGGTTCTGGTAAAGCCGGAACTGTTCACCGATGCCAAGCAGATTGCAGACCATCTGATGGCAAATAAGACCGTTGTTCTGAATCTGGAATCCGCAACCGAAGCCAACAGAAGACGGATCATTGACTTCCTGGTGGGCGTTGCCTATGCACAGAATGGCAATATCAAGCCGGTTGCAAACCAGACTTATATTGTAACCCCGTATAATGTTGGATTCGTTGGTGATGAATTCGTGGGGGAACTGGAAAATAACGGTTTGATTATGTGATGAACCGCAGAGAAACAGAATCGGAATCGGTTTTCTTTTCCCGTTTGCAAGACCTCGCCGACCGCTGTCGGCGGGATTGTGCACCCGATTGCACCATGTTTCTGGATGAAATGCAGTGTGCCGCTGCGGACGCATTTTTGCAGCGGCAGGCGGAATTGGCGTATCAGTTCTGGGGCGGCTATGAACAGGCAGAGCGAAAATGCTGCTGTTTGTATCCGGATTTTCTGGAATTTGACCCGGCTTGGGTCGGATGCCGATGCGTCACCATCCGCTATTCCAACCTGCAAACACTGGAGCATCGGGACTTTTTAGGGGCAGCATTGGGCTGCGGACTGAAACGGGAAACCATCGGCGATATTCTGATTGAAAAAGGAAAAGCACAGCTTTGGGCGACCGATGCCGCAGCTGCACTGCTGGTGCAGTCTTTGGAAAAGGTAGGACGTGGCGGCGTTCGCTGCACGGATACAGAGCCGTTCTCCATTGTTCCTATCCGGAAACGGGTGGAACATCATGGAACGGTGTCTTCTCTTCGGTGCGATGCAATTGCGGCAGTGGTTACCAGACAAAGCCGGGAAAAGGCGGTCAGAATCATTCAACAAGGTTACATGGAGCGAAGCGGTCACACCGTTTTGCAGCCATCCGAACATATGCAGACCGGTGATATTTTTGTCATACGGGGCAGCGGCAAGTTCCAGCTGATTTCCGTATCCGAACCTTCTAAAAAGGGAAGGCTGCATATTTTCATTGAACAATATAAATGAGAGGTGGGCACAGAAATGATTAGTGCAAAGGAAATTCACGAACTTCGATTTGAAAAAGCTGCTTTTGGCTATAAGCAGGAAGACATTGACGAGTTTCTGACACAGCTGGAACAGGAAGTTGAAATTGCCGAACAGGAAATGGCAGACAGCAACGAAAAGATCCAGGTGCTGGCAGACAAAGTGCGGGAATATATGCGGGATGAAGATGCCCTGAAGGATGCCCTGTTGGGTGCACAGCGGGAAGGTCATCGGATTATTGCCGAAGCAAATGCCAAGGCTGACGGCATTATTGCCGATGCCAAGAAGCGTGCAGATGCCATGATGGATGAAGTAACCGTCAAGCATGAAGCCCTGCTGGCAAAGAATCAGGCAGAAATCGACGAAGCACATCAGGCTCTGGCAGATGCCAGAAAGCAGGTTGCAGACTTCAAGAAGGCTCTGTTTGATATGTATAAAGAACATTTGCAGATGCTGTCAACCATGCCGGAAGAAGATGATTTGGAATTCGGCTTTACACCGCAGCAGGATGAACCGGAAGAAGAAGCACCGGAACAGGAAATCCCGGTGGTATCCGCTCCGACTTCTGACCCGTTTGCCTCTTCGCAGTTCTCTGCAAAGACCATTCAGGGTTCTTATGATTCGCACTTTGGCGATTTGAGCGATGATGAAGACGAGGATGCGTAAACAAGCCGCACTTCATCGTATTTGAAAATTGCCTGCACAACAGGCAGCAAAAGGTAATTCAATGAAAGGAGGGTTCTTTCCGGCGAAAACAAACTGGAAAGAACCAGATACAGATATGGCACAGGATTATAATGCAACATTGAACTTGCCGAAAACAGCATTTCCGATGCGTGGAAATCTGCCGAAGCGAGAACCCGATGTGCTGGGAAAATGGGAAGAACAAGACCTGTATGAAAAGATGGTTCAAAAGAATCAGGGTCGTCCGATGTATGTTTTACACGATGGCCCGCCGTACGCAAACGGGGAAATTCATCTTGGTACAGCATTGAATAAGGTTTTAAAAGACTTTATCATTAAGTATAAGAACATGAGCGGCTTTTGTGCACCGTATGTACCGGGTTGGGATACCCACGGTCTGCCGATTGAATTGAAAGCATTGAAGTCCATCGGTGTGGAAAACGGTGCGATTTCTCCGGTAGAACTGCGGAAGCACTGCAAGAACTTTGCAATGAAGCACGTTCAGAATCAGATGAAGCAGTTCAAGCGTCTGGGCAGCTTGGGACATTATTGTGACCCATATTTAACTCTGAAGCCGGAATATGAAGCAAGACAGGTAGAAGTCTTTGGCGAAATGGCAAAGCGTGGCTACATGTATAAGGGCTTGAAGCCAGTATACTGGTGTCCGGATTGCCAGACTGCCTTGGCAGAAGCAGAAATTGAATATGAAAACGATCCATGTGATTCTATCTATGTAAAGTTCCAGGTAATGGATGACAAGGGCGTGTTCTCGAAGCTGGGCATTGACCCGAAGCAGGTTTATTTCGTTATCTGGACAACGACCACTTGGACAATCCCGGGCAACCTCGCTGTTTGCGTTGGCCCAGATTATGAATACACCCTCGTAAAGGCTGGTTCGGAATATTACTGCATGGCAGTAGAACTGGTTGCACCGACCATGAAAGCAGCTGGTATCACCGATTATGAAACCATCGGCACATTCATGGGCAGCGAACTGGAACACATCCAGACCAAGCACCCGCTGTATGACCGAAATTCGATGGTCATTGTCGGCGACCATGTTACACTGGAAAGCGGTACAGGTTGTGTTCATACCGCTCCAGGCTATGGTGTAGAAGACTTTGAAGTCTGCAAGAATTATGATGAAATCGGCATTCTGGTCTGCGTGGATGCACACGGCAAGCAGACCGCAGAAGCTGGCGAATTTGAAGGCATGGACACCCAGCAGGCAAACAAGGCAATTGCTGCAAAGCTGGTAGAATGTGGAGCAATGCTGGCAACGGAACGGATTGTCCACCAGTATCCGCACTGCTGGCGTTGCCACCAGCCGATTATTTATCGTGCAACCGAACAGTGGTTCTGTTCCGTTAAGGGCTTCAAGGATGATGCCATCCGTGCAATCGAATCCGTTCAGTGGATTCCGGAATGGGGCGAAGAACGTATCAAGGGTATGGTACGGGATCGCAGCGACTGGTGTATTTCCCGTCAGAGAACTTGGGGCGTGCCAATCCCGATTATTTATTGTAAGAATTGCAAGAAGCCAATCATCAACGACACCACCATCAAGAACATTGCAGATTTGTTCCGTGCGGAAGGTGCAGATGCATGGTGGACAAAGGAAGCGAAGGACTTCATTGACCCGTCCGTTACCTGCGAATGCGGCTGCAAGGAATTTACCAAAGAATATGACATCATGGATGTTTGGTTTGACAGCGGTGTTTCTCACTCTGCGGTTATGGAACAGTATGATTGCCTGCGTTGGCCGGCAGATTTGTATCTGGAAGGTGCTGACCAGTATCGTGGCTGGTTCCAGTCGTCCTTGCTGACTTCTGTTGTTTATAAGGGCAAAGCTCCGTATAAGGCAGTTTGTACGCATGGCTGGGTTGTAGACGGCGAAGGCAGAAAGATGTCCAAGTCTTTGGGCAACGGTATCATGCCGGATGAAATCATTCAGCAGTACGGTGCAGATATTCTCCGTCTGTGGGTTGCTTCTTCCGATTATCATTCTGATATCCGGATTTCCAAGGCAATTTTGCAGCAGCTTTCCGATGCGTATAAAAAGATTCGGAACACCGCAAGATATATTCTGGGCAACCTCGGAAACGGGGCAGGCTTTAATCCGGATACAGATATGGTTTCCGATGACCAGCTGCACGAATTAGACCGCTGGGCATTGATTCGTCTGGATCGGCTGATTGACAAGGTGCACGAAGGTTATACCAACTTTGATTTCCATGTGGTATTCCACAGCATTCACAATTTCTGCACGACCGATATGTCCAACTTCTATCTGGACATCATCAAGGATCGTCTGTACTGTGAAAAGGAAACCTCCGTTGCAAGACGGGCTGCACAGACAACCATGTATCGCATTTTGCGTGGTATGACGTTACTGCTCGCTCCGGTACTCTCCTTTACCGCAGAAGAAATCTGGGGCTTTATGCCGCACGGTGCAGCGGATGACACCGAAAGCGTCTTCCTGAACCAGATGCCGGAAAAGAGCGGTCTGGTTGCAGATGATGCATTCACAGAAAAGTGGAATTTGATTTATCAGACTCGTTTGGATGTCAACAAGATGCTCGAAGAAAAGCGGAATGAAAAGGTAATTGGAAAGTCGCTCGAAGCAGCGGTAGAAATTGCCGTTGCAGACGATGCCGCTTATGCAATTCTTTCTGAAAATAGAGAACTGCTGGAAAAGGTTCTGATTGTATCCAGCGTAACGGTAACAAAGACCGATGCAGCAGAAAATCAGTATCTCATTACAACAGCAGCTGGCGAAAAGTGCGAGCGTTGCTGGATGTATTCGACAACGGTCGGCGAAGACAAGACACATCCGACACTTTGTGCAAGATGTGCACACGTCATTTCTGAATAAAAGACGATGATAAAGATGACAGCCTGCCGGTTTTGTGCGGCGGGCTGTTCTTGTCCTCAGCTGGAAAGGGAGGAGTGTTTCACTTGATGATCCTATCTTGTATCTGCATCGTCTTGCTGGTCGGGGTTGACCAGTTTATTAAATATTGGGCTGTGCATACATTACAGCCACAAGGCAGCATTCCGTTTATCAAGATTGGCGGAAAAGAAGTTTTAAATCTGACCTATCTGGAAAATCAAGGTGCAGCATTCAGCAGCTTTTCGGGAATGCGGTGGTTTTTAATCGCTGTCACCGTCTTATTGATGGTAATTTGTGCAGTGCTCATGGTGAAATACCGAAAGCGTTCCAAGATGATTCCGATTTGTTCCGCATTGATTATTGCAGGCGGCGTTGGAAATTTGATTGACCGTCTATTTCGGGATGGAAAAGTCATTGACTATCTGGATGTTCGGCTGTTTCATTTTGCCGTGTTTAACTTTGCAGATTGCTGCGTGGTGGTCGGTGTTTTCTTGCTGGCAATTTATCTGCTCTTTTTAGAGGGCAGCTCGAAAAAATCCGACCGGAAAGAAGGTTCTGCATGAAAGAACCGTTGACGTTTACGCCGGAAGCAGTCGGGCAGCGTTTGGATAAATGGCTGGCAGAACAGGACACCTTAGACTTGACCCGTTCAGTGATTCAAACTCGCATGGAACAGGGCGATGTCACCGTCAATGGTGCAGCCGTTTCCAAGAATTATAAAATTCGCAGCGGTGATGTCGTGCAGGTTGTCATCCCAGAACCGGTTTCACTGGAACTTGTACCCGAACCAATTCCGCTGGACATTGTCTATGAAGATGGTGATTTGCTGGTGGTGAATAAGCCGAAAGGCATGGTGGTACATCCTGCCCCCGGCAATCTGACGGGAACACTGGTACATGCTTTGCTGTATCACTGCGGCGACCGGCTCTCCGGCATCAATGGCGTGATTCGTCCGGGCATCGTGCATCGTATTGATAAGAACACCAGCGGCTTGCTGATGGTAGCAAAGAACGACCACGCTCACTTGAAACTGTCGGAACAGATTCAGGCACATACATTCACAAGAGCCTATCAGGCGATTGCCGTCGGGCGATTCTCGGAAAAGTTCGGAACGATTCATGCACCGATTGGGCGGCATCCCGTTGACCGGAAAAAAATGTGTGTCACGCAGAAAAATTCCAAGGATGC
>ENA-OWRJ01001798-OWRJ01001798.1-human-gut-metagenome-genome-assembly--contig:-NODE-1798-length-20873-cov-4.735277_pt1 | contig 20873 bp, 20 predicted proteins | sample MGYA00248269_ERZ651897 | MGnify/ENA primary metagenome ERZ651897 (study PRJEB26924, sample SAMEA4378252) | human gut metagenome | biome: human gut; feature: human-associated habitat; material: faeces...
TCGTTAACGGCACAAGTTCCGTACTGCTCAATAAAAGATGTAATTGCGTTTTCATTTACAGCAGATAAATTCTGCCTGTTTAAAACGCCGTTAATTCTGAATACCGGCACTGCGCCTGCTTTTATATGCACATCCGAAGCGTTTTGGCGCACGGCTTCCTTTAAAATATATTCCAGCATTTTTACTCCTTAATGCACGGCCTGCAAAACTTCTGCTAAAGAAGTGTGCCCTTTTAAAACTTTTTGCACTCCGTCGCTGTGCATACTTACCGCGCCGAATTTTTCTGCTTCCGCAAAAAGCGTTTCCTCCTGCGCCTTGCCCAAAATAAATTTTTTCAGTTCCGGCACAACAGGCATTACCTCCTGCAAAGCCATACGCCCTAAATAACCAGTTCCGCGGCATTTTTCACAACCGCTGCCCTTATAAAGCGTTAAACCGTCGCCGCTGTTAATGTTTAAATAAGCCTTTTCTTCCGCGTTTGCGGCATAAGCCGTTTTGCAGTGCGGGCAAATGCGCCGCACTAATCTTTGCGCAACAACTCCGCGCAGGGCAGATGCAACCAAAAACGGTTCTATACCCATATCGACAAGCCTTACCGCTGCTCCCGCGGCATTATTGGTATGCAGCGTACTGAACACCAAATGCCCGGTAAGCGCTGCACGTATGGCAGTTGCTGCCGTATCAAGGCTGCGTATTTCCCCAAGCATAATAATATCCGGGTCCTGCCGCAAAATGCTGCGCAGCCCGCTTGCAAAGGTCAACCCGGCCTTTTCGTTTACAGCGACCTGGCTTATACCGTTAATGCGGTATTCCACTGGGTCTTCTATGGTTACAATATTGCGTTCACTGCTGTTAAGCTCAGCAAGCGTGGCATAAAGCGTTGTGGTTTTGCCGCTGCCGGTCGGCCCCGTTAACAGCACTATACCGCTGCCGTAATTATAAAGCCTGCGGTAAAGCGCTAAATTTTCCGGCGTAAAATTAAGTTCATCCAAATTCAGGGCAAACTTTTCCCTGTCTAAAATACGTATAACTATTTTTTCTCCTAAAATAGTCGGCAGCGACGATATGCGTAAATCAATATTACGTCCGTCAAGCTCCAGCTTAATGCTGCCATCCTGCGGCAGGCGTTTTTCGGCAATATCCATGCCAGCCAGCACCTTTACGCGCGAAACAACAGCCTGCATAAGCGTTCTATTCATTTCGGCTTCTTTGTAAAGAACGCCGTCGATACGCATACGCACACACGCATTGTTTTCTCCCGGTTCTATATGTATATCGCTTGCGCCGGATGCAGCAGCTTTGGCAATAAGGCTGTCAGCCGCCTTTACGGCATCAGCGTTTTCTTCTTTTTTAAACAATGTCCGTTCGGTTTGTATTATCAACTTTTTCTCTCCATTACAAAAATTTGCAGCTTTATTATTATAACCAGCAAAAATAATATCTTCAAGTAAATTTTTATGGTATAATATTGAACCGAAATTGCGGATACCGGAGGTTTATTGGAGGAACAGCTTCTGGAACACATTAAATTACAACGCCCGCCGCTTTTTTTATGCTTAACGGCAGGAACAATGCTGATTTTAAGCGCTTTGCAGTTTACGCTTGCAGGCAGTGCGCAAAAATCTGCGCCGGTAAGCAGCCATACAGTTTTTACCCCCATTCAACTGCCGCCGGCTGCTAAAAGCATCAAAGCGCAGCGCAACCCATTTCTGGCTCCGGCTGCGCCGGATATTAAACGCCAAACCACTGCATTAACCACAGTTTTAAAAGGAACAGTGCAAAACGGCAGCACCACCATGGCAATTATGGAATTTGCAGGGCAAAGCAATTACTATCAGCCGGGCAGCAAAATTAACGGCTTTACAGTACGCAGTATCACCCCAAACAGCGTACTGCTCGAAAAAGGCTCCCAAACGCTTATGTTAAAAGCCGGAGGAACAGCTCATGACTAAAATTTTTACTGCTCTTTTAACTGCTTTGTTAGCTGCGGCTTCGCCTTTGGCTTATGCAAACGGCATTACGCTTAACGTGCGCGATGGCCAGGTACACGATGTACTCGCTTCCGTTGCAGCACTTTCCGGCAAAAGCATTGTTGCCGACAGTTCCGTACAGGGCACGGTTACGCTTAACCTTAAAGACGTGCCTTTTGACACCGCACTGCGTATAATTACTGCTGCCAAAGGCTTAAGTTACCGCCTTACCGGTGATGTTATACTGGTTGGCTCTGCCGCAGGCATGGAAAAATTTAACGATACGGCCAGTATTATTAAACTTAACTATGCCAAAGCGGAAGAACTAAAAACGGCACTGGCACCGCTTATTGGCACCAACAGCAAAATAAGCACCGATACTGTTACCAACAGCATTATTTTTACCGGCACCCCCACCGATGAAATGCGCCTGCGCAGTGCAATATCCGCGCTTGATACTGCCACGCAGCAGGTAACGCTTGAAGCCAAAATAATTGCGGTAAACCGCGAAGACAGCGAAAACCTTGGCATCAGCTGGAACTGGGATAAAATACCGCAAAACAGCAATTACTACGGCAATGATGACGATAACGATGATTCTGATAACGAAAACTTTGGCGGCGTAGTACATTTTGGCGCTAATTATGAATTCCGTTTTAACGCTGCTTTAAACGCCCTTTTTGCCAAAGGGAAAGCCAAAATTCTGGCAACACCACGCATAATAACCATCCCCGGACGTGAAGCAAGCATATTTATAGGCGATCACATTCCTGTTACAACGGAAAAAATTGAAAACTCAGTTACAACCAACACCACTGATTACGTTGACGCCGGTATTAAACTGCAATACACGCCGATAGTAAGCAGTGACGGTATGATAACTTCGGTTGTACATACGGAAGTCAGTACCCCCACGCTTATTTCCGAACTGAAAAATTACAAAATAACCAGCCGCACAGCCGATACTACCGTCAGGATGCGCGACGGTGAAACTCTTGTAATAGGCGGTTTAATCAATGAAGAAGAACAAAAACGGCTGCAAAAAGTACCATTCTTATCAAACATTCCGCTTTTAGGCGAACTGTTTAAAAACCGCACCACCAGCAAAACAAAAACCGAAGTTATTATGATTTTAACGCCGCATTTAACAAACCCCGGCGAATCTCCGGCAATTTACGATAGCAAATTGCTGGAAAGCGGCAGCATTTTTGATGACAACAACTAAAAATATTATTAAAAAAGAGCGGCAAGCCGCTCTTTTTTATGCAAAACAGGCATTATACAAAAGTATAATGCCTGTTTTAACTTTTATTTTTCTAACATCAGCAAAGCCACCGTTTCAATATGCACCGTCATCGGGAACATATCCACCGGCTGTGCTTTTACTGCTTTATAGCCGTTTTCCGTTAAAAATGCCATATCGCGTGCTAAAGAAGCCGGATTGCATGATACATAAACAATTTTTTCAGGTTTTACTCCGGCAATGGCCGCCAAAACCTTTTTATCACAGCCTGCGCGCGGAGGGTCAAGCAGCACTGTATCCGGCTTTACGCCGCTTTTTAACAGCGCCGGCATTTCCAAAGCAGCATCGCCGCAAATAAACTCTGCATTTGCAATATTATTAGCTTTGGCATTTTCGTTGGCGTCTTTAATGGCAGGCTCAACAATTTCTATGCCGTACACTTTGCGTGCCTTTTGCGCCAGATACAGCGAAATAGTGCCTGTGCCGCAGTAACAGTCAATAACCGTTTCTTTGCCGCTCAGCGCAGCAAAATCCAGCGCCGTAGCGTAAAGCTTTTCGGTCTGCGCGCTGTTTACCTGAAAGAAAGATAACGGCGAAATATTAAATTTTAAATTGCCAAGCCTGTCTTTAATTGTGCTTTTGCCATACAGAACACGGTTTTTTGCACCCATAATGATGTTGGTACGCTTTTTGTTAATGTTCTGCACAATGCTTTTTAAACCGTCCACTTCAGTTTTAAGCATTGTTACAAGCTCGCCTGTATGCGGAATATCATAGCAGGCTGTAACAATTACAGCCATAACTTCACCGGTTTTAGCCCCTGCGCGCCCCATAACATGGCGCACAACGCCTTTGCCGGTAGTTTCGTCATAAGCAGAAATATTAAACTGCTGCATCCATTGGCGCACAACCTGCATAATTTTGTTGTTAGCCTGCTTTTGGATAAGGCAGTCATCAATATTTATAACGTTATGGGTTAAAGCCGCATAGCAGCCAATTTGAATTTTTCCTTCCGTTTTAGCTGCCGGAAACTGCATTTTATTGCGGTAATGCCATGGATTTTCCATGCCCAGCACAGGCAGCACTTCGCAGCCGGTAATATGCCCAATACGCTCAATGGCATCTTTAACCTGCTGCCTTTTAACGCTTAACTGCCCTTCGTAGTTTAAATGCTGCAATTGGCAGCCTCCGCATTTTTCATAAAAAACACATTGCGGTTTAACGCGCTGCGGAGATTCTTCCAAAATGTTTAAAATTCTGCCGGAAGCATAGGATTTTTTTACCTGAAATAATTTTACGGATACTTTTTCTCCCGGCAGGGCGCCGTGTACAAAAACCGTAAATCCATCAGCCTTGCCCACGCCTTCGCCGCTGCTGCCAAGCCCTGTTATATTTACTTCAATTATTTCGTTTAATTTAAATGGTGGTTGTTGTTTAGTCATTTCTGCCCCTGATTTTTATTATAAACTGCCGTCCTGCATCCAATACAGCCTTACAGGCAGGTTGGATGCACCCGGCGGCGACCAGATAAAGCTGTATGTTCCCGATTCCAAAACGCCAAGCTTAAGCAAATCGTCATAACTGTCGCCTATTGCCACTTTATCCTGCGGCAAAGGCAGAATTTTTTCTTCACCGGCTTTTTTCAGCACGCCGTAACCTGCAAACAAACCGCCCAGCGGATTTAAATACATTGCCGTCGGTTTATTGCCGCTGATTGTAAAATTAACAGAATATACAATGCCGTAATTGCCGTAGTTCACAGCATCTTTCCCTGTTGTGCCGTCATTGCCGTGAGCAAACCCCTGTTCTTCGGATGCCAGTTCAAGCATATACACCTTGTTGTTATCGGCATTCAGCGGTGCAGATACAGTGTAATTCCAGTCCGCGTCGTCAAAAGTGCCCCTTAACGGATGCTCGTCCATAGGCTGAACAGGTGCGTATTCATTGTATAAATCCAAATCTGTTTTTTCGTCGCACATAATAACGCTTACCTGCACAGGCCTGTCGGTGTGTAAATCAATAGTGCCAACCAAAAGCTGCGCCGGTTCAAGCACATAGCCGCGACCGGTTAAAAGCTCTGTATTATTGCCAAAGCCAAGGTTTCCTTCAGTTTTATTATAAACGCCGGAAAAATATTTTTGCTGGGTTTCCTTGCCAACCTTTAAATAATGCCAGCCCGCATTGCCAATGCTGTTGTTGGCAACGCTGTATTTAACCGGGCGCATTTGTTCGTTGCTGAGTATAACGGCGAGTTTTTTATTGTTTTCCATCGCATTTACATGATGAAAGAAAATCCTTACATCACCGCTTACGGTATCACGGTACAAAATGCCGTTCCTGTAAACCATTTCCGGACTGTCAGAAAAAATCAGCGTTGAACCGGAAGTGGTTTTCTGCGCAGTTACTTCTGTATAAGTTTCAGGAAAACCGCGCCCCGTAATAAGTTCATCAGAAGCAAAAGCGTTTGAAGGCAAAAATGCCATACAACTAATTGCCAGAGTTTGAAAACATTTTTTTAGCCTCACGATTAACCTCCAATAGATGTTTACTGTTTATTATAACACAAATACTGCAATTGTATTTTATTTTTACAGCGCAGAATTTAAAAATAAATTGTTGCACCACAATCATTTCCGCATTAATAAAATAAGGCGTAAAAAATATACTCAATACAACTCATATATGACTGCACCCCAAAAGTCTAACTTTTGGGGTGCAATTCACTCAAACAGCGCTTTTGATTTATATTCTGTTTTTATACATTTTTTCGTAATACTTCTGGTATTCGCCGCTGATGATTTCCTGCCACCATTCTTTATTATCTAAATACCATTCAATCGTTTTGGCTATGCCGTTCTCAAACTTCGTCTGCGGCAGCCAGCCAAGTTCATTATGTATTTTTGTCGGGTCTATTGCATAACGCCTGTCATGACCTGGTCGGTCTTTTACAAAGGTAATTAAATCCTCACTTTTGCCCAGCGCTTTTAAAATAATTTTTACAACATCCAAATTACTCTTTTCGTTATGCCCGCCAACGTTATAAACTTCGCCCGCCCGCCCACGGCGGATGATTAAATCAATCGCACTGCAATGGTCTTCAACATACAGCCAGTCGCGCACATTAGCACCATCGCCATAAACCGGTAAAGTTTTATCGTTCAAAGCATTAATAATCATCAGCGGTATTAATTTTTCCGGAAAGTGATAGGGTCCATAGTTATTGCTGCAGCGCGAAATTGTTACCGGCAAACCATAAGTACGGTGGTATGCCAAAACCAGTAAATCCGCACTGGCTTTAGAGGCAGAATACGGGCTTGAGGTATGCAGCGGCGTTGTTTCAGTAAAGAATAAATCTGATCTGTCCAGCGGCAAATCACCATAAACTTCATCCGTACTTACCTGATGATAACGCTTAATGCCATACTTGCGGCAGGCGTCCATTAAAACACCTGTGCCAATAACATTGGTTTTTAAAAACAGCTCCGGCTCTAAAATACTGCGGTCAACATGACTCTCTGCCGCAAAGTTTACCACAATATCAGGCTTTTCTGCTTCAAACAAACTGTAAACAAAATCGCGGTCGGCAATATCGCCACGCATAAACTTAAAATTCGGCTGCTGCATAGCACCCTTTAGGCTGCTTAAATTTCCCGCATATGTCAGCTTATCCAAACAAATAAATTCATCCTCCGGATGATTCTTAAGCTCATAATATATAAAATTACTTCCTATAAATCCGGCTCCGCCGGTGATGATGAATTTCATTAGTTCTCCTTATATTAACTTAAAAATTTTGCTTTTAAAAAGCTTTTTAAATAATTCATCTCTTTTGTATTTTTAAAAATCAAAAACCAAACTATGTTAGCAATAATGAATACAATAAGCAATTTGAAAAATAAAAATACTATTATTGTGTCTACTGTCCAATAATCAAATATTAATTTATTTATCAAAACAACAATTAAGATAATAAAAGTATATCTTAAATAATTTTTAAAATAACTCTTCAAATTTAAAGGCAGGGTATACTTAAAAAGTATGTATGGTTCAAACCAAAAAGACGTTAATAATCGACTAATTATGCCTCCAATTAAAACACCTATAATTCCGTAATCTTTTATCAAACAAATAGATAAAAAAATATTAAAAAAGCTTTCAACTATAGGTCTATATCTTTCATGCCAATATAACCCTGCACTTTCTTTAAATGTCCTGACCACATTTTGCATATAATTTATGTAAAATATTACTAAAATACAGAAAATTATATGTTTATCCATTACAAATTTACTACCAAGCCATAAAAAAATGAAATCACTTAATCCAATAAACATAAAATTTATAATAAAACAAGCAATTCAAGCAGATATAAAAAAGGTAAAGGCAAAATTTCTTAATTTATTTTCTTTCGAATCACCGATAAGCATATTCCCTATACTTGCCACTAATCCTTTAAATATTTGCGTACAAAAAGCATCTATCGCATTAACGATTAACATATAATTACTATATAAGCTTACGATAGTCAAACCAATATATTTTGAAATAATAATATTGACACTTGTAGAATTAATAATTATTGCCATCTTATTTAATATTAATGCTCCAGTATTTTTAATAATACTAATCTTTATATCTTTATCAAGCGTCTCATTACCTAATTCTTTTAAATACGGATATAAATTTTCTGTTTTTTTCGATATAAAAAAATTTTCAACTAATCTTATACCAAACATTAATAATACAAATGACCAATAGCTCTTTGTTACAAGCAAAAAAATTATCTGCAAAATTTTTAAAATGCTTAAAAAAATACAATGATAGTAATTATAAATAAATTGTTTTTGATCTGCAACTAATAAAATCCATTTATACGAGAAAAAATATCCTAATGCGTCTGTAAGTAAGAACAAGATAAAATAATACTTTAACTCTAAAATTGTATTATTTTTCACAAAGAAATCTAAAAACGGTGTAATTCCTAAGCCAAAAATAAGTATAAAAGAACCAATACAATAATAAGCTTTTTTTAGCACATTCATTATTGCTTTAATTGTATAAATGTCTTTTTCGTTTAATGGTTTATAAAAACTATAACCAATTGCTGTGCCTATCCCCATTTCAGTTACAGACAATAATATAATAACATCTGATAATAAACTATTTATGCCTAAATATTCTACTAAATATTCTATAGGTAAAGCTATAACAAATGCCGTTCGCAATAAAAACTTTAATAAATAAGTAATACAATAAGTAATAACAGCATATTTAATATTTTTTAGTGCATAATCTTGTCTCATAAATTTCCCTAAAATAATTATCCAATTTTTGTGCTATTATTTCCCAATCAAAATTTTCGCTAACAAATTCATGTGCTTTAATTCCATTATTAATATAATCAACTTTATTATCCAAAACTTCTTCAATAGCACTTTTTAATGCGTTTTTATCTTCATTTGGAATAATTTTACCAAAATTACTATTATCAATATCCAAAATTTCATAAAAAGCATCGCAACAATCAGTAACAATTGGAAAACAACCAAATGCCATCGCTTCAGTTAATGCTAATCCCCAACTTTCCCATCTTGATGGTAATACAAATACACTACTCTTAGCATACAAAGTATATAATTCTTTTTTATCGCTAATATTACCAGTAACAATAAAGTAGTTTTTCAAATATGGTTTTACATTTAACCTTTCATTAAACCATTTAGTAAATTCAGTTGTCATCGAACCTACTAAATAAATCTTCCAGTTCTTTAACTTTTCAGTTTCTATATTTTCTATTGCTTCTACAAGCATTTCAGTATTTTTTTCTAAAGTTCCTAACCGTCCCACCGTTAAAATTATTTTTTCTTTTTTTATATTTTTATCAATTTCTACTAAATCACTAAAAAAACCATTAGGTAAGTATTTTACTTTACCATGGAATTTTTTTATATTATTAAGTTCATTAACATACTCTCTAGTTTCAACAGTATATAAATCTATTACTTTATTCAACATACTAATAATTTTATATTTTAAATTATTATTTCTATTAGTTACAAATAATCTATTATAATACTCTCTCCCTAAATCTAATTTAATATATATTTTTGCATTTGGATTTTTTAATTTCGCTATATATGCCAAAATAATAGTTAAAATATTTCCGTGATACATATTTATAATATCGTAATTATTTGCTTGCTTGAATATATATGAGAAAATTATTAATATATTTTTTAACATATTATTTTTCTTGTAATTTAGTTGAATCAAATTAACATATTTTTCATATTTCCCATCTATTTTTTCTTCATTTCCCAAACATATTAAACTACTTTTGTAATCAAAATACTTTGATAAAGCATATGGAATAGCTCCAATGTCTTTCCAATATTTTGAACTGTCATAATAACCAAAGTCAATTGTCAAAAATTTTTTCATAATTAGTTATAGCCCAAGATTTATAAAAAACCTCTCTAAAGCATCCTTAAATTTTGATAATTTATTAAATTCATTTTTAATTAAACTTTTCTTACTCAACATGATATTTATTCGTCTTTTAACTATTGTTAAATATTAAGCTGTAGTTATATGATTCACTTTAACATCCGTAGCAGTAATTTTAAAAATTTCTTCAGCAGCTACCGCCAAACTGCATATGCCTTAATTTGTTGCGTAGTAAAGCCGTATTTTCTATTTATCTCATCTATACCAACAATGGTGCTAAATCCGCTATATAAGTAGGGCTGCCGCATTGATCAGTAACTAAATTTATCTTTTTACTTTCTTTGACTAAATGCAGCATTGTTTTTACAAAGTTATTCCATGTTTGCCAAACAGCAATGATATACGCACAATAAAATATTTGTCTAATATTCTTTGTATTATTTGTTTTCCTAACAGCTTAGTTTTACCGTAAACATTTATTGAATTTAATATAGTGTTAACTTCGTAAAAAGCGTCTTTATATAGTATTGAAAATATAATTCATGCTAATATAAAACCTTTTTTTCAAATTTTTCTTATTTCTTCGCTCCTAAAAAAATATACTACTTATTCATCATTGCATTATCTAAAGCAGCATAAGCAACACGATATATAACAATATCATATATAATTTTAAACAATAAAATTCTCTGTATTTTAAAATTAACTACATCAAAATCTTTATGCGTTGTTCCATAATAAACTATATTTTATTTTTATAACCTTGAAAAAATAATAATCAAATAACCAATTTGTCCATTAGATACAGTAATAAGTATTCTCATTGGCACACCTATAAAATAATATCCTTATATCCAAGTATTACCCCATGTCTTAAATATGGTTTTTTTAAATTATTATCATACAAAAATATCATGTATCCTTTCGTAAATCTGACTTTAAATTTAAAATTTAACAATATTTTTTTTAATATCTCAGCATCGTTATGTTTATGATAAGTACAAATTGCAATGTTATATAACTTTTGAAATGTTTTTTCTCCTCCAAGACACATGTCAATTTCAGAACCTTCTATATCCGCTTTTATAAAATCAATTTTTTTATTTTGAAAAAACATATCTAAAGTAATAGTTTCATTATTATTGTCTTTTCCAAGAAATTTATTTACTATTTCAACTTTATCCTTATAATTTTTAAAAGTTTGCTGTAGTGCTTCACCCCACTCGGTATCACATTCAAATAAATATGCTTTATCTATTTTGTCAATTAATTCCAAAGTTAAAAAACCTTCTGCTGCTCCAATATCTGCAATCACTTTAATATTCTTATTATTTTTAACTACATCTAAATTATAATTATGTGGAGAATGTTCATCTTGTTCTAACAATATGCTATTAACATATTTCATGATTTCTTCTTTTTTCATTGATTTTTTAAAATACATTTTTTTCCCTTTATATAAATAAAAAAATCTATTATTTTCATCTTTCTGTATACTTATACTTTTCCAAGAATATCTCTTTGTAAATTCATAAGGAAATACATTGAATTTATTCTTTTTTAAATATAAATATTCTTCATGATATTGAGAATTATATTTTAAAAAAGAAAGTATTTTTTTATACTTAAATAAATATTTGATTTCATATTTAATATTTTCTGGAATGTATTTCTTTATAATTTTTATAATTTTCATAAATTTCTACCTTTTAAAAAATTACTTTACTTAATATCAACATACAGTTGCTCCGATTTTATTAACGATAGCTTGATTTAAATGCTTGCTTAAACCTGATGTGCCAAACCGTCCGGCGAAAGCTGCTCTTTATAAATTAATTTCAGACCTGTACCTATCAATTTTCCAAAGTTCGGCAAATCATGCGGCGTAGAAATTATTAAAATTTCTCTGATGCCTGCAAGCATAAGTGTAGATAAAGGATAATAAATCATAGGCTTGTTATATATTGGTAATAACTGTTTACTTGTAACCATCGTTAGCGGATAAAGACGTGTACCGCTACCACCTGCTAAAATTATGCCTTTCATATTAATACCTCTCATTAAATTTGGGATATGGATTCACCATTATTTTTAAAATCATAGGTATCCTATTAAATTGTTTTTTTCATATTCTCTTTAAAATTGTTAAACAAATACCAATATAAATAGTAACTAAGCAAATTTTATGATATTTTAATGTATATAAAATTCTATTTCTAATCGCATAATAATCTGCTATACAACTCATTGAATTTTTATTGCCGCCAGTACTGCTACCTTCTTTATGATATACAATACTGTTTACAGCTACTCCATATTTCATATTGAAGCTTTTTAATTGCTGCATAATTTCCAATTCTTCATAATATATAAAATAGTTCTCTGGCAAATTAGACATTTTATCAAAAAACTCTTTTGATAAAAACATGGAATTTCCATAAATATATAATTCATATTTACTATTTTTATTTAAAGCTTCATAAATTTCATTTTTATTAATATCAGAAATATTTTTACCAACTAACAAATGTTTACTGCGGCCTGTCCATTTATTGTAAATTCCCACACCTGCACATTGAATTTTTTCTTTATCATAATATGCCAGTGATATACTTCCACAAATATCTGTTTGATTGTTTTCTTTCATATACATTACTAAATTATTTAAAGAATCATACTTTATTACATTATCATTACCCAGCAACCATATATAATTTATATTTTTTTGCATTTTTATAAATTGAAAAGCACAGTTAACTCCTGCTGCAAAGCCATTATTCTCATCGTTGTCAATTATCCATATCTGTGCTTTATCTATTAAATCATCAAAAAAATATTCCTTATTCTCAACCTTTACAGTTGCTAAAATTTTAGAAAACTTTTTTATAAAAATTTCTTTATTATCAAGATTTTTATCAGACTTGTTATCAATAATAACTATTTTAAAATTTGTATAATTACTTTTAAAAATACTTTCCACACATACTAAAGTATCGTACCAGCCATTATAAACAATTAAAACTATATAAACCATTTTATATACCTTATATAAATCAAAATAGCCTATCTATAGATTCATTTACCATTTGAACATTGATTTTATTCAAACACTTTCTGTCATCGCAACTTAAATACTTATCCGTACTGTAGCAATACTTACAATCGCAAGTGACTTCAATAAATTCAGCTTTTTCGGAATATGCTCCAAAAATTTTTGGATTAGTAGGACCAAATATTGTTAGAGTTTTAATCCCAACTGCATCAGCTATATGCTGCATACCGGTATCAACACCAACAATTAAATCACACCGTTTGGCTAAAATTGCTGATTCTATAATTGTAGTTTGACCTACATAATTAAAAATATTTTCATTATTTAAAATATCTTTAAAATTTTTTAATATTTTAAATTCATCTTTACCACCAAATAAAATTACTTTTATGTTTTTCTGTAAAATTTCTTTGATAAGATTATAAAAATTATTTTCGCCCCAATATTTAGGGTAAATTTTTTTGCCTTTAAAAATCGAAGCTGTTCCTCCCCCAATACATACCCCAATTATTTTTTCATCTTTCTCTCTTTTTATTTTAATATTTAAATCTGGCGTATTTAAAGTTGGGCATATTTTTTTATTTGGGATTTTACAAATATCTTTAAGCAAAGCAATATTTCGCTCAACCATATGTATTGAATTATCTCTTGCATATGTATCTATTTTTTTATATTGCTCACCTATTTTATTTTTTGCTCCGGTTAATAAAGCAAATATTTTTGCTTTCCATTTGGTTGTTATTGGCGAAAGAATAAAATAATCAAAATCTTCTTCTCTTATTTGTAAAATAAGGTTTAAAAATTTTTTAATAGTCATACCCTGCATACTAAGATAATAAAATTTATCTATTTTGACAGGTGCCATGTTTAAAAGTTCTTCACTTACTTTTCCGCTTACAATTACTGCCAGATAGCAATCAGGATAAATTTCTTTTATTATTTGCAGCATTGGTATAATTTGTACACAATCACCTAAACCGTGTTTGCTGTCTATTAAAATTTTCATCTCAGGTATACAATCCTTATTTAATAAATTACGAATGTTTCCTTAATCCATTCATCACATAAAACAACATATAATATGCACTTTTTAACATTGAAAACTCTTGGTTTTCACTATACACTTTCCACGTCCATAATGCGCTCTGCAGTTTGTTGGCGCTTATGGATTTGCTGTTGCCTGTTCTGTACAGTGCAAAGCTTTCTTGTATTCCATAGGCTGTTATGCCCTGTTTTAAGATATTAAGCCAAAGGATATAATCTTCGTGCTTCTGTGTTGTAAAGTGTATGTTTGCTATTTGCTTTCTATCCAGCATTACTGTAAGGCAGCCTATTTTATTGCCTTTTAATGCCTGCTGATAGTTTAAGCTTGTTGGTATCTGTACATGGTTTTGAATATTTTCTTTTGTTCCTTTAAAATGCTCGTAACTTGTATAAGTAAACGCGTATCCGTTTTGCTGCATAAACTCTATTTGTTTTTGCAGTTTTTCTTTTTGCCAAAGGTCATCGCTGTCTAAAAAGGCTATATATCTGCCTTTGGCGTTTTGTATTGCCGTATTGCGTGCTGCTGCCGCACCGCTGTTTTGTTCTAAGTTTATCAGCTTTATGCGCTCATCTTTTTTTGCATAGCTTTCTACAATTTCTGCCGTATTATCTTTACTGCAATCGTTTGCTATCAGCATTTCCCAGTTTGTATAAGTTTGGGCAAGCACGCTTTCTATTGTTTCTACTATATAAGCTGCTGAATTATATGCAGGGGTTATTATAGATACTAAACCATCAATATATTGTTGATTTTTATTATCTGTATTTATTTGCTGCTCTTTGTTTTTAACTTCAGCCAATTACTTTACTCCTTCGGTGCTTTCTTTGGTGATAAGCACTTTTAATATTTGCAGCATTATGATTAAGTCAATTGGTCTTATCAAGCTTTTATAGACACAAAATTAAGAGAATTTGTTCTTCAAATTGGATGGGAGAAATATAACCGAGCGAAGAATGCATTCTTTTAGCATTATAGTACAATTCAATATATTTAAAGATTTCTTTTTGAGCTTCTTCCGGTGTTAATAAAGGACATCGCGAATAAGCTCTTTTTTATGGTTCTGTAAAAGGATTTCATCAGAGCATTGTCAGAAGGGTTCCCTTTTCTGCTTTCTCTATGGATAGTCTTCTTGTATTTCAGAAGCATTTGAAAACTCCCACTGGTAAATTGGCTGCCCTGGTCTGCGTAAACTATTAATACTGCTTCCTGATATTCTTTCCCATATGCTTGATTAAATGCTGCAATAACAAGCTTATCTCTCATTTTAGTGTCCATCGACCATCCGACAACACGTCTTAAATAAACATCAAGGAAAACTGCTAAATATAAATTTCGTTTTTTAGTTGGTTTATAGGTAATATCGCCAACCCATATTTTGTTTTTAGATTCAGCTTTAAAGATACGGTTTAACAAATTAGGATATTCTTCATGTTTGTTCTGTTGATAATATCTTTTATATTTATAGTTAGTGCCTCGTATTATATAGTAGTAGTGTTTATAGACCCTCTCCAAGGTCTGTATGTTATACTATTTTAGATACTGTGGATTAGTTTAAACATCCTACCACTTAGATGGTTTTAGAAAGGCTCTAACCACAGTCTCTTTGTTAATTTGTTAATCAGTTAGATACCGCATGACGGTTTATATTGAACGAGGTTACAATCGCAAGGAGTACCCGTGGTTCTAAAACAGTATCAATTCTATTTCTAAAGAGGTGTTCTTCCATGATTTTAGTTGGTATTGATGTAGCCAAAGATAAGCACGACTGCTTTATCATGAATTCAGATGGTGAGATTTTAGCTAAGGCTTTTACTTTTTCTAATAACCTTGAAGGTTTTAATTTTCTTTACGAGAAAATCAAATCCGTATCTAAACCAAAAGATAAAATAAAAGTAGGGCTCGAGGCTACAGGACATTATGGCTATAACCTTCTTGGATTTCTACTTAACAAAGGTCTGCCCACCTTCGTTATTAATCCACTTCATACAAATCTCTTTCGAAAAAGCCTAACCCTTAGAAAGACTAAAACAGATAAAGTAGATTCCAAAACTATAGCTATGATGTTAATGTCTGATGTAGCTTTAAAACCCTACACAGACACATCTTACCACAACGAAGAACTAAAGTCACTATCTCGTTATAGATTTACTAAAGTTCAGGAACGCGCTAAGCTTAAAACTTCTGTTTCACGTTTAGTCCAGATTCTTTTCCCTGAGCTTGAAAAATTAGTTTCTACTCTTCATATGATTTCTATTTATAGTCTTTTAGAGGAATATCCTGGGGCTTCTTATATTGCTTCGGCTCATCTTACTAAACTTACTAATCTTCTGAACGAAGCTTCTCATGGCCATTATGACCGTAATACAGCTATCAAATTTAGAGAAGCTGCAAAAAATTCCATAGGTTCAGTTATGCCGGCTAAATCCCTAGAACTTAAACATACTATTAAACTCATCAGGGAATTAACCATCGAAATTAACGAGATAGACGATGAAATAAAGAAGATAATGGATAGCATGGCTTCACCTATTACTACTATTCCAGGTATTGGTTACAGCATGGGAGCTATGATTATTTCTGAAATAGGTGATTTCAACCGTTTTTCTTCTCCGGATAAAGTATTAGCTTATGCCGGGTTATCTCCATCTACTTATCAGTCCGGCAAACTAGATAACTGTTACTCTCATATGGAAAAACGTGGCTCAAGGTATCTAAGATATGCCTTATTTACTGTTACCCAGAAAGTATGTATTTGGGATAATACGTTTGCAGAGTATTTATCTAAGAAACGGGCCGAAGGTAAACATTATTATGTAGCCATATCTCACGCTGTTAAGAAGCTCGTAAGAGTTATATTCCATTTAGAAAGAACAAGACAGGCTTATCTAAAAGCCGCATAAAAATAGAATAATTAAATACTGTTTTTTTGAGAGCACCGGCAACGATGCTCTATTTGTCATGCAATTTTTAAGCTAACTACAAAAAAATTTAGAATTATTCATATTCTTTTAGATATAGCTTATTTATATCTTGACTCTTTATAGTTAGTCTTTCACTAAATTCTCTTAATTTCGTGTCTACATTATTGTACCATGGCCAATAATTCTTCTAAGTTAAATCCTGTTAGTTTATTATCAATATAAACATAAATATCATTGTTTTTACAACCTAGAGTATTAATCAATTTTTTAATTATTCAATATTACTATGTACAATTATTAAATAAGCATGTTTTTCTATTTCAATTCATCTCCAAATTTTTCTTAAAAGTTTTTCTTATTAAAATAAATATTCTAGCATTAGTTGCTATCAATAAAAACCCTATTTTAGCTTTAAAATTTATTGTTTTATTAAATATTATATTTTTAATATTTTTTCTTATAAAACATTTAATTTGATTTATTATATATTTTTTCTGTTCCTTGCTTATATTTAAATTAACAATATCATCTGTTACAGAAATATAATGCTTATATAGTTGGTGATAAGCTTGCGGTAATAACAAACTATTTTCTTTTTTTATTTTTTTTATGATAATTTCACATACCGCTATTTTTTCTTTTATTTTTTCAATATTTATATCATTCATAATACTATTACTTCGTTGACGATAATGATAGAATGTAGATTTTAAAATTACAACTTTTTGTGATTTCTTTAAAATATCATACTTTATTAACATGTCTTCATATATTTTACCTATAGGAAATCTTAATTTTTCAAAAATATTCTTATTATAAACTTTGCCCCATACAGCATTTGGAAAATTTTTATTATAAAACAAATTCTGAAGCACTTTATCATTGCCATCAATTATTATGTTAGCTAAATTACAATTAAATTTTTTATTTGCAAATTCTAAAACATAACCGCACGATACAATATCAGCATTATGTTCTATAATTTTTGATATAAATATTTCATACATATCTAAATCTAACCAATCATCGCTATCAACAAAGCTAACATACTCTCCTTTGCAAATATCAATTCCTGCATTTCTTGCATCACTCAGTCCGCCATTATTTTTATGTACTACAATTATTCTCCTATCTCTCTTCGCATACTCATTGCATATTTTCCCACTATCATCTGTACTACCATCATCAACAAGTATTATTTCTAAATTTTTATATGTTTGATTTATTACAGAGTCTAAACATTGACATAAATATTTTTCAACGTTGTATACTGGTATAATTACACTTATAATAGGCATTGACTTTTCCATTTTTTATATTCCCCTTATCATTATTAATTAAAATCAATTTAATTTTCATCATTGTATAAAAAACTCTTACACCGAATCCATTATACCAGAAAACATTCGTTTCGATGCTTCTATCATAGAAATATCATTTTTACATTCTCCATATTTAAAAACTAAAAAATATACCGCATATAAACAACTTAACCAAAATCCTAATATATATCTTGTACTTACTCCTCGTTTATAAAAATATTCTTCATTATAACCACTGAACCATGTTGATTCATTGTCTACCATTCTTGCTATATTTATAGGATAGTGATAGATTTTTAATCCTTTATCATAAGCATCAAGTAAAAATTTATTTTCTTCTCCTGCTCCGTTTCCTGTACCGGCGCCAAGTTTTATATCAAACTTTAAGTTGTTATCAATAATTACTTTTCTTCTAAAAGTTATCTGCAATGAACATACTCTTAAACAGTCCAATCTTTTAAGTTTATATATCTCATTTTTTAGTTTTGTCTGTTTATTATGTAAGTTAAAAACTATAATATCTGCCTGCGGCAGTTCTTGATATGCTTTTAATATTTTTTCCTCTACATCATTGTCAAATATTTCATCATTATCAGCGATAAGACAAATATCTGCATTACTGTTTTTTATTGCCATATTTCTGCTTATGGATAATCCTCGTCTTTTACTGTTTATCCATTGGCAAGTTTTACTATTTTCTAAATTTATTTGTTCTTTTTTATCTTCATCACACTGGTTAATAATTACGCAATTACTTTGTATATTAGACCTTTTTATTATTTCTTTATCTGTTTCATACATGCAACTTAAAAGTATACAAAATTTATCCATCGTTAATCCCTAAAAAACAAATCTTTTGTATAAACCTTATTTTTAATATCCATCAATTCTTCAGCCATTCTGTTTGCTACTATAACATCACTTTCCGCTTTAAATTGTTCAAAATTTCTTTCTACTTTAGAAGCAAAAAAAGTATTTTCTTTCAAAGCTGGTTCATAAACAATAACCTCTATACCTTTTGCTTTTAAACGTTTCATTATTCCTTGTATAGAAGAATGCCTGAAGTTATCACTGTCATGCTTCATAGTAAGACGGTAAATACCAACTACTTTCGGATGCTTTGCCATGATTTCATCAGCTATAAAATCTTTTCTTGTCCTGTTAGCTTCTACTATTGCCGTTATAATGTTATTCGGTACATCTTCGTAGTTTGCTAAAAGCTGCTTAGTATCTTTTGGCAGGCAGTAGCCGCCATAACCAAAAGACGGATTATTATAAAAATCACCTATTCTCGGGTCAAGGCAAACTCCTTTTATTATTTGCTCTGTATTTAATCCTTTTATATTGGCATATGTATCAAGTTCATTAAAGAATGCTACACGCATTGCAAGGTAAGTATTTGCAAAAAGCTTTATGGCTTCTGCTTCCATTGTATGCACATACAAAGTTGCAATATCTTTTTTTATTGCTCCTTCTTTAAGCATTTGTACAAATTTTTCTGCTTTTATATGCAGTTCATCTGTGCAATTTTTAGGTACTCCAACTATAATTCTTGAAGGATGAAGATTGTCATATAATGCTTTCCCTTCGCGAAGAAATTCCGGAGCAAATAAAATATTTTTTATTATTGAATATTTTTGGCTAATATTTTCTGTATAACCAACAGGAACAGTCGATTTAATTATTACTGTTGCTTCGTCATTTACTTTTGCGATGATTTCAAGTACCGCCTCTATTGATGATGTATCAAAATAGTTTTTATCAGGGTCATAATTAGTAGGAGTTGAAATAATTATATAATCTGCTTTGCTATATGCTATTTCGGCATCAGTAGTCGCAATTAAATTAAGCTTTTTATTTTGCAGGCATTCTTCTATTTCTTTATCAACAATAGGAGATTTTTTGTTGTTAATTAAATCTACTTTGTCTTGTACTATATCTACGGCTACAACTTCGTTATGCTGTGCTAAAAGTACGGCATTACTTAATCCTACGTATCCTGTTCCTGCTATTGCTATTTTCATACTGTATCCTCTTTTACATATAATGTTTTTTTACTGCGTGCAGTGCATAGCAAATAAAACAATATGCGCTCTTTACTAAACTTAGTTTTTCATATTCACGGTATAATTTCCAATGCCGTTTTATGGCTTTAAATCTGTTATGGCTTATTGAGCCTTCTACCCTGCGGTATTCGGCCAGGTTTTCCTGTAAACCATAGGCTTTAAAACCACGTTTCATTAACAGCCACCATGTAAGATGGTCCTGACCAGCTCGCACTAAAGGCATTTGGAAATTTCCTGTTTGCTTTCTATCTACAATTACTGTTAAACAGCCTATAATTGTATTTTTTAGGCTTTGTTCATAAGTTAATGACTTTGGTACTTTTATTATTCTTAGTTTTTCATCAGGCTTTAATTTTAAATATTGATAGTTCGTAAACGTAAACGCATATCTGTTTTTCTGCATAAACTCTATTTGTTTTTGCAGTTTTTCTTTTTTCCAAAGGTCATCGCTGTCTAAAAAGGCGATATACCTGCCTTTGGCATTTTGTAGTGCTGTATTGCGTGCAACTGCGGCGCCGCTGTTTTGTTTTAGGTTTATCAGCTTTATACGTTTATCTTTAGCGGCATAGCTTTGTACAATTTCTGCTGTGTTATCTTTGCTGCAATCGTTTACTATCAGCATTTCCCAGTTTGTATAGGTTTGGGCAAGCACGCTTTCTATTGTTTCTGCTATGTAGGCTGCTGCGTTGTATGCCGGGGTTATTATTGATACTAAATCATCAATATATTGCTGATGTAGTTCGTCTGTATTGATTTGCTGCTCTTTGTTTTTAACTTCAGCCAATTACTTTACTCCTTCGGTGCTTT
>ENA-OWRJ01001833-OWRJ01001833.1-human-gut-metagenome-genome-assembly--contig:-NODE-1833-length-20459-cov-5.575181_pt1 | contig 20459 bp, 18 predicted proteins | sample MGYA00248269_ERZ651897 | MGnify/ENA primary metagenome ERZ651897 (study PRJEB26924, sample SAMEA4378252) | human gut metagenome | biome: human gut; feature: human-associated habitat; material: faeces...
CGCTCTTGATAGAGGCAACGGCGAAGGTGTGACGCAGATCGTGGAAGCGTGTGGCCGGTGCGCCGATGTTTCGGACGATACGCTTGAAGCAGTCGTACACAGTTCGATAAGACAGATAGCCGCCGGTTTGGTTGGTGAATATGAGGCCGTGCTCTTCCCATGCATCGCCGGCCTCCGTTCTCATACTGTTTTGCTCCAGCTTTTGAAGTCGGAACAACTGAATCACCGAGGGGGCCAGCGTCAGACAGCGGCTCTTGTTATTCTTTGGCGGAGAGAAGTAATACTCTCCGCCCTTTTTCTGCTCCCTGCGAAGCTGTCGTTTTACCGTGAGAGTACCTGCCTGAAAGTCAATGTGTTCCCAACCGAGACCGAGCACTTCACCTTCGCGCAGGCCAGTAAACAGAGCAATCTTATAGAGGTATTCGTGCGGATGCCCCTGCACCTCGCGCGGAAACACAGGGACCTGATCTTCCTCCAAGGGGTGCATCTCTTTTCTGGTGATGCGTGGGAGAATGCACGCTTCGGTCGGGTTTGTACGAAGATAGCCAATCAGAACAGCTTGCTTCAACGCCTTGTGCAGCACGCCGTGAATGTTCTTGATGGACTTTGCGGAGAGAGGAGCAGCATCAGGTTTTGACGGCTTGGCAAGCTCGTTGTAGAAATGCTGCACCGTGTGAGCATTCAGTGCGTCGAGACGGATGTGACCGAGATGCGGGTCGATATACAACTCAATGGTGCGCTTGTAAAGATATGCGGTAGACGCCTTGATTCCAACAAGATAATCCTGTGCCCAAACGGCCATCCATTCGGCGACACTGAGCTTACAGGGAGCAACATAGGTCTTTGCATCAATTTCGGCTGTGATCTGCCGAAGCTTCTGCGCGACCTCCTTCTGCGTTTTCCCCGTGATGCTGCGCTGGATCTGCTTGCCGGTACAAGCGTCGTACCCCTCGGTATAGCGCCCTTGCCAGTAGGTATATTCTTTGCCGTTACGAGTGGTTGTGATTTTTCGGATAGAACCGGCACCGTTAGCGCCTTTTTTATTTTCATTCTTGCGCGACATATATCCTCCTTTCCACCGCGCAGGACATATCTAAGTAATATGATACGCCCTGCGCAGCAGAAATGCAAAGTATTATTTGAAAGGCATCCGCCTTTATTTCTCGCGGCCTCCCAAGAACTCGATCAGCGCGTTCTTGGGGATACGCACCTGTCGGCCGACGCGGATGCTGCGGAGCCTGCCGCTGCGGACCAGCTCATAGGCTGTGTTGCGCCCGATGCCGAGGATCGGCATCAGCTCCTCCACGCGCAGCGTCACGGGGAGGTCATCAAGGGAGCGGTACTTATTCTCCATCGCGGCCCCGCTTTCTGACCGACGCAAGGTAAATGTTCGTTACGTCGGCACGCTCGTGGCCCAACAGACGGGAGACTGCATAGTGCGCGTCAATGGCGCTCATGCCGTCCTCCGTCAGCCTTGTGTACTTCTCCGCGGCATAGGTGTGCCGAAGCCCGTGGAAGGTCAGACGGCGGTCCGAGCCCTCGTCGCTGATCTCGTTGCGATGACGATAGATAAACAGCTCCAAGGCGTTGATGGCACGGTCGGTGGGAACATCGTCCGGCACCAGCAGCTTGTGGCCGCGCTCGGTCTGTGCCAACACTCTCTTCAACATCATTAGGATACGCTCATCCTCGATGGGGACGGTGCGCACCTTGCCGCCCTTGCCTTTTATGGTGAGGGCGTTTTCGCGTAATGCCCGTTCTGCTGCCGCTGTGTCAATGCGGAAGCACTCATGAATACGAAGCCCCGCATAGCGCCCAAGATAAAGCGCGAGAATGAAGTCATCGCGGTTTTCCACCATTGCCTTGCCGAGCAGACGGTTGAACTCCGGCCCACTCCATGTCCGGTCGAGCTGCCCGAACCGGCGGCGCTCCAGCCCGACGCCTAACTCGCTGTTCGTTGGCAGCGTATACTTCGGGTGGGACATCTTATCGTGGAAGAAGCGGATAGCGGCGAGGTCGGTTTTTATGGTGCCGGCAGACTTGCCGGTATCCTGTAAATACAGCACATAGCTCATCAGATGCTTGCCACTGATGTTCTCCAGCTTTTGCAGATGGTACTCTGCAGTGAGGTAGGCGCAGAACCGTTTGCACGCCTCGTAGTAGCGCGCCTTGGTACGAAAGCTGCCTTGACGGTTGTGCCGTGCCAGCCTGTCAAGCTGTGCGACGAGGGTGAGGAAGATGCCTCTATTTTGAACAGCAGACATATCCAAAAATCTCCTTAGAAATTGTAATTGTGTTCAGATGGGCGCACTTCACCCGTTGGCAAAAAATTCCGTTTCCGCTTCCTTTCCACGGAATGGAAGCCCTTGAACGGTGAAAAAGCCTTGCGGCGTCTACCGTTTTGCGGTGCGACCCGAAACCTGTCTCTTTTTACTTTTGCCTCGGTCAGTACGATACCGCGTGGGGCGTGCGCCCTGCCATCTGCGATGGCGGCGGTGAACACCAGGCCGCTGAACTCGGCTGCAGCTGCTGACAAATCGGAAGCAGTTGCCGGTGTTCTTTGACCCGCACCGGCTGCGGATCGGTGGTGTGCTGTTCCTGCGCCGCCGGTTCGGACACACTGCCCGGGCGCGGGGGAGAGACCTTTGCCGCGGTCTCGGGGGCGTTTCTCCTGCATCTCAAACCGCCCCAATCTGAGAGGAATCCGTTCTTTCTTTTAACTGCTTGACCTTCCTGTGGCCTCGTGGCCCCCGGCTGGCAGGACCGGCGGCTGCTCCAACGAGCGAGACTCCATACAAAAATACAAAAAGAGACGCGGCAGACCGGATGTCTGCTTCGTCTCTTCATTTCTTCGGCAAGGCGCAAAGAAACGCCCTGTCACTTTATACATTCTTCGCCTGTTAATTTAAGTGTTCTTCTAAATATTCTACGTTCTTTTCGGAACGATAGGGCGCACTACACCCTATGTTTTCGCCGTTCCTCCCTAACTTACTCCACCCTCACTTACTTCGCCCTTGAATACGATATCACTATATCAGACTTGCCCGGGGCTGTATAGTTGGAGTTTTTCCATAGTCTACAGAATACAAAAAGAGACGAACTGGCATAAAGCTACCTTTCGTCTCTTTCGTAAGCGCTCAATAACCGCACGGGATAAAAGACAGCCGAGGGATCTCTAACGAGATCCCTCGGTGCATTGATGTTTGTTTTCAGCTCCGTGCAGGCAGCCTGCATGGTCTTGGACCACGGGAGAAACTGCATCAGATCCTCCTGGCTCGGAGTCTTGCCCAAATAGGGCAGTTCTGTCAAAAGCAGTTTCAGATAACGATACGGTTCCAGTCCGTTCGCCTTGGCAGTCTCTACCACTGTGTAAACAATGGCACTGGCGTCTGCCCCCTTCGGCGTATCACAGAACAGCCGGTTTTTTCGCCCTACGGTGAACGGGCAGATCGCATTCTCTGCGTAATTGTTGGAAATATCTACCTCGCCATGTTCCAAAAACGCATTCAGGAATTTCTTCTGGTTCTTAGCATAAGTCACGGCATCAGCCAATTTGCTGCCCGGCACCGGATCCAGAGTTTCAAGCCACCACCAATAAGCCTCAAGCAGAGGCTCCGCCTCCACCTGACGCGCTGTCTTTCGCACCGAACTGCTCAAATGCGCATATTTTCGCTCTGCGGCGAAGAGCTTGCTGCAATAGTCATAGCCTACTGCTGCCTTGGAATTCTCCTTTGTCGCACCGGGCGGCATGGCTTCCCGCCATTTGCGCCGCATATGCGCCCAACACCCGCATCTTGTAACGCCTTCCACCTGATTGTATCCGGCATAGCCATCTGTCACAAGATAGCCATGGAACCCCTTCAGGAAGGCTGCTGCGTGCTTGCCGCTGCGGTTGGGCTGATACTCAAAGTACCGCACCGACTGACCGCTCCGCTCGCTGCCGGCATAGACCCACATCCGCGATTCTGAGGCCGCTGCCTTTCCATCCTCCTTCAGGACCTGAACAACGGTCTCATCCGCATAAATGGTACTGCTGCCGAGCAATTCCTTCTTCAGCGTGCGGTATAGCGGCTTCAGCCAAGTCTGTGCCGTCCGAATGACCCAGTTGGCCATGGTGGCGCGGGACAGAGCAACTCCTTCGCGCGCCCAGATCTTTTCCTGGCGTGCCAGCGGCAGACCGTCCACTTACTTCCGCACCATAATATCCGCTACTGTACTGGCCGATGCCAGACTGTGCTTGAGCAGGAAGGGCGGCGTTACCGTGGTTACCAAATGGGCATACCCGGTCTTTTCCTCACAGGGCTTACAGGCATAGGTCACCGCATAATACTCCAAAAGACTGCACTGACGCGGAATGACCTCCAGACGTCTGGATACCAGCTTTTTCCCGATCATGGCCATTTTACTGCCGCATACATCACAAATGAGTTCTTCCTCCGGCAGGGTGATAAGGATCTCCTTTACCGGAAGACCGGCAGCCAGCTCGTCCATCGTCCGCTTCGGCTTGCGGTATGTGCCGGCACGAGGATCGTTTCTTCCGTAGGCTCCGGCGCCTTTGGATCCTGCTCCGCTTCTGCTTCATTGAAAATACCGACCTGATTCGGCATGACATAGTCCTGCTTCTCGCTGGGCGAACCGAAGTGGGCACGCTGCGCGTTGAGCAGGAGTTCATTCATTCGCTCGAGCTTCTGGCGCAGATCCCTGTTTTCCTTTTTCAGTGCATCGTTCTCTGCCTGCAGCTGCGAAAAAGCGGCAGTGTTATTGGCTGCAGAAGGATTTGTTCTGCCCATTTAACACCACCGCCTTTTCTCTCATTTCTTGGCTATATTGTACCATAAAATGAGCTTAAAGTACAGCACTTTCTCTAAAATAGATCTTGCTTTTTACACTTTTGGATGGCCTTCGGCTGCTCCGGCTTCAGCCCCTCCATGAGCCACCGAAAGCTTCGCTTATCCAACAACCGAAGCTCCTGCTCCGATCTTGGCCACTGAAACGCACCGTTGTTTAACCGCTTGTAGAGCAGCACATACCCATCCCCTGAGAAATACAGCGCTTTGATCCGGTCTGTCCGCCGCCCGCAAAACAGAAACAGGCTGTCCTTACACAGTGGCGCCCCGAATTGCTGTGACACGATGGCGGCAAGACCGTCTATGCCCCGGCGCATATCCGTATAGCCGCAAGCCACATAGTATTTCTCTACCCGACTCAGGTCTATCATGTTTGCTGCAGCGAACGCAGGACTGCGGCGACTGCATCGATGTCCACATGTCCCGGCAGTACCATGCTGGCTCCATGATACTCTATCCGCAGTTCATCCAGCTTCTCACGATCTTCTAACGCCACAAGCTGCGGGATCCCGCGTTCCATTGCGGACTCGCGCAGTTTTTTCAGCCAATAGTAATAGCTCTTTTCGCTAATCCCTTGCTGCGCACAGAATTCCCGATTATTCAAGGGGCTATCTTTGCGCTGCTGCATAAGCTGCCGCCACTGTTCCACTCGGTATGCTTCTCGTACTTGCATGACTTCTGTCATCCCTTATTCCTCCCATTCTCTCGAAAAACTTACCGGAAGTTTTTCGACATATGGGAAGATTTTCGCACACCTTTCTCCTTTGTTCCAGCCGTGCCATTATTGAGCGCTTACTCTCTTTCCAATATGCTGAGTAGTTGCAAAACCATCCAGCAAAAATCCATACAAACGTAGAGCAAATCTACTCCTCAAAAGGGCATAATAATCCCCTATAAGTGTTACATAACGTACAAACCTAACAAACGTACACAGGCGGATCTCTCCGCACATAGGCCAAACGGCCTACGCCTCCGAGGAGGAAAGCGTGCATAGAATCAATTACAATTTTTATATACCACAAGATACGGTATATGTCAAGCGATAATTTTTCAAAATGTGGTGTCTCATCAGGCTGCGGCAGATTTTCATAATGCGTATTGTGTACATATTCCGTGCGTAACATCGGTTCATGATTTCGGCAAAGTCGTATTGCTGCCGTATAAATGGTGTATTGACGGAACCCTTGAGTTTTCACCTATATAATAAGGCCTACAAAGTAAACCAACATCGCTACCCGCGAAGTTCAGTCAATGCTGTTTTTTAACAGACTTAAACGCCCAAGCAATGCTCGAGCGCTTCGAAAAAAAGCAGATAACTATTTGACAGATTTTATCTCTAAGGTTTTGCCTATTGCGGCCTTTCAAACCATTGAGGTAATAACCTTTTCGTTGTTACCTCTGTCCAGAACCTTCATGTCAGAAATGTCCTTATACCAGTTTGAACCGCCGGTAAGTGAATCTGTATAGAGGGCAGCAGTATTGGCAGAAGTTGTATTACCCTCGTCAATCAGTGTAAACGGCAGGTTCGGATTTTTCCCATGCCGATATTGATGGCAATGTTCTTTGCCTCAGTAAGAAAGATTGCGCTCACGTCGAGGACTGGCGCAACCGTCCCCATTGCAGGGCGGGCGCTATCCATACGTCTACATGGACAGCATCTACCCGCGCCGCAACTGGGGCGGAGAGCACAAAAATGTGGCGATTCTGGTGGCAATCGCCGTGAAATAGGATTGTTTTCGTGAGGTTTTAGGTGCCGCTGAGGGCATGAAGGAGGCCGTGGGCGAGGTGTTCCCGGACGACAAATACCAGCGCTGCACGGGGCATTTCTACCGCAATGTTTTCTCTGTTGTGCCTAAATCCAAGGTCAAAATTGTAGCAAAAGTGCTCAAGACGATTCACGCCTATGAGAGCAAAAAGGCGTCCTGTGGCTTCGTGTTTCAGTTCATTGATCGTCGTTTATTGCGCGCCCCTGAACATTATAGTGCCGGGAAGCTGCGAAGCTTCCCGACACTATTGTCCCATGCGTAATCCAGCCACCGTCAGCTTTGACGTTTACGGCCCTAGTGTCGTGTGTGGTATTGCAGCTCCAATCCATCCCTGCAGCGCACGGGTGAGCAAGCTAATTATTGCTTACCCTATCCTCTCTTTAAAAACGCAGTGATGCAGTGCAGAGAACCACGACCCTTGAGAATTTCTGAGATATCCACGGTATCAATATTTACGCCATACTTGTCCAACATTTCCTGTGTACGGGGGTTCCCTTGTGCCATAAGGATGTGATTAGGCTCCAACGCAACAAAGTTGCATGCCAATGTTCTGAATTGCTCCGTGCGGGAGGGAATCTCAAGAATCTCGTAGCCCTTTTTCTTGAGCATATCAATGATGTCATAAGGCACCTGCGCTGCATGAACAAGGACCTTGTCATGACTAATTGCGTTCATAATACCATCAATGTGGATGTTGCTATACGGCTGCTGCATATGATAAACAGTAACGCCCATACGCTCAAGCTCAGTTTTAACCTGCTCATAGCCGCTGCGATTGCAGCGTGACCCCGTTGAAACAACACAGGTATGTCGATCGACCCACATAGCATTTGCTCCCTCAAACATACCATCACCGGCAATTGTTTTGAGGATTGGAACTCCGATTTTAGCAAGAGCTTCGGCAACATAGCGTTCCTCGCCGCGACGAGCTGCCATGCCGGGGCGGGTAATGATTGCCCCCTCCGGCGTCATAAACATCAAATCACGGCAGAAAACAGCATTTGGCCTGTCTTCAAGCTGATGCTCTACATAGTAAACCTTTGCGCCAAAGTCCGTATAGGCCTTAGCCACATTATCGTGTTGTCGGCGCATAAGCTCAACGTCGATCGGCTCGTCTGAAAAACGAACTGCTTTTGGATCAAAGCTTTCAACTTCCTTCCCGGGGCGACGCATCAAAACTGCACGCAGCGTTTCAACCTCAGAGCAAACGCCCCATTCACCCCAATACTCTGTAATATCCTCCTCAAAGGATGTTTCCTTTGGGAACCATCGCTCACCGAGCAACGCGTCAATGTCCATTTTCAAGGTGTCCATCATGTTATGTATTCTCCTATGAGTTGTATTGTTATCGCCCGTTCACCAAGTGGCAAGCCACAAAGTGACCCGGTTCCGTCTCCACATATTCCGGTGTCTTTTCAAGGCACTGCGCCATGCAGTGCTCGCAGCGGCCAGCAAATCGGCAGCCTGGTTTTGGGTCGATCGGGCTGGATACCTCACCCCGAATGAGCTGGAAACCCTTTTTGCGACTCTCCAAATCAGGCTCCGGGATAGCGGCCAAGAGGGCCTTTGTATAAGGGTGGAGCGGCTTTTGAAACAATTCGTCAGAGCTTGCAAACTCAATGCAGGTTCCTAGATACATGACCATAATTTGGTCCGAGATATGCTTGACAACGGATAAATCGTGCGTGACGAACATATAGGACAGATTTAGTTCATCCTGAAGGTCCATCAAAAGGTTTAGTATTTGGGCCTGAATTGACATATCAAGTGCAGAAACAGGCTCATCACAAACGATGAAGCGTGGCTGCAGCGACAGCGCACGCGCAATGCCGATACGTTGACGGCGCCCTCCGTCAAGTTCGTGAGGGTAAGCATCAGCGTAACGTCTGGCAAGCCCAACCATATCCATCAGCTCAACCGCCCGGTTCATAATTTCGCGCCGCGTCGGATAAGACTTATGGATGAACATATATTCCGAGATCGTTTCAATCACGGATTTTCGTGGATCAATGCTTGAGTAAGGATCTTGAAAGATGATCTGCATTTCGCGGCGCAACGGCCGCATCTTACGGATATTGAGGCTGGTAATGTCTTTTCCGTCGAAGATAATATGACCGGCGGTCGGCTCAATAAGCTTGAGGATTGTACGGCCCAATGTGGACTTTCCGCAGCCTGACTCGCCAACAACACCAAGCGTTTCACCCTGATAGAGCTTAATGTTGATTGAATCAACAGCATGCAGTGTGCCACCTCCTACCTTAAAATACTTTTTCAGGTCTATTGTTTCTAACAGAGGGGCGTTGCCCTTATCATCCATTCGTATTCCCTCCTACACCTGTTTTTTGCCTATCCGGATCAAATAGATGGCAGTAGAGCTTATGACTCCCCTCGCCGCATATTTTTGGCTTTTCCGTTCGACAAATCTCCATGCACTTTTCACAGCGCGGTGCGAATTCGCATCCCTTTGGTAAATTTGTAGGATCCGGCATAAGACCTAAAATAGGTTTAAGCCGGCGTGCCTTTGTTGTCAGATTTGGAATGGAACCAAAGAGACCCTCTGTATAGGGGTGGTGCGACGGCGCGAGAAAAATATCCTCTACGGTACCAGCCTCTACGATTTTTCCTGCATACATCACGCACACATCATCACAGGTTCGCGCAACAATGCCCAAATCATGTGTAATCATCAGCATTGAGGTTCCGAGCCGACTCCGAAGTTCCGCGATCATGGCCAGAACCTGAGCCTGTATCGTGACATCCAATGCAGTTGTCGGTTCATCCGCAATGAGCAGCTCTGGCTCGCAGCACAACGCCATAGCGATAACAACGCGCTGCTTCATACCGCCTGAAAACTGATGTGGATACTCGTGCTTTCGCGATGGCATAATGCCGACCAACTGGAGGATCTCGTCGATTCGCTGCTCTACGGCATCATTAGATAGTTCAGGCCTGTGAAGTCGAATTGCCTCTCCAATTTGATCGCCGACTGTGTAGACCGGATTCAGCGAAGACATCGGGTCTTGAAATACCATAGAGATGCGGTTTCCTCTCACGACCCGCATTTGCTCCTCGTCAACATGGAGCAAGTCTTCGCCTTCAAAGCGGATTTCTCCGCCTTTAATACGACCTGTCGTTTCTGGCAAAAGGCGAAGAATACTCAGCGCTGTTGTCGTTTTGCCAGCGCCGGTCTCGCCGACGAGACCGAGTGTTTTTCCCTTTTCGATTTGAAAGCTGATACCGTTGACAGCCTCCACAACCTCTATGTCAGTTTCATAAGTAACCCGAAGATCCTTAATCTCCAAAATCGGGCTTTTTTCATTTTCCATTATAGCTCCCCTCCCGTGGCGTACCTTATGACTTCAAATGCGGGTCCAACGCATCGCGCAGACCATCGCCGATAAGATTCACTGAGCAGGCCGTAACAATGATAGATAGTGCGGGAAATGCCATCAAATGAGGCGCTTTTCTCATAAATTCGCGAGCCTCCGAAAGCATCTGCCCCCACTCCGGCTGGGGGGCCGGCATACCGAGGCCCAAGAAACTCAGCGTCGATTCATAGATAATAATTTTTGCGATGTTCAACGTGGTGTTAACAATAATAACGCCAATTGCATTGGGGATAATATGTGAGAGAATGATGCGAAATCCGCTCGAACCGCCAGCCTTTGCCGCCTCGACATAGTCCTGTTCAGAAAGCGTAAGTACCTCAGAGCGAACCAGCCGGACATAGTTGGTAAAATACGCCAAAGTCAGCGCAATGATCAAATTGGTAAAGCTGGCACCCAACGCATATACGACCGCCATGGTAAAAAGAATGTCAGGAACCGACATAAAAATATCCAGCGACCGCATGATAATGCTGTCTACCTTGCCACCAAAATAGCCAGCGACTGCACCGAGAAGGCTGCCAAACAGGCATGAAGAAATCGTCGCAAGAATCGCAATAGCAATGGAAACACGTCCACCGTAGATAATACGCGCGAAAATGTCGCGTCCGTATCCGTCGTTGCCGAAAAGACCCCCTACGGAGGGCTTTGCAAGCATTAAATCCATATTCTGTGTAATTGCCTTATCATAGGAGATAAACAGTGGCGCGCCCACCAAGATCACCGTCAGCACGACCAGCAGCACCAGTCCAATCACGGCTCCCTTATTCTTTTTGAATCTGCGCCATATCTCTTTCCATTTCCCGTCACTTTTGTAGTCTTCATTCAAGTTTTTTTGGGCCGCCATTTGCTCACTTCCTCCCAGATTTTGTGTATTTGGCGCGAATGCGAGGGTCGATCATCGCATAAATCAAATCCACGACCAGCATAACAACGGTAAAGCAGATCGAGATCAGAATCGTTCCGGCAATGATGACCGGCTCATCCTTATAAGTAATACGCTCGACAATCAGGCTGCCGATACCTTGCACAGAAAACAACTCCTCTGCAACCACAGCGCCACACAGCAGAAGGCCGAGGCTCATGCCAACTTGTGTGATAACAGGAAGAAGCGCATTCTTCAACACATGCTTCCAAATTACAGTACGTTCGCTGGCACCCTTAGCGCGTGCAGTTCGGACATAGTCCTGACGAATCGCATCTAACATAGACGACTTGGTAAAGCGGAAATTCTGTGCGGCAATGGGAAGTGAGATTGCCAGTGCTGGCATGATATAGCCTGTCCAGTTCGGAATGCCGTAAGACGGCAGCCACTTGAGCTTGAGTGCAAAGAAGAACAGTAGTACAAGGCCGAGAACAAAGGTCGGTACAGCAGCCAACAGGAAGGAGATAACTGAGGAAATCGTATCCATGGGTGAATATTGCTTCACAGCAGCATAGATTCCCAGAGGAATTCCGATGGCTGTTGAGAGAATCATTCCAATGAACGCCAGCTTTAATGTCATAATATACCGCGGCCATATCTCATCGAATACATTTTGCTTGGTAACATAAGAAATGCCAAAATCCTGGTGGAGAAACATATTGCTGAGATAGTTCACAAATTTCTGAAAAAACGGCAAGTCATATCCGATCGCATGGTTATATGCATCCACATCCGCCTGAGAGACACCAGATCCGAGAATAGCACGTCCCGGATCTCCCGGCGTTATGTTCATAATCAGATAGATAATCAAAGTCACGCCGATAATGGTTGGAATTAAAAATAGGATACGCTTTGCGATGTATTTCTGCATACTTGCCCCCTTTTTTGAGAGATCAGCTATCGTCAGCCTAAGGACCAACGATAGCTGATCCACTTATCCTACAGGAAAGAGTTTATTTAGCCCAACTGATATCGGTCAGGTGGTAGTAGAATGGGTTAATGCTGTCAATCTTTACGCGGTCAGACCATGCAATGCCGACGGCTCCATGATAAAGGGGCAGGATTGTCTTGGTATCCATAATCATGCTCCACAGCTCAGTGTAAATATCATATCGTTCCTTGGTGTCGGTAGCAAGAACCCCCTGATCAACCAGATCCTCAATCTTTTGCCAGTCAAATGTGTTTTTATCATCTTTATAGCAGACAACATACATTCCGACAGACTCTGAATCAACCTGTTGGCGAATGTTATTGTAATCATAGTTACCACTGTCCGAATATACACACATATCATAGTCAAGTGCATAGAGGCGTTCTGTCACAGGACCAGTTTCGCCGATTTCAACATTGGCGATCATACCATTCTCGCCCAAGCATGCCTGAATGACAACTGCAGCCTTTGCTTTCGGTGCCGTATCGGCATTGTAGGTCAGGATGGTACCGACATTGATACCCGCAGCAATCTGCTCTTCGGAAAAGCCGGCATCAAGCAACGCCTGATGGCAGGCATCCTTATTATAGTCATAGGTTTTAAACCTTCCATCACTAGCGCGCGGAGCGGTTGCTACATAGTCAGGAACCATGTATTCATATGCTACTGTACCATAGCCGCTGGTCGCAGCCTTAACAACGCTTTCCTTATTAATAGCATAGAATATCGCTTCACGGACTTTGGGATTGGCAAGAATACCATTGTTAGACGGGGATTGATAGTTGATGCCGAGAAACTGAATATCGTTCGCCTTTGCCAGTGTGCAACGTCCTTGGGCAGAGGATTCAATGTCCTCCCACTCGGACAAGGGCGCATCCATGAGATAGTCAAGCTCACCATTCTCATATGCGATGACTGCCGCAGCGTCCTCGGTGATAAGACGGTATTCAACATTTTTGATTGCCGGTGCGCCCTGCCAATAATTTTCATAGGCCTTCAGCTTCACGCCGGCGGAAACATCATACTCAGATACGTAATAAGGTCCCGTTCCCGCTGTATGCGGCCTGGTTCCAAAGGGAACCCCGCTATCAATGATTTCCTGATATTCTCTCTTGCTGTAAATTTTAATGGTAAAAAAGGTGTGAGAGATGGCAGAATAGGGATATTTGAGCGTCATGATTACAGTTTTGTCACCGTCTGCCTTGATCGAGTCGATCATAGAGGTCACATAACCGAATTTAGAATTCTGCATTGCCAGCTCATAGCTGAATACGACGTCCTCTGCCGTAAGAGGATCTCCGTTCTGGAAGGTGGCATCCACAAGCTCGATGGTATAGGTAAGACCATCTTCACTGACCTGAATATCCTTTGCCAGTAGGTTGTAGTAGCCGCCTGCAGACTCATCAATGCCATAAAGGCCTTCAAAAAGTTGAACATAAGTGATTTTATTGCCTTCCATGGCAGAGGTCTGTTGCCAGTCGGTGCTTTGGAGCGCAGAGGAAAGCCGGAGGTAAAGCGTGTCCTTATCATCGCTCACCGATGGGGTATTGCCCTCGCTGCCGCAGCCCGCAAATAGGCTGAGCATCATTATGATAGCCATCAGGAGACTGATATATTTCTTCGTCTTCATTTTGCTGAGGCTCCTTTCATATCCCATTTGCTAATATTAACCGCGTTTTAAGAATGCGGTACAGCAGTGCATAGCGCCGAAGCCCTTAAGGACTTCATCAAACTGAATGGGAATAACCTTGATTCCGTTTTTCTCCAGTAACTCTTGTGAGCGCGGATTACCAGCTGGCATAACAACCAAGCCCGGTTCAATAGCAACATAATTGATTGCAAGGGTCTCCTTAGCCTCATTTCTCGAGGGACACTCAAGTAGCTTAATTCCCTTTTTCTTCAGCGCATCACAAACATCATAGGGGACCTGAGAGGCGTGGATCATAGCAACATCATGACTTGCCATATTTACTAATCCGTCAATGTGCGCATGACCATAGGGAATCTGCATATGAATAATCTGCGTTACTCCCATACGTTCAAGCTCATAGCGAACCATTTCATAGCCCTCGCGATTTGTACGTACACCGCTTGCAAGGATTACTGTATGGCGATCAATCCACATTCCCATTGCACCCTCAAAAGTCGCGCCGCCACAAATCGTGCGAATAATCGGTACACCAAGATCGGCCAATTTCTTTGCCGCATAACGCTCCTCGCCTCTGCGAGCTTCCGTTGCAGGACGAGTAACGATTGCGCCTTCTGGTGTCATGAAGACTAAATCGCGGCAGAAAAGTGCGTTGGGGCGGTCACTGCGCTGCTCATCGACATAGTGTACCTGTACACCATGTGCGCGGTATACATCGGCAAGTGCATCATGCTGAGCACGGAACTTCTCGGGGTCGATTGGAGCCCGGAATCGAGCGGCTTTCCAGTCAAAATTCTCTACTTCTTTTCCGGGACGGCGCATCAAAACCGCTTTAAGCTTATCGACCTCTGAGCACACGCCCCAGTCGCCCCATATACTGCTCATATCCTCAGTGATTGTCGTCTCGAGTGGGAACCACCGCTCACCAGCAAGAGCATCAATGTCATGTTTTACATCTGTCATTAGCATTATCCTCCTCGTTTTTAAAGCAGATTCAACGATTTCGGCCTTCAATGAGACCACGTCGTTGTGCTACTTGTATACCAGCAAAATGTGTGCCAGAACGAGGGCATCAAACATAAAATTATACTAATTTTATAGAGTTCTTTGCTATTTTTACAGAATTCTTTGCTATTCCGAGTTTTTATGCAACACCGCCGCTCTTTGAGCCGCCGATTTAAGCTAAGCAGGAGCGTCGGCCAGTTCGTCTTCCAGCTCCTAATTGCCAAAAATTTTTGCATATACGCAAAAAATTTTGACACATAGGTGTCAAAATTTTTTGACTAACGATTCATACGTCAATTTTATATTTCTTCATTTTGTACATAAAAGCCTGTCGAGAAATACCGATTAGTCGTGCAGCCTCTGCATATGTAGAGGTTTTTTTCAGCGCATCCTCAATGATTCTCTTTTCCACGGAATGAATCTGGTCATTTAATCCGGAAGGCCCCTCATCAGCGCCAGTGCTACATGGCAATGAATCTTTCTCATGTTGCCCGCATTGTTGTACAATATAGCCCGTCAGATCCCTCGCATGAATACATTTCCCTTGTGCGACATTAAAGGCACCCTCTATCGTATTGCGAAGCTCTCGGACATTTCCGGGCCACGGATATTCCTCAAACATTTTTTTTACTTCTTCATCAACACCGAAAATGTCCTTTTTCATACTACTATTGAACTTGCTTATGAAATATTTCATCAAAAGCTCGATATCGCAGCGTCGCTCCTGCAGCGTCGGCATATCCACCCGAACAACACTTAGTCGATAGAGCAAGTCCTCGCGCAGCTTTCCTTTACGAACGCATTCCTGCGGGTCTTCATTCATTGCTGCAACGATTTTAACATCGACTTCGAGTGGCTTATAGCTGCCCAGACGGCAGACACGCTTTTCCTCAATTGCACGCAGCAGCTTTGGCTGAACGCTAATATCCATAGAATTGATCTCATCAAGAAATAACGTTCCCCCATTTGCAATCTCGAAAAGTCCCGGCTTGTTTTCGGCTCCAGTGTAGCTTCCCTTGGTTGTACCGAAGAGGATGCTCTCCAGCAGCGTCGCAGGTATTGCGGCACAATTTTGAGATACAAATGCCTTGTCTGCCCGGTTGCTTGAGGTGTGAATAGACTGAGCGATCAACTCCTTTCCTGTACCAGACCGTCCGGTGATCAGCACTGTCGAATCTGTTTTTGAGATCAATGGGATTTTTCGTTTAATCGCCTCAATATCTTCTGAGCAGGTTATAATATCATCAACGCAGTAAAAAGGCCCCTTTCTCGTGTGAGCAGAGTGAAGATTGATGCTTTGCTTTTCGTAGAAACGACTCGCGTATCTTGATACATCAATTGCCCCTATGATCTCGCCTGTACCTCCTGCGCGAATCGGCATAGTAGTATTAACGGATTGAAATACCTCCTCGCGGCAGGTAATCAAGGTCTGGTATTCGTTGTAAATCGGCTCGCCGCTACGCAACACCCGCATAATCGTACTTGTTTCCTCGGTCAGCCCCGGATAAATATCAAGAACATGCTTGCCGACTAAGTCTTCCTGCTTAGCGCCGCTGATATCAGGACGGTATGTCATAAAAAACTCGATATAGCCTTTGTTGTCTGTAACAATTAGGCCATCATAATAATTATCAAGTTTAAATAATTGTTCAATGTAGTTTGATAACATAACAGGCCCCCCCCTCGCACAACCTTTCTTCTGCCGTTTTCTATATATGGCATTAACCTCTATGGACTTCTCTGTGTCCGCCTTAACTATTTCGCTGAGAAGGTTACAGATTGTTGCTGCAATACGCATGCAATACAGATGTTGATTACCCGGTGTATAAGCGGAATTATCTTGATAAAAAACTCATTTCAGCAGTATGCTTCCTGCAAAGCTTCATCGGCAAGGAGGCATATGCCCATTGTTGCCTCAACGTTTTTTTCGTTGAGAAGAAGGCGGGATATCCATCGCCATGCGGTATTTTGCAACAGCACGTCGACTGACCTCAATGCCGAGCGCTGATAGCGCTATACGCACTGACTCATCCGAAAGTGGTGCTTCTGGATTCTCTGTCTTGATCAAGTCTTGGATGCGTTGCCTGACGGCCTGGGAAGAAACGGAAGCATCCGAGCGAATAGCAGTCGTGAAGAAGCTGCGAAGAGAGTCGGTTCTGCCACGATACTGAATATATTTATTCTGTATTGCACGGCTTACCGTAGATGTGCTCATGTCCATTTTTTCCGCCGTCTGCTGCATCGTGACCGGCGTAAGAGTTCCACCTGAGCAAAAGAAGTCGTGCTGCTCCGCAGCAATCAGCGTAAGCAACCGTAAGATCGTATCGCACCGCATATGGACCCCCTTGATGATGGCGTTTGCCTCTGTAAGTTTTTCGTGCACATATTGTTGCACGTTGGGGTCATCGGAAGTAGCAAGCAGCGCAGAGTATTCGGTGTTGACCGAAAGGCGGGGCAAAACGCGCCTGTTCAGCTCAATTGTCACACTGCTCTGTTCCACAGAAAATACCGCATCGGGTACGATGTATGCTATCGGCTCGCTGCTGGCAAAGCTACGTGATGGAATCGGTTCAAGCGCAAGAATCTTAGCGCCCGCCTGCTTTATCTCGCTTACGCCGGCACCCAACATTGCTGCAAGCCCCTTATAATCTCGTCTGCCTAACTGCTCTAGACCATTGCGAGCGATGCCTATTGTCAGGGGGTCTAATGAGCGGCTCTGCACCAGCTGCAGAATCAGACACTCAGAGAGGCTGCGTGCGCCGATGCCCGGCGGATCGAGCATTTGTATGGCATATAGTGCCTGCTCAAGGGAGAAAAACGGAATACCAAATTCCTTCGATAATTCTTCAAGCGGACAATCAAGATAGCCGCGCCCGTCGAGGCAGTCAATGAGAAAACGGCACAGCTGCAGCATCCCATCATCTACGAGGCGCATTTGCCCAATCTGTTCGTATTCAGATCGCATATCTTCGTTTGGCAGCTCTGTTTCATAGTAGGTCGGCATGCACACATCCAACAATGGATTAGAAAGCGCCACATCCTGCACATACTCACATAGCTCCGGTGCAGAAAGCTGGAGACAGTCCAACGACTGGCGCATCGTCTGCGTCAGCGCAAGCTTCTGCGATAAAACATGCGACTGTTTCAGCTCCACTATTATCCCCGCTCTCCATCGTGATGTCACATAGAGTATAGCATTTTTTCACCCACTTAACAAGTAATAATTCACAGCCTGCATTGCACTATCTGTCAGAAATAATATATTGCGCTATCTTGTGAAGAATGCGGCAAAGGTGGATGAATGTCAACTCAAAGGGTGTGTTTCCATGGGCACAGGTAGCGGCGCAAGTCATGGTAAAGCAAGCCAACTGCGTAATCGTCAGTATGGCCTCGGAAAGAGGCATGGAAGGGAGTGAAGGACAAAGCGTCTATGCCGCCAGCAAGAACGCAGTCAATTCCCTGAACCGCTCGTGGGCAAAAGAGCTGGGCAAGAAAAGGGGGCGTGTAGTCGGTGTGGTGCCAACATTCTGGAGGCAACAGGGCTACTTACACTCAGCTACGAAACGGCGCTTGCCTCCGCTCGTGGGATCAGCATTGATGAACTGCGGGTAGGCTACGCCAAAACTTCGAATACACCGATGGGACGCAGCAGAAAACTGTCGGAGGCAGCAAATACCACCCGCGCTTCTGCTTAGCGGCAGAGTCTCCTACACCCGCGGAGTGACGATCAATGTCGCTGTCGGAAAGGCGAGAGGGAAAAACGGTCGTTGAATATTTCTTTGTGCGTTGAAGTGCCATAAAGACCTTTGGGGTGGGGAAGAAGGGTCATAAGCACAACAATATATATATTTTTGAAAAACATATAAAAAGGCTCAATAGAATCGTGGGATATGTCCTGCACAGCGGCTAAAATTTAGCCTTATTTTTAGCCTTACTGCGTTGATATGAGATAAAATTATCCAACATGAGATGGCAAGAAATTTGCATTACTTTCCCATGTTATGGTACTGATTGGCACAGAAAGAGGCGAGTCAAAACGCCTTTTTGTCGGTTCGAGTCCTGTACCGCGCACCAGAAAAAACCTTGAAGCTTCAATGGCTTCAAGGTTTTTTATTGCCCTGAGGTGCCATTTACCCTTTATCGTACCCTTTATAAATTGAGAGCATTTGTCATGAAGCCTTCCATATGCATTCCTCCCATCTGTGAATTGCAGCCGGAATCCATCTTTTTCTCATTGCCGATTCAATCTATTGGGTGACACGAACTCTATAACTGCCGTGTACGCGGGCGAAAGGTGATGGATATTTACCGCAAACATACCGTTGCGGTAGTGAGCTGATTGTGGTATGATTCATCAAAAAGGCACAGGCCCGGCCTGTTTTCCCGCGTCCTGCGGCACAGGATAACAGGGAAGCGGAAACGGCGGGCGGGACCTTGAAAATTGACAAAACAGAAAGGATCACTTGACGATGAAACCCAAATTTGACGGCTACGCGGCGCAGTACGACGCCTGGTTTATGGAAAACGAAAACGTGTTCCAGAGCGAATTCCGCCTGTTTGAAAAGGCAATCGGCGATATTTCGGGGAAGCGCGTGCTCTCCGTCGGCTGCGGCAGCGGCCTGTTCGAGAGTATGATCGACTGCAAGAACATCGAGGGCGTTGAGCCCTCGCGCGACATGGGCGCGATCGCGCAGAAGCGCGGCATCAACGTCATCGCCTTCGGCGCGATCGAGGAGGTCGAGCTTGAGGAGAACGCCTACGACATCATCTATTTGAACGGCAGCTCCAGCTATATGGAGGACCTGACGCGCGCGTTCGACGTGTGCAAAAAGGCGCTCAAGCCGAACGGCAAGTTCATTTCGCTGGATGTGCCCAAGGAGAGCGCGTTCGGCTTCATGTACCTTCTCGCCAAGGCCGTTGGCACGTTCGACCACCCGTCCCTGCGCGGTGTCATGCCCAAACTGCCGTATCCGCTCGAGCTGTGCTGCGCGGGCGTGTGGCACTCGACCGAGGAAAAGGTCGACGCGCTCAAATCGCTCGGCTTCCACGATTTTGACTTCTACCAGACGCTCTTGAAGAACCCTATGTACACCAACGAGAGCGTGGAGGACGTCGTCCCCGGCTATCAGAGCGGCGGCTACGTCGCGCTCATCGCCCACAAATGAGCGGGGAGAACAGAGTGAAGCTCTCCGAGAGGATCTACGAGCGGGCAAAGGCGCTCTGGCCGCGGTATCTGACCCATCCGTTTGTGACGGAGATGGCGGACGGCACGCTGCCGAAGGAAAAGTTCCGCTATTATATGGTGCAGGATTATCTGTACCTGCGGGATTACGTGAAAATTTTTGCGGCGATCCTTCAGAAAACCGACGACTTCGAGCAGATCCGCTTTTTGAGCGGGGAGATGGCGAACACGATCGACGAGACGTTCCGCACGCATCTTCCGTACATGAAGCGCCTCGGCGTCACGGAGAAGGAGATCGCCGATGCGCGCCCGCACATCGACAACAGCGCCTACAGCCATTACATGCTCTGCGAGGCGCAGGCGGGGGATGTGCTGACGGGGCTCGTGACGCTTTTGAACTGCTCGTGGAGCTATGCGTATATTGCCGGGCAGATGGTGGAGCGCTGCCCAAGCGCCCTGCACGATGAGAACTACGGCGCGTGGTTCGCGGGCTACGTTTCCGAGGAGTACCGGCAGACGAATCAGGCCTTGATCGACCGGATCGACGCGCTCGCCGAAGTGATCGACGAAAAGAAGGCGCAGCGGCTCTGCGAGATCTTCGGAAATTGCTGCCTTTTTGACCTGCGCTTCTGGGACATGGTCTACACGATGGGCGAGAACTGAACAGGAAAGAAAAGCCGGAGCAGCCTGAGCTGCTCCGGCTTTTTGTATCCCGAAAACCACTCGCTGGGCGAGTGGTTCAAAAGAGGCTGCTGCCGATGAGGAAAAA